>Ga0325400_1003012_pt1 | contig 15031 bp, 10 predicted proteins | sample PopdelMetagenome_2_FD_205662 | JGI IMG/M metagenome (GOLD analysis project Ga0325400, IMG submission 205662) | Populus deltoides microbial communities from Bellville, Georgia, United States - Xylem-PdKOR-R1 | ecosystem: Host-associated > Plants > Phyllosphere > Stem > Wood/Secondary xylem... | reverse complement strand
ACCTCCTAGGCAACAGGGTTCTACAGCAAGATTCTGTTCAGAATACTCCCATAAACTGCAGTTTTATTTAAGAAAAACAAGAAGACTTAACTGACTAGCTTCTATCTCAAATTTTGCAAACTATGGCGTTTGGCATTGCTGTTGAAAAGCATTTTTCAAAAAATTTGAACTTTTTTTTGAAGTAATATGTTTTTGGTGTTTTCAAATCATTTTAATGTACTGATCTCAAAAATAATTTTAAAAAAATAAAAAATATTATTGACATATTTTTCTGAGTGAAAAACAACCAAAACCACACTCTCAAACACCCTCTAACCATCTCCAAAACACCCTAAAATATCTTTATATTCTCAACGAAACCAAACAACTTTCCTATACAAAAATTTAGATTTCGCAATCAATCAGACCCTAAAATCCTTAGCACCTACATATCCAAAACTCTAATAAAACCAAATATTCAAGAAAAATTTACCGTGAAGCATAGCCATCACACTTAAACAAAAATGCGAACAGAACCAAATGCAACCATCACCAAATTAGCCCCAGATTACAAAATCGGCATTCACACTAATCAATAGAACCACATAAAAATACCAATTTCGACAAAAAAATCAAAATTAAAACTTTCAAGAAAAGAGACTTACCTATGAGGAAAAGTCAAGTACTTTGTCATAGGCACAGTAATGATATTTCTTCTAGCATTAAGAGCTGATTTCTGGACAGCAACAATAACTTCCTTAGCTTTTCCAACTCCAACCCCAACTCGACCTTGTTTATCTCCAACAATAACAACAGCTCTAAAATGCAACTGTTTCCCTCCTTTAACAACCTTAGTTACTCTCCGAACTTGAACAACTCTCTCGTCAAACCCATCTTTAATTTTCTCCTTCTTTACTCTTGAGCCCCACCCACTAGTTTTTTTAACCTTAGAATCCATTACATAAATATCCTTGCCTAAAACACTAACTCCACTATATGCAGGACCATAAAGTTCCTCGTAAGCTGCAGCAATTTCTTCTTCAGTTTCGATTGGACCCTCATCAAAGGATGGTGGAGGAATGTAGTCTTCGGGTGGAGTTGGTGGGTCATAAGCAAATTCTTCTTCTGGATTAAGATTGTCAAAGAAGGAAGTGTCAATGTCACTCGAATTGGCTTTAGTAATTATCGTTATGATTTTGGGGTGATAAGAAAGGGGGGAGAGAAACGAGGATTTGGGTGAGATGGATAGGGATAAAGGGTGGAGTTTGGAGGTGGGCTTGAGGAAGGAAAGGCGGGGTGTGGTGGTGGAGTGGAGGGAGAGGGAGGAGAGAGTTACAGTGGTGCTGGCCATTGATGCGTGTACGTGGAGGATCAAGTGAGAAATCAGGGCTTATCCCAAAAGGAGGGGATAAAGGGCAAAAACAAGAGAATTATTTCGAGGACAAAATATAACTCAGCCCCTAATTTATACCTGTAGTTTCAATGAAGTAAATTATTTCTATTTCCTTTTATTTTGTTTTACTTTATTCTATATGTTTTTTCTTTTTAAAAAAAAACAATTTGAAAAACACACCTGATGTATTCAAAATAATAAATATTTTTAAATATTAGACTTTAAAATTGAAATTTAGAAAGTTAAAAGGAGAGAGTAAATTTTCTTGAGGTCCAAACCAACATTTGGAATTGATGATACCGGGGAAAAAAAAAATGCAACCTTGGCAGCACCTCCAAAATGGGCACAGGCTGCTGCCTGGCAGCAGCCCACACCAGAGCTGCCTTGGCCATCCAGCACCGATACCACCTCGGGCAGTCCAGATTGAGGCTGCCTGTGTGAAGCTGACTCCCGAAATCATTTTTGTATAATTTTTCAGCTCATCCATGAATTATTTATTTTAAGCTCATTAATTTACTGTTTCAGTGAATAGTATAAGTCCAGTTTATCCATGAATGGTGCCATGGCATAAGGCTGATGACAGCCCACCCTTGTGGCTGCTTTGGACAGCCCACGTCGAGGCTGCTTTGGCAGGCTAGCTCTTTCATTATTATTTTTCGTATGATTTTTAAAACATTCTTTTTACACGGTGCGTCATTTTTTATCAATCTTCTATTTCACAATCTAGATCTAGACATGAAGCACCACCCTGGTAGTCGAAAGGGTAGCCGGGCTACGCCACCCAGTCGAAAGAGTAAGCTAAACTACTCTACCAGCCACTTTCATGGAACAATTCTTTAAAAGGGATATAACATCCTTTCTTCTTGTTTTTTATTTTTTTATAGAAAAATTAAGTTGTATAGACCCAAAAAAGTACAAGATACCACAAATATGATTCAAGTATTACAAGAGACATATAAGGTCAACCAAAAACAAAGAAGCAAGCTTGTACATGAAAACAAAAACATATAAAATAGCATAAATCGGTCAGCCGATTAATACAGAAATAACAAAAACTCAAGTAAAATCACCATTCAACTGGAAGGTTATGATTATACTTTCTCTGTGAAGTAAGAGCATCATCTGTAAAAGATGGTGCCACATGAGAAGTAGGTGTAGAAGCTGCCCGAGTTGCCGTCTCGGGGATATCCTTTTTCTTTTTTCTCTGAGTAGCAAGAGTAAATTCTCTGTCATCACATCCAACAGATTGTGCAGCAGATAGAGATGCCGGAGGAGGTGCTCGAGATGGTATCATCTTAGGTAAGTCTGTGGCAGGCACCTGAAATGAAGAACTGAACTCAGAAGATGATGACAAAGATATTTGTTACACTCCTTTCTACACACAACTAAACAATATTTTTTCATCTTCTTAATTTTTACTTACTTGTGATATGAGCTATTATAAAACTAAAAAAATAACTTAAATATTAGAGTGTCCCTTGTTTCATAACATACTTGTTTTAGAAATACAACTCAAGCTTAAAACTCAGCTAGAGAAACTCTATTTCTGTGTAAAGTTTTTCTTCGACTTTATCAGGAATATATTCTTTAAAAGGAAAAATTAGAAAAAATAAAAATAACTAAGAAATTAGCACTCGTCATAATGAACTTTTTTTAACATGTTTGTTCTTCATAAGCATGTACAATGTTAATTTCTAAAAATATCTTTAAATATCTATAATTGTATCTTTGACCTCTATCTATAAAAGTCAGTTCATTTCCTTTCAACTCTAATAAAAAAAATTCATGACTAATGAAACTCTAGTAAACGAGAGAGTGATTGATCTTCTTATAAGGACTTCAACTTTCTTATGGCTCCAACAAATCTGTAGCTAGGTTCAAATACTCAATGATGTTGTTACAATTATGCAACTACATCTTCCCACTTTTCCTCCTATATAACAACAAGCTCATATATATGTACCATTGAGTGTGTATAGATGAATCTTGTTCCTTAAAGAAATAGTGCGGGATGATATGTAGACAAGTAATGCTTATAATTATACATTCAAAAGAAGCTACACTTCTCGATCGTTCCTACACAAGATGCTCCAAACAATCCAGCATCATCGATCTTTATCACCTTACTTATGCACCCGAAAAATATCTAGGTGTCTAACAACTTCCATGACTTCACAAGTTTATGAACATTAACATAATACTCACTAAAAGAAAAGTCTTCACTTTGTCACAGAGAGTTACACATTTACCTCTCCAAAAATTATATCGTTGCTAAGACCAATTAAGACAGTTATGATGGTTTTACAAATCCTATAAAACACATACAAAATAACAGAAGCACCTTGAAACAAGTGACAAAAAGAGTGACGACATATGTGCAGGATGTTCCCCATAACTTTTTGTATATCTAGTAGGGTGAGTATCATAGCCTTAAACATAACTTCAATATTATAGGTCTTCATGATCTTTGTGTGAAGCTTATTTTTTATTTTAACATTAGTATTTCTACCAAAAAAAAGTTATCTATTAATATCTCTAATTTCTATCTTTGATTGATTGATCTTTGAAGGGTTTTTTTATAAATTTTTCAAAGATAATTTATTTATTCATAAAATTAAAAAGAATCACTTATTATTAATATTTTTAGAGACAAAAAATATTTTGAGAATAATATAGCCAAAAAAATTTAAAAGGGCCCAATTAAAAATTCAAAAAGAAAATTTTTATAACCTTATAATTTTGTTACTATCTAAAAAAGAAACACCCTATTTTTTGAAAAAAAGAAACTGACCCAGCCAACACTCAACCCCGTACATCCACGCGAAGTCATATTTTCAACAAGATTAGGAATGGAGTCCATCAAGTTCGATTATTTAAGAAAAGGGAAAAAAAAAAAAAAACTTCATTAAACAATGCTGCATGCAAGTTATGCCAACAAGTTGTTAAGAAAATAAAAGGAAATACTTGTGTTAACAAAGACACTCACCTTTGCTAGCAAATGATTGTTTATTGATATGGGAAATAATTCCATTGAGAAGGATTATTTACATCAGAAATGCAATTACAAAACACCTCCCCAATTACAAATGTCTTCTCTTTAAATTTTCTTGTTCTTCCTTTTCCATGTTAAAAAAGAAAAAAGAAAACAAGATAGGAACTTCTAATATCCAATACCCTTGTTAAAAAAGAACGTCTCTTCTCTATGTCCTCCTAAACATCAGGGAAAATATATTGCTAGCGGTCGTATTACAATCAACAACTGATTACTCAACCTTTTAGTTGCATCAACCATGCTTTGACAATGTTGTCACCCCATCTTCTTTCACGTTATGAATCTTGATATTTATTGTTAATGCTATCCAATAGATCATAGCGAAAAATTATATCGGTAGACATCAGGGAGCACATCGAGACCTGTATAGCAGTCATCGACATGAGAATCATCTACCGCCTTCATTTTGCCATTTGGTGAAGAAGGTTGCATAGCTGAAGATGCTGGTTGGGAATAGGTACTTGAGTTGTTGAAAGGATTGTTGGTTAGTTGTTCGTTGTGTGTGTAAGCAGAGTCCGGAGGCACAGCCACGAGGCTGTTAGCTTCTTCTTGCTCCTTTTGGTCAAGTTGTTCTATAAGTAGTGCTAAAGATGATTTTTCTTCATCCCTAGCTTGGCACATCTGCGGGGTGTTTAGGCGGTTAGAGTTGTGGTTAATAGGCTGTGGTGTTTGAGATGGCACCGATGCTGGTCTTCCCACTTTTGTGATAGAGAAATACTGCTTCGTCGCATGAAAAAGACATCAACAAGTTATTCATGATTTTGCAATAACATTTGTTTGAAAACTAATCAGGCAAAGACATAACACTTCACTTTATCAAACTCAACCTAGAGAGGACTTGGGGCAGATGCGTCTTGACTGCCCCATCTAGGTTATCCATGGCTCACATGCATGCACAGGCTGTTAGGTTCTACGAGTACATGTAGTAAGCTATGGACGGCCAAATGGACCAGTCCTCGACAGGTAAGCTCAATCTAAATTCGACTGAAATTTTTTCACTCAAAATTTGTGTTTCAGATAATTTTATCTTTGATTATATGATGCACTACTTGTGTGTTTTTCTTTCAGTTGTTGGTAAAAATGCAATCTTAGTAACTCAATGTCATGCCCTATGTGTTCAGCCAAGGCATCACCGTACTGGTAGGACCCTCTCCTCAGCCCCACAGAGATAGCACTCGTGCCACCCAAGTGAGTTTCCAAGTTGTATATGGTAAGGCAGTTTAATTACCAACGCATCATCTGCTAAAATTGTCGTTTTTAGCGCAATTTGTCTGTCTTCATCCCTTCATATCCTTCCAAAGGATGTGTCAGCATCATAGAAAAGGTCAAGGGAAGCATTGTCACATAGCAAAACAAACTCGTGCCTTTTACAAAATTCAAATCCCACTTTTAAGTAATTTTTGGTCATAATCTAAATTACCAAAATCATTGCAGTAAGTAACAAGGAAGATAAACTCACGAGATTCTTGCTCTCATCCTCGTAAAGAGTAAGGAAATCTCCAGTCTCCAGCCCATTTTGCTTTACGAATTCTCCTGTGGAATGTAAAAGAGATACGTGTATTAGAGATTTAGAATGAAATAGATCCAAAATAAAGAGATTTAGCTGTGAGTTTACCTGTATTTTCAAGAACATACATCCTACTTTTGTTGTTAGACCAAAACCTAAGTCACCAACAGAGAAAAAACCTGTCTTTAATAGGCAACAGAACATCTCGGAGTAGTAGTTTAAAGGAAAAAAGAAGAAGAAAAACGTAGCATCCAAAGGCTCACTTGAACTTTAAGGCCCACTCTTGGTTAGAGTATACATCTCTGAGAAAAAGTAGGATTCCTTCTTTATCATTTAGGACAGGAAGATTTTCCTCTACTTCTCTCTGGATTGACATGCAAGAAAAAACTTGAATATTAGAGGTTACCATCTCTGTAAGAAACACGGGAAAATGGAAAAGGAAAAGAATCTTTAGCATTTTTCGTTTTTGTGCACAAACCGAGAAGTCAGGAAGAGATTAGTTATTGGGCATTCTAAATCACATTCATGTTGCAGTGTTCAATAAGAGCAAGTCAAACATGGGTATTGGTCGGCTATTTTGCCTCGTTTTCTGTCTTTTTAGAAGAAAGGATATGATGAAAGAAAGGAACAGAACTCGAAACAAGCAAAAAATCTGCATACGATCACAGGACACTAAAAATAGCCTCATTCATCAAGAAAATCATACCTTTGGAAGGACAATTCTGCCAAGAGACCCAACATCACTATTCTTCAAGTCCTTCCTAAGGACCGCTCTGAGTCTCTGCACTCAAACAAGAAACATTCTTAAACGACATAGAAAAAGATCCAAACTTCAAAAGATAACAGATAAAACAAAAAACATGAGTGACCAAAATTCATGATTTGACAAGAACCTACCTTGTTATCAGGTGTTAAGAACTCGTAAAGATCTTTGCTGGTATTGCTCCTGCTTCTGTGGCCACAAGTACTAGCACCATGCAAAGCCAATCTCCTTGCATCCATTATTCGAGTTGAACTAGCCCCAATAGAAGTTTTACTAAGGCTTCTTTGGCGTGCAAGTTTTCTCTTACACCTTGCCACCTTGGTCTTGTATGCATCAAGAGCTCTCCTTTCTTGCTCTAATTGTAACGCATTAGGCTGCAAAATGCATGATCTTTGCATTTCAAAAGCATTTTGGCCAGCCATGGCAAGACGGAAAGGATATGCTGATGGTGTATGATGGCTAGGCTTCTCTAGAGAATGCATGTATGGATTTTGTCGACTTTCACAAGGCGCTGGCATATAGTACTGTGGCGGAACGCAGTTTGACTGAGCTACGGAATTTGAAGGTACTGTTGAATGGTAGCTCAATGGTCCATACATAGAAGAGAACTGGGAATTCTGAGGACAACCCATTATTGCGTTGCTAGCATTGGTGGTATTGGTGGTGTTGCCAGTGCTGGTGAATAAAGTTGAAAAAAGGTTCTCCATATCAAAATGGACACAAAGAGAGTTGTGAATGATGAGTCTTTGGGGCTGTGTTACCGATCAGAAAGAATCCTGTGTGTGTGTGTGTTTAAGTAGGTGTTTTGATTTCTAGCGAGCATGCAATCTGGTAAGAAAGGGTCATGGGCGGTGCGAGGTGCTGCCTGTTGAAACAACCCAGGTGTTAAAAGGCAAGATAAACTCGTCAAGAAATGCAGTGGGTTGAGTTGTAAGAGAGAGATTAAAGGCCATGAAGAAAGAAAAGAAGGGAGAGAAGACTAGAGTTAACAAATACGGGTTTGAATAGAGAGTGCAATAGCGTGAAGAGAGTGACAAGTGGCCGGAGGGTGGTGGTTTTGGGATATACCCAACTGACCAGTGAGGAACCTCAGACAGAGAGGCATAGGGTTTGAAACTTGGCGCCAGCTTTGATTTAAATGTGGCAGCCCTTGGGCCAACGTTGCACAGAAAACCATTCTATAATGGCAAAACTATGCATTGATGACCAAATGCCAACAGTCATCTCATTCCCACTCTATATACCATCTTTGCAGTCTCTTTCTCTCTTCAGCACACACTAAGGCCAGTGTACCTAGCGTTGTTGAGAATGTTGAGTAGTAGGAAAAGTTAAAGCGTAAAGCCTGTGGACTGTGCTAGCTCCATGATTGTCTATTCTCATGCACAGGGATTCTACTGCCTTGAATTATTAGAAAGAAACTCACTGGAAATACTAGTTACTTATTTTAAATGAAAGGTTTAGGGTTTATGGTGAAATTCAACTTGCAGCACCTTGCACCGCCCATAACCCTTTCTTACCAGATTGTATGCTCACTTGAAATCAAAACACCTACTTAAACACACATCACTCACACGAGCATACACAAGATTCTCTCTGATCGCTAACACAGCCCCAAAGACTCATCATTCAATACTCTGTGTCCATTTTGATATGGAGAACCTTTTTTCAACTGGCCCTTCCAGTCAGTTTCCAATTTTCAGCAGCACCGACGCTGAATCTTCTGCTCATATTGCATTTTCATTCTGTTAGCTTTGTTTTATTAACTAGAAAATTTGCTACTAAGTACTACTCTTGTCAGTTTTAGTAAATATTATATTTAAATTTTATAACTAAATAAGGGGTTATGTAATGTTAGGAATGTGAGTAAAAGAGGGTAATAATGTTTGGAATGTGAGTAAAATTGAGGGGCTAAAACTGAAGTTGCAAATTGTTTGTCATGGTTTTCAGCCACTCCATGGTATTTCCATTTTGATGCCTTATTTGGCTTGGTAGACATCAGGTTGGTCATGGCCTGAGGACCAAAGCCATCATCAAGTCCATCCTGCATCAAGTGAATGTGTATTTATGAGCTTAGATTTGGAAAATCAGAAAACATACAGTCAATACAAGGATTGAGTGACTAAAGTGAACATCACACTCACTAAAATGGCGACTAGTCAATGACACTTGAGAGATTAAAGGAAAGTTTGATCAGTCACACTGAAACTGCAAATCACTCAATCAAGACTCACTCGATCACAGGAATTATTAGTAAAATTCTTTTAAGCAAATTCTGAAGTCCTCTAAAATGCCAGGCAAGGCATCCCCAAGCAGCAATCATTATTATATTCAGACCAAGAGAAAGAAAGTAGCAAGATATAATACACACGCGTGCACAGACAAAAAGAAACAAAGACACGCAAGGATCTATTTGATTTGTCTCTTTGGACATCTACAAACATATGGAGATCGTAAAACAGACTATTCTTTAGAATCGGTCATCAAATACACCAAAGAGTTGATATGAGGTGCCAATGCAATGGAACAAACACAAATAAATTGGGGGCTACATGCCAATATGAATGTGTTGGAAGTTAAAATGTGCTGATCAGTAAGGGCATCAAAGTGCAAGATTCGGATTATATTTGTCAAAATAAAATTTTCTTGATTAGATCTCTTTAGAGTTCATTGAGCATTAACTTTACTAGATTAAGCTACGCCCTCGGATAGAAAAGAGTCACCTTGGATGAGTTTGTTGTCAGCTCCCTCATGCTTTTCAACAGCTGAGATTGTCCACAGCTTAAAGCTGCTTCTAGCTACTGACTGCATTAGATAAAACACGAGATAATCAGTCCTCTTATCAAGACCAATTGACATAACGTCTGAGTTTATGCTATTATGAAAAAGAAATGAGTGCTCCCATGTGTCTTGAAGATCACCTTTCATGCCATTTTTGTGGAACTAAAGTTGATGCAAATGTATTGATTTCTCATGCGCCAACAAAAGATTTAAAATTGAAAGATCTATTACCACATGAAAACCTCAGCCATTTCGGCTAACCTCTTGTTTGGGCATTAAATGCATGCATCACTTCAATTCCAACAGATAATTCTACCATTATAAATGGAACATCATTGTAGAGTTTCAACACATTGAAGCAGAAGGAACCACCAATTTTAAACAGAAGGTTTGTTTCCTAAGTTTTGTATGCATGCAGTGGTAGATCAAAGCCTTCCTTTTAATGGTAGAGACAGAAAATCTTCAACTTTAAGCCAAAATGATACATGAACACATGTAAAAGATGCATTTTTTCTTAACTTTCTTTGACAACTGTAAATCACAATCACAATTTTTTGAACTTCAATGGTTGCTTTAAGCAATGATATTGAAATTAAAATGACTATCATTATTTCCAATTTTGTCAATAGGCAATGGCAATGATATTGAAAATAAATATTTAGACCTCCTATGATCTTCATCCATACTGTTAATTTCACAACAAGATTTCCTATCAGATTCTTCACCTTGCATAACCACACTTGAATTACATGTTGTAAGAAATAAAAAGAAGCAGAATTTTGACAAGGATGCCTAAGAAGTAATATCGGCACCTGAACTTGCCAGAGAAATTTATTGTCTTAGGTAAAATCAGGAATATGATCTAGATATTAAAATAGTCTAACCATACAAATCAATCTAACTCAAAAAAAACATGAGATGATTAGAAGAATCAAATAATAGACATGAAAATAGAACAAAGTTTCTGCATGAAATCTACTTAATAGAGATATAAAGAGCACATTATACCCCAGATGGACATAATGACAGCATCTTGATTTGAATTATAATAATGATAGAGCAATATAGATGGAATCATATTTGCATGTCAGAAGCATGCAGAACTAGTGCACTTGACTTACAGAGCAACTAAGGCAAGACTCTGGAAGCTATGGTATGGAAAATTTCCCATGTCAGCAAATGAAAATAACATTCATCGCCATTATGAATCCAATGGTTTCTTGAATTGAAAACTACAAGGATTTTGTAAGCAGAAAAGGAAGCTTAGCAATAACAAAAGTGAAGAAACTAAAGATGGATGGATGGACTTGCAAAGAGACTTTCAGCAACCCATGTTTAAATAGAGTGGAGAAGAGAGCCTGCATGTAACTGCAAAAGCATCGATCCAACACCTGCCTACTGCCGTGTCAGTTGCTGTGACAGTCGAGAAGTTACTGCTAAACACGTTGAATAATAGCCAAAATCTTACGCTCTAAACGACAATTTAAGTGAGAAGCAATGAATTTGGCATTCACAGCCATTTTGTTTGTATTTTATATTCAAATCAGTAAAGCACTTTAATTATCAAAAAAATTAAAAAAATCAGTAAAACAGCTTCAAAAACTAGCAGATTGGCAACATCCAGAAATCATATATCCTACAAAGCCCATTCACGCAGTTCGTATTCATCACTGAGGTTGGATAAACCTTTAGGAAGATAAAGCATGAGAAATAGGGAGACATCAAAGGTCAAAAGGTGATTTAACAAATTTAATTTCATATAAGAGTTCTGTATATTCTAAGAGTGCAATGGGTCACGTATGACATCACTAAATGCAACTGTGTAAGTGTTCTAGATATGTTAAGAGTTGAAAGGAGCATTAATGAACTTAACAAATTGTGAGAGATCTGGATATGCTAAGAGGAAGCATTATAAGCATAATTGGATGGACAGAAAAGGAATTCATGTATGCAGATCAGCATATCCACCTCCTCAGAGCAAATTTCTCAACATTGAATAGCATAGCATTCGGAGGCTGTAATATTATTGATCTTTTTACAGCCAAGTCAAATTCCAATAACATTCAAGCCCAGCATTATTAGAATGTTAATTGACAATGTATCATCGAACTTCGGTTTTCGGAGGTCGATCAACAGAATTTCTAGATTAGATTTAGAAAGCTCTTTTTAAAGGTTCCATTAGTTTTCAGAACTTTGGCTTTTAAAGTTTCATTTGAATCATTAATAATTTAATAGGCTAGTTGGACTAAAAGGGCCTCGTTTTCCATTGCAAAGACACAATCTTGGTTACAAGATTCTTATATTATCACATAAACAAACTCAAACAGAAACTTACGATGGCTCAAAACAAACAATCAGGTTGGTTTGGCAAGAAGAAAGTTCCACATATCCCATAAACTGATAATACAATATGAATTAATGCATTCCATTCGAAAAGGATCTTCATTTCAACACCTTTCTTCATTGTTGTTTGTTAGGATGGCATTTATGACGGTGTCAAGCACCTCCATTTAAATTCAAGAAGTTTTCTCCTTATGACCAGATAACAAATCAGGCAGCCTAGATGCAATGGTTTCTGTTTTAACAACACTCTTGCTACAACTGAACTTGTTGCTTCAATTCGCTAGAGGAAAATCTCAAAACTACCAAGTCATCTCAAAGTATGGATACTCTTTTAAGTTTTGCTCCACTTAAACATTTCATTGTCAGCCATCAGTAGAAATTCTGGAAATTCAATAACAATAAAAAGTGGTTTGTAATGAAATTCTCCAGGGCATTTAGCAAACTAATCACCAAGGTATTAAAGAGTGATGTAAGAACTGGAAATTAAAGGCAAAACACATGAACTCCTCCCCTCTTTCTACAACAAATAAGTTCCAACGTAATAATGCATATCAACTGCTTGTAAATTTTCCTGAAAGATGAATAGTTTGGTGGACCATAACTACAGGTTAAATAAGAGTTTGTCGATGAAGTCCCGTGCAATAAGTTTATAGGAAGCAGCTACCTAGACTATCAGTCGCCTCTATACACATGGACATCTTTTCTTAATCTGATCTATGAATGAATTATGTGACTCCACTCCCTCGTATATAACCCTTTGAAGTACGTCTAAAAAACTTAATAAAGACTTTTTGTTTGATCACACGATGATAGAGAAAAAGAACACCAAGTAAATGAGGCTGTAGTTCAACTGACACCCATGCTCTGATATCCCCTAGTGGTCTCGGATTTGAACCTTTCTCTCCTTTGCACCCAAAGAAATAAGAAAACAGAGATAAAAGTGAAAGAGACAGCGGAGGAGAAGTTGTAATTGTGATCGTTACCTGAAAACTGGTGGTAAAAAAAAGGAGTTGTGGGGGGGCAAGGCATGTATGTGCCTGTCTGTCTCCCTTTGAAAATTGTTGTGATGGGTCGTGGAATTGAGAGCGTTGAAATAGTTGAAATCAAGAGTGACCGAATTGGCAAAGCCTCGTTCAGCTGAGTAGATTTCCGTCGAGCAGAAGAAACCGGGTGCCTGACAGTTTCAAGTCTAGGATGCCTTTTTTTTAATAGTTTTTATTTGAAATAATATTAAAATATTTTTTTATTTTAAATATTACCATATAAAATTTTTTTAATTTAAAAATATTTCTAAAAAACCTATATATATAAACATAATCATTTCCAAACAAGATTTCTATAATTTTTTTTTATTAATGTGGATATTCAGACTAACATGCATATATCTCAATTAATTTTATTAATTTTAAAATTAATAACTATATAATACTTGTATTGATGTAGTTTTAAAATGACCTTAGATCACCAGTATATAGACAACCAAGACACTCAAGCATTGAAGAAAAATTTCACATGATTTATAAATTAAATATGTTATCAAAATCATGTGAAATTAAAATTTATTATATATTTTTTATTATTTTTGTATTTATTAATGTAGTTTATAATAGATCTAATATCCTAAATATGATTAACAATTTCTTTATTTGGAGATATCATTATCAAGTGAATAAATGTTATACCTTAAAACATGGTTACAACCTTAAATGAGTATCATTTTTTAGTCAACATGTGGCTTGTTATTTAAGAAAAATTAACAAAATTTATGGTACTTAAACACTCTTAAGGTTTAGATTCTAGAACTTATGGCTTAGAAAGGTAGAGTGAAAAATAAAAAGAAAAATTTGAAATTGAGTAGAAGTTAGTTAATGGAAAAAAATAGTAAGGAAGGAAGCTAAACGTGTAAGCTGAATATAGAGAAGTTGTTTCCAAATTACTAATAAATAAGCATAATAGCCTTAAATTGAAGAAGAAAGCAATATAAGATTAACATAAATAAGATGTTGCGTCATTTATTTGTGAGCGTAAAGATTTCTTAAATAAAATGGAGCAAAAATGCTTTGAATAGTTCATTAGAATCCAGAAGGAACATACAGATTTGCCTATATGGATGAGTGATTATGAGGTAACTACTGTCAATCAATCCGCTAATCCACTTACTCATTTTGATTTATTTTTATATTATAATCTTATTACATTCGATGATACCGTAAAAGAAACAAAATGAAAAAAGATATGAATAATGAAATTAATGTTATTGAAAAAAATTGGAAGTTGGAGAACCTTTTTGAAAGAACAAAAGACCATTAATGTGAAATGGATGTTCAAGACAAGGTTAAAGAAGAATTCATCATCACTCAACTGGGTGTTTAAGAATATTTGTTTAAGGAAGAGATTGTTGGATATTTTTAAAATTCTGATCAAAGTAAGAATCTTATTACAAAAGGATTTATGTTAGACTAGTTAATTATAATTCTTATTAAAATGGTTAGTTAGAATCATAATTAGATTATGATAGTTAAAGGTTGTAATTTTCCATTAAATATAAAAGCCAATGTATTCAATGTTTTGAAGGGTGTATTAATAGTGTGAATTAATCAATAAACAGTCAAAATATTTAAATATTTGAGTCTTTATTTCCCAACAATTAATATAAGAGCTTTCAATAATTGCATACTAGGATTCTATTTGATCTTTATTGCAAGTTTACTTTAATTATATATATAAATTGCATGTTATATATAACTAAACATTTATGATCACTTATCTACTCTGTATATCTAGAATAAATAAATAAATAAATAACATAAATAACCTCTAAACCAAAGCCAAATATATCTAGAATAACCTCTAAACCAAAGCCAAACATACACATTAGTGTATTTTACTTGGACCAATCAAGTTTGAATTGTTCAATTTGTAGACCAGCAATCCAACCAAGACTCCAAACCGACGATTTATCTAGTGGATTTTCCAATTTACTTTGGATTTGATAACTATGAAAAACATATCTGCGATCATTTTCATTAAAAAAAAAAAAAAAAACCTCTCAAGGGAACATGTGTTGCATGGTAAACCATCCATGATCCACCGACGAGGTTGAATAGCATATTTAACATATCCTAGACGTGGCATGAACTACCCCCATCGTGTACTTCAAACAAACCCAGCCACCTTCTCTTCTTGGCACCATATAACCTGCACAGATGCAACCAA
>Ga0325400_1003011_pt1 | contig 15031 bp, 7 predicted proteins | sample PopdelMetagenome_2_FD_205662 | JGI IMG/M metagenome (GOLD analysis project Ga0325400, IMG submission 205662) | Populus deltoides microbial communities from Bellville, Georgia, United States - Xylem-PdKOR-R1 | ecosystem: Host-associated > Plants > Phyllosphere > Stem > Wood/Secondary xylem... | reverse complement strand
AAAAAAAATAAAACATTTAATATGAGACCAAGGCAGTATAATGTTTTTCGTGATTGCGTATCTGATAACTACTGAATAGTAAGGTTCGAGTTTCAATGTCTACAATCCAAAAATAAGTTTGTAGTGTTAGTGCTCACATTTTTCTCAATTGGTAAGCCATCTGAGGGCCACTCACTGTGCAGTCTTGAGGCTCGAGACCCTGCCATTGCCGTCTTCTTAAACCCGTCAGGTCTCAAATAGAAGGGGTAAACTTCACTCTCTTCTAGCTCTGTCAGAGTCATCTTTCTATTGGCCTTTGACTCTCCAGGAAGCTTCTCTCCTCAAGCAATCAAGACCTCCTTGGGTAAAAAGCCCCCCCGTGGAAGAGATATTTGACCCTTCATTATTTAAAGATTGTTTTATATTATGATTTTTTTAAATATTTTTTATTTTAAAATATATTAAAATAATTTTTTTATTTTTTAAATTTATTTTTGATATCCGGACATTTTAAAACTATCTAAAAATACCAAAAAAGTAATTTAAAATTAAAAAATATATAAATTCAATTTTTTTCAAAAATATTTTTAGAAAGTTAAAATAAATAGGTTTAAGGCACCTTGATTTTGAATCTTGTTCTCACGCACAGAAAATTCAATTTCTTTGCCCAAGTTTTTTTTATAAAAAAAAATAGATTTCTATGAATACATCAAACCAATATATAAACACATTACTTAGATCATTTAGATAAAAAAATATATATATAATAATTGATATAAGAACACATCTTACCGTTATTTATTTGTTTTAAGGTACCGAAAGTATAAATTAAATGATATAATAATTTTTTTAATTAAATTTATACAAGTATACCAAATTAACCAATATATGAATACGTTGTTGATCATCATTCAGATAAAAAATTAAAAATTAGTTTCGATAAATTTATAAATTAATCTGAAAATACATCCTACCGTTATTTATATTTACTAATTAAGGAGGAATATTAGAGGATGAAAGGCATTACCCATCTGGTTGCTATGAAATTTTGCCTAATAAATTTTTCCACCGCACAACCCTCCTTTACACATGCATAGTCAATAAAAATGAGGATGGGGAGGACGGTGCCATAGACTGAAATCAACTTGATTTGTCGTTGTCTCTCACATTCCCCCACAAAGAAAACATATAAAGCATATAAATTGTCTTTTATTTTTTATTTTTTTACTTATAATTCCATTTAAAATTACAAAATTTGGCTCCCTACCACGTCCATATCCCACTTCAATTAATATTTAATTCTCGTCGTACCATTTCCTATAAAAAAAATATATTATCCATAGCACCTCAACTAGTTAAAGCAGAAAAAACGGTGTGTATTTAATGGAGGCAGCACTGAAATAGTGTTTCATGAAGAAATGAATGCTATTGCACCAAGGAATAATAATTGAAGAGGAAAGCAAGAGTAGTTAAGTGGGGCATGTACAATATTAATTGTTTTATTTATTCAGTAATTAAGGACAATTGATTTAATTTTGGTAGTTGATTTTAGGGGCATTTTTTTTAATAACATCATATATGTATCAAAAGAGGTTATTCATATAAAGAGAAAAAAAACATGAATTGCTAAGGGAATAAATATTATATTATAAGAGTAACTATTAAGGTTGTTTGGTGCAAAAAGGGGAAAGGGAGAATTATTAAGAGGAATTAATTAAATTTAACCTCAACGTGATTCAAATGGGAAGTTAATTTCACCTTCAGAGAGAGAGGGTGGGGTAAAGAGATTTTTAATTGGAGGATTTTTTATTTTTTTATGCATTTTCTTTATGGTTAGTTTTATGCAGACACCCTTGCAAATCATCGTATCAGTCCTAATATTATAAATTTAATGCGTTCATAACTATATCTTAGTAATGATCATTTACATGTTGGTGATGATAAGGATCTCTTTATATCCCATATTGATCATACAAAGTTATGTATACCCAACAAAACTTTTACTTTATCTAATGTTTTTCATATACCTCATATTACTAAACCGTTATTATTTGTTTAAAATTTTTATCTTGACGATCATGTGTTTTTTAAATTTTACTGTTTTATTTTTTATGTTAAGGATCTTATCACTAAGACAATGCTTCAATCTGTTCATAATAAAGATGGCTTTTATGTTATTTTCGAGTCTTCAGCCACGTCAATTTCTTAGGTTTATTGGTCTGTTTGCGTTTATGCCTCTACTAACATCTGACATCGTTGATTGAGTCATCCTACTTCTTGTATTTTAAATTTATTAGTGTCAAATAACAAACCTGCTTATAGTTCTAGACTTTCTAATTTTCAATGTTAAACATGTCCATTAGAAAAGTTGTCGCGTCTGTTATTAGGACCTACAAGTTACAACACTTCTGTTCTTCTTGATTTATTTCTTAGTGATATTTGGGGCCCCACTCTTATATTTTTTTCTGATACTTTTTCTATTTTGTCATTTTTTTGAATGCTCATACTAATTATATATGGTTTTATCCTCTTATTGTTAAATTTGATGTATTTCTATTTTTCATCATTTTCAAGTTCTTGTTGATTGCCAATGTTAATGTAAAATAAAAGTTGTCCAAACTAATTGGGGTTGTCAATATCATAGATTAAACACTTTCTTTCAGACTATCGGTATTCACCATTGCTTAATTTGTTCCCATACATATAAATAAAATGACATTGTTAAACATTGTTATTGATATATTATCGAAATTGGTCTCATTTCGAGGTCAGTGTAACACACCCTTGCATTTTTTGAATTATGTGCTTTAGACTTTTGTGTATCTCACAATTGTATGTCTACTTTTTTGTTACAAAATAAATCCCTCTTTAAGTGTCTTTTTAATTGTACTTAATTATGGCTTTTTAAGTACGTTTGAGTGTCTACTAATAAAAAGTTTGTAAAAATGTTGTTCTACTGGTTTAAACGTCCGAATTTGTAAAAATGTTTTTAACTCAAAATTATTAAATTTGTACCGGTTCAAAACCATGATTATATGAGTTAATCTAGATGAATTTACTGTTTTTTTAATACATAATCTACTTAGATTATATCCCAAATTAATCAGTAGCTCATTGGATTGAGTCGCTGGGCTAACCCTTAAGAAGCACTAAATTATTGGTGTTTTATATATAATTTTCAATAATTTTATAAACTATTACATACCATAATCATTGTCCACACCGGATTAGTTGTGCCGATTGCATGTGTTTAAATAAAGAGAATATGGATGTACATCTAAAGGGTATGTCCTCCATGTGAAGGTAACAGAGTCCTTTTCCAGTTAACTTGTTGCCATTGAAGAAGATGCATGGAGACAAAGGAAGCCAGCCCATTAATAAAGAGTGGAAGAGATGGCAGGGATCCATTGGGTTGTACAGAGAAGAAGTAGGAACTATTAAAAGCTCACGTCATGGCAATGGCTGAATAGTAAGCTATTAATCAATGATTGCTCCTGAAAACACATCACTGATCTTTGCCGAAGAGTAAGCTATCATGATCTTTTCTTTCCAAATATCTTTCGATTTTGATGTTCTCAATGTTCCGACTAAAGAGATCAGTTTTCCGACTAAAGAGACTGGTTGGATCTGATTTTGATAACATTATTTTGACAGTATGTTTATATATATATAGATGCATGCATGCATGGTTATTGTCTTTTCTTATGTATTAATATTTAAATGCATAAAAAATAACAAAAAAAAAATCATCAAATCGATATATTTTCAAGCCAACATGCATCTTGAAAGATCACTTCCGATCTATCGATACTTGTAGATTATTTTTTCTTCAAAAAATTTCTTATAATATTTCATAAATTTCACTAGCGAGTCCCTAATTGTTAAATAGCTGTCAGGGACTAAAGCAACACTCATGCATCTTTCCCATTTTCCACAAAACTTTCATAGTCTAAAAAGAATCCAATGAAAGAATGCCAGAAATGATCTCGTCATTGCCGATATTGGTCGTTTAATGGAAATGGCTGTAATGGAACTTTTAAAAAACTGTTGAGGTTGAAATTGGAAAAATTTAAACTATAAAAGCACCAAAATGAAACATTTAGGAATATATAGGGACTGATATATAGCTTTCTATTTACCCTTATTTTCTTTCTCTTGCCATCAAAGTTATTAAACTTGGTCTAAGCTAAGTTTCAGGTCACCCCTTAAACATATATTTTTTATATAAAAAAAAATTCAAATAGATATTATTTAGATTTTTTATTTATAAAAATATCAAACTAAAATCTGACAGAATCAATCGAATTGCCTTTGATTTAATTTAAAATTCTATCTATATCAGATTTTCTATCAATAAATCACTGAATTAATCTTTTAACTCAGACTCGATTTAATAACCCAACTCGTTATACTTAATCTTGGAATGGAGAAATCCATGCAAAGCACCGTCATATATTATATATTCAATGTCTTGAAATTATGACAACCCAAGAAAATGCAATTGACATTATACGTAGACAAGGTTTTGGTAGCGTTGTGGAGACAGAGGCAGATGCTTGAAAATGCCATAACAAGACATAGACAGGAATGTTCAAGGAACTCGTACAATATCCCCTCGTGTTGTCTTGGAAAACATCGAGGGATTGGTGCCCAAAATCTGGTCAGAGAGGAGGGACTCTCTGTTAATTAATTACTTTGTTACATCTCCAATATTCTAATAATATAATATTCTTAGTATTAAGATAAGAGATTACACTTATAATATTCAGCTATAAAAGTTATTATAGTTTACTTTAAGCTTTAGGGCACACAATTTTACCCACATGTACATGTTACAACAATTGGTGCACTTAATGTCTCCTACTAATATTCTCCATGCATTCATCCAAACTATGCAAGATTTTGGTAATTTCCATACCTGCCTTGCTCCCATCCCCATGATTAAATTGTATATGAACATGATTAACTTTCAATTTTTTTTTTAAATATAGTGTTGCATTGATCTATCTAAGATGATAACCTAAATTAATTAATTATCAATATCGATAATTAATATAAATTTTAAACATGATATCATATACTATGCTAACAAATTAATTGCTTGATGAAGTGATTAAGATGTTGATTCTTCTTGCTTATGCTCATGTAGTTTTTGAGGTATGATATGATGTGGTCTGTATTTTGCCATAATCATCGATTTTAAAGTGTTTGGTTAACAAATATACACCATAATTTTATATAGATTCCACTAAAAATTTTCTTTTAAAATCTTAGTTAAAAAAATTATAATTTCTCTTAAATCTATTTTTTCAAGCTGTAACTATAAGGTAGTGTTTGGTGTACTGACAATGATGCATTTGACATGATAATTCTTTTGTAAAGTTGTTTGGTATACCTTTGGCCAATACAAAAATTATTTTTTGTCTTTACCAATAATGTTCTAATGGAGAAATTTTTGTCTCAATAAAAAGAGTAGGACAAACTTGTCTAATTCACTGTACAAGGATTAATTTGGTTGATCCAAGTGAATATAAAGATACAAATAGTTGTTATTATTGTTTTAAAACTCGACTAAGAGCCAACCCGGGGCAAGACTTAGGTCACGTGTCGGGTTGACCATTGACTCGGGTCAATGTAAAGATAAAAAAAAATAATATTATCATAATTTTAAAACTCAACTCTAGAGTCGATCTAAGGCTAGGCTCGGGTTATGGGCTGAGTTGGCCATTGACCCGAGTTAACATAATGATAAAAATAGTTATTATTATAGTTTTAAAACCCTATCAAGGGATTGACCCAGGTCCAAACTTGACTCATGGGCTGGGTTGACCATTGACCCGAGTCAGCGTAAGAATAAAAATGATTATTATCATAATTTTGAAACTCAACTAAGGAGTTAACTTAAGGCAGGGTCAAGGCTATGGGTCGGGATAGTCAATATAGGTTGACCCAAAGTAGCATAAGAATAAAAATGATTATTTATAGTTTTAAAACCCGACTTGGAGGTCGACTTGGAACAAGGCCCGAGTCACAACTTGCAAGAATCAACCCGAGTTGACCCAAATTAAAAAAAAAATCAAAACAACCTTGTTTTAACCAAAAAATATTAAAAAAGTCTATGGATTTTTTTACTTATGTTTTATCTCGGGTCAACCAGGTTGCAAGTTAACTTGAATTTTTTACTGGGTTAAGTCATATCAATCATTCCTTTATTTTTTTTCTTAAACTTGGAAAGATCTAAAACATGGATTGGTCAAATCTCGTCCAGTGTCTAGGCAACACAAAATAAAACAAATTATTCAGTCCAACTCAAAACACATCAAACATAGGACAAGATAATTATTTATCCTATCCAATTAATATTGTCCAGTATATCATAAAAGCTACCATAATATCAAATACATACTTGTAATCTTTGAGCTTGAATTTTATCAAATACATAAATAAATAAATTATAGTTTAGCTGGTATTAGTATCTTATTTTTAAAAATAAGTTTTGAAATGAAGCCTTTCCTTGTAACTAAAAATAAAATCATGTTAGCAAGGAAATGTTGTAATTAATGTGGGATATGACAAAATTCTTTGATGCAGGAAGATCAAGGAAATGCTTAGACAAGCTCTTCGTAGTTTATCACATAACAATTCATAAATGTTTTCAGCTGATGCAGGGGGCAAATGGGTTGCTGGAGAGGGTAATTGGGGTGAATTAGATCAGGGGTGGGATTTGTGGACCAAGATGTTTGCTTCTCTTTTATTTTTCTTTCTTTAATTTGGTGGGTGTAATGGCTTGATAGGTCCACAAAGATTTGAAATTTCCAAACCCTAATTCTCTCATTTCATCCAGCATTCAATTCATTCATCCCCTAATTAAATCCATTTTAGATTTACAACAACCAACAAAATTAAGTTCTTCTCCAACTCAGCCCAACCTAGCCACCACATGAGCAACCCTAGAGCGCTCCATTATTCCAATATTTTGATTTTGTTTGACCTCGATGTTACTCTTTCAAGCACTTTGTATTCTTTCAGATATATATTTCAGGAAAAAAAAACCCCTCAACTTAAACTTGAATAATTAATTAATCAATTAATTATCAATCAATCAATTAGGTCATTATAAAATTTGACATGGACGAAATAAACACTAATCAATTCTCGATCTTTCTCACAGAAAAATATGTATAACTTTTGCAAAGCTAGTGGAGCCAAACTTTTTCTTTTACTTTTTCCTGTCTTCCTAGAATTCAAACAAAATGGTTGCAGTGAAGTTTGAGCTTGAGAAACTTATGAGTTTGTCCAATATATATACATTGTATATAGCTAGGATATGCTCAGACGATAAGGTCAATGTGGATGTAACTTTCCTCTATAGCTTTGTCCCTAGTCACCGTTTCTCTTAGGGTCTCAAGATTATCAACAGAGGCATTTTGTGGCTGCTGGGATTTGACCAGGGGATGTTTCCACACAGACCCGCACGTACACTATGAAGATAATATATAGTCATTTTTATCAAACATAATCCCGTCTTGTGGATTAACTGGGAGGACTCCCTGATATCTTGAATCTATTTCAGGTTAAAATTTTAAATTAAACTAGATAGGATTTCACAGTCAATTTAGCAAATCAACTCGTATTTTGTAACTGATCAACTCATTTAAATTCATCTCTATATATCACATTTTGTAACTCAACTCATTTAGATTCTCATGATTTGTTTACAATTTAGTCACTTGAATTGAATTGACCAAATGTGATGAATAAATGGTGATTTGATGATTTTTTTTTTATGATGAGCTGATTTATCGAAATGATATTGAAGACTTTTCTAAAAAGAAAAGGTAAAAGACATGTCTCTTTGACATGAGCTCTTTCCTTTGTAGAACAAGTGTGAAGAATCAATGGGAAAAAACCAAATTATCTTGATCGTTTAAATAAGGAAAAAGAAAAGAAAAAAAATCAAATGATAGCTGCTTCTTAGACATTCTAGCTGCAGCTCTTTTAAGGAGAAAATGTAAGAGTATATGATAGTACTGTTATACAGTCCAAATTGGGGCCTACATGGAAGGTTTATTTTCTGTGAAGCTTCATTCAACATTTTTCTACCATTGCAGGTGATCGACTTTATAAAGCTGAGTCCTAAAGCCTAATTAGGTGGTACGTAAAATGCTCTTTTGGTACAGTATGTCATAAAAGATTGCCAATTCTCCAATTTGTCTCCCTGGTTGCCATGCCCTAACATTTCCTGCAAGCAGCTCAAATCATCAAAATATGGATCTCACCTTTTCCCCTGAAAAACGAGGTCCCAAATGAGCTCTGAACCTCAGTTATAACAGTCCTGATCTCAATTAAATCCCAGAAAAGGATCCAAATCTTAATTGAGCCCTCAAAGAATTGTTTTTTACTTCCCCCGAATAGATGGAGGTCGAATCAAAGAGGATCACTATTCCGATAGATGGTAAGAGGGGTACTTATTTATTAAAGGAGTGGGGGATTGGGATCCATGGAAGGAATTCAAAACGATTTTTTTTAAGGTTCAAAAACCATTTTCTTATATATAAAAAAAGGAGCAATTTGAACAAAATCCATTGTATGGATTGGGGACTCAACTGAGAATATACTGAAACATTAGTGATCCGATTAATAATTAAGACAAGACTGTGTATTTGCCATATACTTCCACATCCCTGCAAGGAAAAGGATGGTAGAGGGAGTATATATAGCAAAAATCCATGCTCCTATCTCTTGTTCTTTCACAATCAAAGACGATCAAATCATTTGAATTTTTCTTGAACAGTACGTGATAAATAATATTGTTTTCTTTTTTCTAAAATATTTTTAACATGAAAAACACCCCATCAAGCAATATCATGAATTTCTACTTCAAAAAGATATAAAAAAAAATGGGATCTCGCTTCATATTTTCTTCCACTGGCTAGTACTATACTGTATCATATATATATACATATGTGATTCATACTCATAGCCTCTTAGCTAGGTCAATGGAGACTTGCAGCTTGATGCAGTAGTATTTGCAACAGAATGACCTGAACAGCAAGGTGAGGTTTAACCATGCATGTGGGGCTGATGATATATATATATATATATATATAGAGAGAGAGAGAGAGAGAGAGAGAGAGAGAGAGAGAGAGAGAGCCTGTTGTTGTGGAGTGCATGTAAGAGCTTAAACACTGAACAGTAAGGTTGGTTGGGACAGGTTCTCAGCTGGTACTGAGCCAAGCCGACATTGGCGCGCCCACCAAAGCAAGTGCTGGGCTGGTTTGAAACTGTTTGTTTCCCAAGAAAGAGAAAAAAAAAATTAGGAATGCAAGAAGATAGAACAAAGGGGCTGTACTACCAAGCAATTATTCATTTATAATTAATTCTAGCTAGGGTTGGGATGATGAAGAGAGACAGGCCTCAAACCCTAACCTCTAACTTTGTCTTTAGTCTATTTTACACTCCAATTGCTTCAATATTTTTTTAATGATCTTGATCGGTTGGTGATTATATTTTATTTTAATAATTAAGGTCTTAGTGTTTCTTTCAGTTTTCTGTTATTCACCTGAAAAATATCAAGTTAATGTATATTTTGTATGTGTTTTTTTTATAATTTTAATAGATTAATATTAAAAATAAAAAATTAAGAAAAAAATATTATATTAATATATTTTGAGTTAAAAAAATATTTTTTATAAAAATATTATGTACAGTTTCATCAAATACACAATTAATTAGTTCATCATCTTGGCCATTAATTTGATCTCACCATCTTAATTTTCACACACTATTCAATAAGTAGCTTGTTCTTTCAAGTCTCAAGATTATCCAGTGCTATTACTCTCTTCTCCTTCACTTTCTCACCCCCAATCTTAATTATAATATTTTAGAGGGTTTAAAAATATAATAATAATTTTTTTAAAAATATTTTTCATATAAAAATACATTAAAATAATATTTTTTTTTAAAAAAAACTTATTTTTAGTATTAGGGATCAAAACACTAAAAAAAAAATACTTTTTTATAAAAAAACAAATTAAAAGACGATATCCCAAACAAACACTGAGTGATCACTCAGCCAGTCTCTCTCTTTGCTTTAGCATATTTCTCTATTGTTTAGTCACACCTCACAAGTGATATCTTGTCTCTCCTTTTTTACTCAAATATTGGGTTTGCTTTATCAACTCTGATCTTGTTCATTTCTCTTTGAACCCTTCCCTCATACACTTCTTTTAATTTGGTGATCTTGTTCAGGCTCCACCTTATAAGAACTTTTAGCCATCTTTAGTCCTTGTTTTGCTCTCTCTCTCTCTCTCTCTCTCTCTCTCTCTAACAGCCTATCCATCTACCAAGTAACTGTTTTCTCCTCCCACTTTTTCAATCATGGCTGATCCCTATTCCAATTACTTCAATGGGTGGTATAACTTCAAGCTCCACCACAATTTATCAGCCTCAGCGTCTTCTTCCAATCCATCACTATATGCATCCTATGGATGCAATACGTACTCAGATAATAATACTATCCACAACAGCTCTTTCATTCAGTTCTGTCAGTCCTCATCACCTCCCTCTCCTCCTCTCAGAGAAGCTCTTCCACTTCTTAGTTTAAGTCCAACGAGGCATGAACATCAACAGGAGTCCTCATGCAGTGCCATGGAAGTGGACAAGAACAAGGAAAGAGAAGAAAGCCTATGTGATGGTGAAACTGTGACTGTAGCTCTACATTTAGGGCTACCTAGTCATTGTTCTGCTGATCTGGTCTCAAGGCTGTCTTCCTCTGAGATCTCATCAGACAAAGAAGACGTAACTGCTGCTTCTGGTTATCAAACAAGCAGTACTCTTAACAAGGGTCAGTATTGGATCCCCACACCTTCTCAGATTCTGATTGGTCCTACTCAGTTTTCATGTCCACTATGCTTCAAGACCTTCAACAGATACAACAACATGCAGGTATGTTTCATCAAATGAACCCGTGATAATTTCAAAAAGCTTACCTTTCCCTTCCTCTCCTATCCCTTTCTATGTTTCTCCTTTTGATTTTGGAGGAAAAGAGAGAGAACCAATTCTTATCCTTTGATAGCACACTTCTTTTTCTTGCTTGATTCAACAATTCACTTTTATTATAATTTAGACTCTTGAGAAGAGAAGAGTAAATGGGACCTTATTAGGGTTTTCCTTTTTCTTTTTTCTCCACTTTAACACACATCTTTCCTCTTTTATACTCTTTAATTTATGTTTCTTAGTCTTTAATTATTCATCAACACCTCTCCTCTCTCCTTCCCCCCTTTCCTTCTCCATTTTTGCATGATTTGTTGCTTTGGGATTTTAAAAATAAGAATAAATCAACCTGGTCCAACTGCGAATAAGATCAGTAGCTATCTTTATGTGATTGAACCACTCAGGCATTATGCTTTTTGTTCCTTGGAGTTTGTGTTTCACACATTGACAGGTGTGTAAAAACTTCATCAATGCCCTAGCTAAGCTAGAGGAAAATTTTCTCAACCTGAACTCTCACCCCTCATGACCAAACTACTGCTTGCACATGAAAAGCCTAAAACATGGTTTTGGTTCAATTCTTTAATATATTGAGATTTTATTTATTTTCAAGCACCCTTTCTTCTTTCATTGCTTCTAACACGCAAAACGAAACTTCAGTTAAATTAGGCAAGATTAGGGTCAAGGAGTGCCTTGCCTTCTCTCAAAGAATTCCCTTTTCTTCCTTTTTGAACACTAGTCTAATAACATTAGTTCTTGGCGTGGGAAAATTTTAAAGCAATAAATTGATTTTGGACTTTGAACAAAAGTTTCATGCATAATACATGCAAAAACTTTCCCTAGTAAATATAATTAAGGATAAGCCCATGTTAGGTTATGATAATCTAACTATGATCAGGTTAGAACACTTAATTAAATTTATGTAATGATAATTATGGAGTGATCTTTTGATGAATACTAGTGAATAGTATATAACTTTTACTTTGACTCAGTGCAAATATGTCAAAAGCTTGTAGCATCTTTCCTAGTCTGTTCAAATTTGGATTCTCCTTTTTATCTGTCTGTACTTTCAAATGGTCAAGCTGCCAAGTGTGTTAGAGATTTAGTATTTCTTTTAAATTTTAAGTTTAAGTTTTTTGCTTTTTTTTGCTGTTGTTTTTTCATATGTAACTATACCTTGAATGTGTAGATGCATATGTGGGGGCATGGATCTCAGTATAGGAAAGGGCCAGAATCTCTAAGAGGTACACAGCCAACAGCAATGCTTAGGCTCCCTTGTTATTGCTGTGCACCGGGGTGCAGAAACAACATTGATCATCCAAGAGCAAAGCCGCTCAAGGATTTTAGGACGCTTCAAACTCATTACAAGAGAAAGCATGGAATCAAGCCTTTCATGTGCAGAAAATGTGGCAAGGCATTTGCTGTGAGAGGTGATTGGAGAACTCATGAGAAGAATTGTGGCAAGCTTTGGTATTGCACTTGTGGATCTGATTTCAAGCACAAAAGGTCCCTCAAAGATCACATCAAGTCATTTGGGCATGGCCATTCAGCAAATGGCATTGATTTCTTCGAAGAAGATGATGAGCCAGCCTCTGAAATTGAGCAAGACAATGATTCCACTCAGCGAAACTAAAGGCTAATAGCTGTTGGAAACAAGATCATGTTAATTCTCAGTTGATACCTCTTGTGTTTTCACACAAAACCATTGCTCTTTAGATCAGCAAGAAGCCTATTTAAGCATTAGAGTTACTTTAAATCCCATGCTCTCTCTTTTTTTTTTCTTTTTATGTGTTTCTGCTACTCCCTTTCTCACTTTAGTAGCTGCTTAGTTTAGCAGACTCCTCATTGATCAATGTTAGACTAAGTTTCTGCAACTTCATCTCTCTCTATATGTGTGTGTGTGTGTGCGTGTGCAAGAATTTTAAACGTATGAAGCCTATTCACTAGAGGTACGTACATGGACTAGGTTGAATATAATTTATGTAGAACTTTATATTAGAGAAGGAAAAAGGCCATTCCTTGGTATCTTCTATTGATGTGTGTGTGTGTATATGATATGCATCACTTATTTTTTTGCTTGTGTTAGCTAGAGGATGGCTCTAGATCCCCATTTCTAAACATAGATGATAATGCGTCATGCATTTTTTAGCTTTTTTTGGTACATAGTGCATGCCAAATATTCAAGATGTTAGGGAAAAAATCAATGGTGAAAGTCATATTTTGATATGAATAAAAACCCTACACCCCATATATCATATATAACATATGATGCTTGGCCATGTTTGGTTCATTCCTGAATAATTAGTAGATGTTTAGAATAGTGGTAGTTTTTGTCTTTTATGTTCGTTTCATAAGAAAAAATATCAAATTGATATTTTTTAAAAAATAAATTGATAGTTTTAATGTAGTGATATTATATATATATATATGGGAAAAATACTTTTGAAAATCAATTGATAGCTTTTGTTTATTGTATCATAACAAAAAAAAAAAAAACAATCATCACAGAATGGGCATGTATTCTTATACTTATTGATTTAAAAGATATACATTTAATGCTTTGAAATTATCTTATATAAAAATTTATTTAATGTTTTTGTCTTTATTTCTCCAACCCAACACATTTTTATCTTTTATATTTATTTCTTTGTACATTCACGAGTCCCAATTTTAATAATATTTACAGACAATACATGATTTCCTCCATTTATTGTATCCATGTGGTATTGTCATCAATTTCTTGTCCTCGATAATTCCTTTTGTAAGTGTCTTGTGTTCCAATGAATTAACAAATGGACATTGAAGGTTTAGGTGATAGGAAACCCGGGAGGGATGAAAAAAGGGGGGAATAAGTACATGGTGCATGGGGCAAATGCAGTGAGAAAGGCCTTTCAAACCTGTAAAAACATCTAAATACTTGGACCACCTTGCTAGTTTGTTTTCTCTGCGTGTTTTTTTAATATATTCTCTTTATATTTTTAAATTATTTTGATACAAATTTTTTTAAAAAATAATAAAATATTATTTTAATATATTGAAAAAAAAACATTTTAAAAACAGTGACTGCTGCAGTATCAACCGTATAACACCATTGTTTAGTGGTAGATGGTGAGTTCTCACTGGTAGACAGAACATATAAAAACCCAAATCAAATGATTAGCAAAGGAAAGAGAGTGCGATATAATATACAACATAGTACAGTTTTTTTTGTTGATAGATCATACCAGAGAGACTGATGAAGCTACAAAGGATGGATTGGATGCATGATAAATAGAAGGAAATGGATCTTGTTGGCAGCTTTGTTAACAATTGTCGTGACTTGAGAGAAAGATACATAGTGTGCAAGCAGTCAAAGGGCTCTTTGACATGTCTTGTCATGCTACATTACTAGTCAGAGTCCATGTCTGTTCGGTTTCTTCAGTACTTGTCTCTACCACCTTTGCTCCAAAAATTTCCCATCTCTCTCTCTCTCTCTCTCTCAGTAATGACAGAGCTGAAGTAGTTATAGGTTTTACACTCTACATTATGAGATTCTACAGGAGAGAGTGAAGAGAAAAAAGAAGAAGGATGAGAAGAAAAGAAAAGGTGGTGATGAATCCAATAACAAAATTGCGATTCTTTTCTTGTTTTCTTTGTTATTCAGTGACTTGTCATAGCAAGCCATCATTTTTATGCTAATGAAGTCACCAAGCTGTCATCTAGCCATGGACAAATGATGGATCCTTTCATAGTTCTATGTAAACAAGGCCTGCCCCACTTCTTTTCATTTTTTTCCTTTTCTTTTTATCTTCTCTGACCAATACATGCAATAAGAGGCAATTATCCTAAAGGAACGTAACTTGAGCACTTTTGGCTGTTTATTTATAAGGTAATTTCTGCAGTGAGTCGAGGTAAAAGTAAATATCATCAATTTATTAAATTTATTCTGGCCTCGTGATCTTCTCCAACCAATATATGCAATAAGAGGCAATTATCCTTTCGGGGATTTATTTATAGGTAATTTATGTAGTGAGTTGAGGTAAAAGTTAAATTTTGTATTATTAAATTCAGTCTAGTTTAG
>Ga0325400_1003010_pt1 | contig 15033 bp, 2 predicted proteins | sample PopdelMetagenome_2_FD_205662 | JGI IMG/M metagenome (GOLD analysis project Ga0325400, IMG submission 205662) | Populus deltoides microbial communities from Bellville, Georgia, United States - Xylem-PdKOR-R1 | ecosystem: Host-associated > Plants > Phyllosphere > Stem > Wood/Secondary xylem... | reverse complement strand
CCAAAAGGACTATAAGAAAATTTATTTTTTTGAGAATCTTGAAAGAATTGATCATATCGAGTCCTTGTTCTTGACTCTTGGTAATTTGATCAGGGCGTAAGAATCTGTGTCCTTGTTAAACTCAGTGTATAGAATGGCAGGGAGTAGTTGCTTGACCTCATCATTACAAGAGATTTGGAGAGACGAAGTCTAGCAGTTCGGCGGCGCTAGCAAGCATCAGAAGGAGATCAAGACCCAAGCTGGAAGACCTTGGGCAGTAGAAAAGTCAGATCAACAGGATCAGCAAGTTTGAAGTCTGGGCTGATGATAAAAAAAGGTTTTAGAATTTTCATCAGTGCCAAGCCCAAAGTTGCTTGTTGTCAATCATAGCTGAAAAGCAACCAACAAAAGCCTGGTTGTAAAGCCCACATCTGACATCCATAGCTTTCAGTATCATCTGTTAATGTCAATACCCTCGTGTTGGTTTAGCTAGTAAACTAGCATAGTGACCGCGTGTTTTCCCAGTAATTTTTAAAATTTATTTTTTATTTTATTATCTGATAATTTAAATAAATATTCATAAAAAAATTTAATTATAATTTTAGAGGGAAAATGTACCATTTCAGTGCAAATTATATTTTCTCATTCATGTATTTTTTTATTTTAAAAAAAACAAGTTTTTTTTATTAACAACTTGATTTTCTCAATAAAAAAATTGAAAATTAAAAAACGATATTTATTAAGATTCTAATAAAAAATAAATTTATTATTCATGTATTTTTTTATGAAAACATGTTTTTTTATTAGAAATATTGTTTTTTAAATAAAATTTTATTATGATTGCGAAAGAAAAAATTTATGAATTGATTATTTTTACGCATCTATATAAATAAAGTTCAGGATAATAAATCTAAGAAAAACATTTAAAATAAAAACAATAATATATTATATTCTTATTGAAAATCAATGAGAATTTTTTTTAGAAATTCTAAATATTAGGTCAAAATCATTAAAAAATTATAATCTTCCTATAAACTACGAAATAATTGGATGATTTTTTAAATATTATTTTAGTAAATTTATTTAAAGATAATTTTATTTGAAAAATAAAATAAATAAAAAAGATTAAAAGGTATTTTAATAAAAAGGTTTGGCACAATTCGCTCAAAAGAAAAACATTAGGCGCTAATGGGTTTGGAAGGCTAGGGCTACTTGCTCGACCTTTTCTTTTCAATGTGATTTATCTATATAAATTTTATAATTTAATGAATGATGCGTTGTCCATCTTGATAGACAATCAATCTTCTTTTGGTTTAATTTTTGGCCATCTCTAATAATTGAAAGGTTAGGAGTTTGAATTTTGAAATCTCAAAACTTAAAACAAGTAAAATTTGAGTTTTTGAAATCTCAAAAACTCAAATTTTACTTGTTTTAAGTTTAAAACACTATAAAAATTTCTATAAAGTCATCTCTAAGCTTAAAGCACCATTTAATTAGATAAAGAATCACAAGTCAAATTGAATTAAAACAAACTTCGAGGATTTTATATGTTTTTTTGACATGTTTTAAGGGCAAAAACATTTATTGATTATTGTGTTCGGAAATAATATAAATCATATCTTGAAACCTTAATAACTTAAGTTTTTTGTTAAGATAGTTATCTGATATGCTATCAAATTCATGATGATTAAATGATCATAAATTTAAATTTTATCACTATCATTCTCTCTTTTAATTACAATTAATTCATAGTACAAGGTAGTGTGAATTTATGTAAGTTTCAAACTCAAAGATTTTTACTTGAGAGGGTGTATTAGAGAATAATATGAATCATATCTTGGGAACTCACATAATAGGTTAAACTTTTGGATTGATATGATTATTTGACACAGTGAACACTCTTATTTTAAATTAAATCATTGACACTAAGATTGACCTTTATGTGGCTAGAATGTCGCCGACCATATATTTTTTTCTCTTAACTTTTCTCAGCGATTTTCCTCCTTTATTAACATTTAGAGACTAAAACGTGAGAAAAATAAAGTTTGAATAGAAACATGAAAATTTTAAAACAACATTATGCAAGCGGAAGCTAAAAACAACAAACACACACAAAACACAAAAAAAATTATGAGCGAGAATGACTGCAAATATATATGAACCCCAGATTCATAATTTTATTCTCTAAAAAAATTAATGATGATAAATTTTGCCACCTTATGAGGTTTACAAAGGTTTGAATATACTAGAAACCTTACCTTAATTAGAAAAAAAAACTAAAATATAAAAATAACAAGGAAACAACCATAAAATAACAAAATCACTAAAATAGGGGCCTTGGCAAGATTCTTGATATCTCAAGATCCAATAGTTTGCGCAACAACATAATAGTTGCTATAAGAAAAATAGCCTCTAGAAACTCTTGTAAAACTTTTAGCCTGATCCAACGACCAGATAAAAAATTATAGCTTATTTGAGTTGTTATTTTGGTGTAACGTGACGAGAACTCCTCCTGAATTTAGATTTGTCCCGCTAATTTATAAATACATCTGTTATGTCATCCACGTAATCTGTCTGGGGTAGATCATCATCTAGTTATAACAAATCTACTCGTGACTGCTCAAAATTACCTGTTATCTCAAGCCCGACTACAACACAACAACGATAAAATATATATAAATTAAAACTTTGGGGATCAAACTGAAAGTTTTTGTGCTTTTTGAATGGCAAAATTTAATAAAAATGACTTTTTTGTTAAATTTTATTTTTTTCTTTCGGTTCTTTTCACTATAATCTAAAATTTTATTTTATAACATCAAACTTTAATATAATCTCTAAATATTCGTGGACACTTCGTATATGTAATTGTATAGAAAATGAAAAAAAAATTCAATACATAGAATCATGGTAATATAACTTGAGATAATAAAGTTTCGAAGAATCATAGTGAACTTGCTCTCGTACGTTTGCATCTAGAGTTTCGATAAAACCAATGTTTCAATGAACTTCAATCGGTGTGATATGTAACCAATTGTTGAGTAATTAATACATACATGTTTAATATGCACACACAGCAAATTAATTAGGTCCGAAAGTGCTATTAAGACTAGCATTTTTCCTTGATTAACTAGTAGTAAATTAGTAATATGTCCCTGATTAGATGTAAGTGCTCTGATGCGTTGTATATATTATTCATTTCTTTCACTTTCATGTGATATTTGGAGAGTTGTTAATTGATCAGATCAATGTGAACCACGTGAATTAAAAAAAAAAAAAAACTAGCTGAGGATCGAGCACAGCATTTGAAATTTGAACTCCGGATATATTTTGAATGATTTGAATGGATGGATGATTTTCAAGTAGCTGGTTGCTGGCATGACACTCAAAACTGAAAAAAATATAAGGTCTTGTCAGCTTGTGTCCAAGCGTTAATAGTACAATATATTTTATTTTGGTTTCCAGCTTTGATATGGTACCTTAAATAGCTCGTAACAGTCTCCAACAACTGCTGATCAAAGTGTTCTTGTTTAATGAAAAGAAACGAAAATCAATGTGTCGTGGCATTTATGTTTGAGTTATTTGAAGTTTCAAAAACCAAAGAAAACTCTCACTCACCCCACGTAAGCTTTGGTTCTACTTTCTACGTTGTTTTGTTTGCAGAGAATCTTCTTTTCTCAATCAAGGCAGACTTGAGGTTGGGTTGGCCAAAAAGCTTTCTTTGCATGAAAAGAGTGCTTGCCTTTCCACTTTCCAACCACTCTCGCACATTTTCTTAAGGTTATTTGTGTAGCACAACCTTTTTTTTTTTTTTTTCCTGTTTTCGATAGTGGATTTAGGGTTTGATTATTATTAATCTGCTACTTAAAAACAAGATCATTAGAGCACACTACTTTCCAACGTTGCTCTACACGCGCTGCTGAACTAATGCGTGGTCTTAAGTATGTAACGATTACATGTAATACATGCATGGTTCAGATTAAACAATTGCTAATGGAATTGCTTACTGTAAAAAACAATGATCAAGCTAGCATACGTGATCCATGCTCAGATTCAAAACGATGGATGACAGTTGGAATCCATTAAATCTTATTGATCATCAAGGATGGCAAGAGGGACGACTGCGGCACAAGAGCTGTAATCTATTAATTTGTTGCTGTGGATTTATTTTACAAATATTTGTTTAGTAGAAAAAGAGGAGAGTGGAGACAATGCCTTCGATGGGAATTGGGAAAGAACAAAGATCTAGGTAAAGTTAGGTGTCTGCTAGAGGAGGGGTTAGATCAATCACCATGAAATTAGGACTTCCAGAAGAGAAAAAAATGAAATGATTTTATTTTTTTATGAGGTTGTGGTGCAAGTAGTCAATGTTGCTTGCACATTTGCTGGACTCTGATCTTCAAGTATCCAATTCTTATGTCAAGGAGAAACTTTATATATATTAAGGTAGCTAGATAACAAAGGCTAATTACTTTGATTATGTAATTAGTGGCACCCCTACTTTTCTTTTAAGAATAGATCCAAAATCCGAGTCTCTTAGGGCAGCACACAAAAAAATTATGATTTTACATGATTGAAATCTTGCAAGTGTTAGTTTCCATCCCCAAACTACTTGACTGTGAAGGGAAACCAGAACAGAAGCAAGAAGTTCAAAGGGTGAACTTTATTAGCTCCGGCAATGCACATGATTAAGACATGGAATTTTGACTTTGCCGGGATGATGGCGACGTATGTTGGGAAAAATTTTGCTCAAGGGAAAAAAAAAACAAGAAGATTGCAACGCATCATACCAAGAGAAATTTGGTTGTCAGTTATCAAAGAAAAGAAATTTTGGTGATTAGTGAACAAATCATCTACACATAAAATCTTTATCATTCTAATTATAAAAGCATCCAATGTAAATACCAACAAGATCAGTTTAGATTGAGCAGCAATGACTTGCTATCACAGATTTAATTGATTGCTTTCACGGATTTAATTGATTTGTTGATCGAATCTCTCTCTCTCTCTCAAAAAAAAAAAATCCAATGTAATCATGTAATAGCATTTGCTATCTATCTATACCAAACAGAGAGAAGGAAATATTTTTTTTTATTTTTTTGAGTAAATAACAAAAGAGAAGGGAAAAAAAGTAGTGTACAGAAGAAGCATACACAGATCATGTGAAAGTCAATTATTGTGTCCTTTTAATTACTAGTAAAGTCATTTGATGATGTCATTCCATAGAGGAAGTCAATTGATGTGATTTATAGAGAATTAAGATTAAATTCCATCACCATAGATAGATGAGAGAAGGATTGGGAGAGGAACTTTACCCAGTACTTAACCTTCTTAATCAATTTGAGCACATTGAATTCGAAATATTCTGTATCTTTTCAGTCCTTTATATATATATACACTTGTTTACGCCCAACATTCAACATAAGATTTCAAATATTTGATTCCAGATTTTATTTTCTAAATTAATAGCTTTAGTACATATATAGTTTCTTTAAAAGGCAATATATATACTAGCTAGTTCCAAAGCCTTTTACTACCATAACAAAGCAACAGGCGAAGTCAAATTATAGCTCAAACGATCTCGACAATATTCAAATTCTTGGTGACCTAAGCAAAGCCTTTGAACAGCCTCGTAGACATGTGCTTATATTTATTGAGATTTTGCTTTTAACATGCGCTGAGAGGTCACATTCCATTGCTAGCACCATAATAAATCCCAACATCTTTTTCCATTTTTGCAAGACTGGTTATCTTTCCCTTGAAGGAATCAAATTCTCTGGTGAAATATTTATTGCACCTTAATTTCACTTTGATTTAATCATCCAAACACTTCTTCCATCTCGTTAATTTCTCCTCAGTAGCAGTGCTTTTGGTTTTTTAAGAAAAAAAAAACTTAATTTGCTGTATATACAAGAATATCAAGAAATCTTGATACTCTAATTATATCTACAACAATCAAGTTTCTCCCACGAATCACATTATCTTTCTTTTTTCTTTTTAACAATTGCAAATGCCACAAAATAGTGCTGGCGATTTTACCCTTTCTTCCATCCTTGTTATGTAGTGTCGTTCTTCCTATATTTTTTCAAGTGTTTGTATAGTTTTTCTTTTCCATTAAAATTTAAAAAGGAAAAAGAAAGAAATTAAAAGAGGGTTTGTGCCCTTAACACGTGTGGGCCCTGAAGCATGTAAATGAATCTGAATGGTGAGGACCATGTGTTATGGTGGAGATGAGAGCAGCTGAATGCGAAGCAGTAAGCTGACCAGTAACCTCTTACGACTGTCTGTGACTCTCTCTCTCTCTCTTTCTCTGTGTCTGTCGTCATCTCGAATCCCCCGCAAGCTTAGAAAAAAGCAGTGATATTTTTTTTGCGGTGAACGAGGCTACCCTTTTTCACGTTTGTTTGTTTTTTTTAGTTTACCCAAATTAACATTGTACCGAAATATGGTAACACTTGCAAAATTGATAGGTACCCATAAATCATAGGACTAAAGTACTAAACTATATAGCTAGGGACGGTGAATTAGCTCAACTAATCCTCTGACTCATCTTCTTTCTTACGTGTTTATTGTCTTATATTATCGTCAAACCATCATCACGTTATCATATCTACGGACGCCTCATTCAATGTCGATCAAACTCTTGAGGGATTTGGTTTAGGTGGGCAAGTGAGTTCATGCTTTAGATATGATCAATTTCATCATATACTAATTTAATATGACAATTTGGTATGAAAATATTTCAAGTGTAACGAAAATTATATATAAATTAGCATGGACGTTGTATAAAAACTGATTCAAAAATACCATAATGGTTAAAAAAAAATCAAATATGAATTTAATCTATATTATATATGTGAAACTTGGCCTGGATAATATCATATTAGTTTGTTGAGAAAAACACAAAATAGAATATGAATTTATCCTAGTTAATTAGTTGATGGAAATGGATCGAAGAAAGAAAATATATGGTATAATAATTAAGAACACACACAATGCACATGGTGATCATGAATAGGCAACAAAAATCTTGATTAATGCCAATGGGAAGTATAGCTAGGGTTAGACATAAAAGTTTTGATACACTGTATCACTTTATATATATATATATATAAAGGGTATAATAAAGATGTTATTGTTAGCAAAACAGAGATAGTACTTGATAATTTATTTTAAGCATAAAAATATGATGGTGTGATTAGGTCATGATGATATATCGCGGCACACATGGGATTTAATTAATTTGATACCGCGTAAAGAGAGAAAGAGAGCAAAAGGAGGGGGCTAAAATCTACACACACACACACACACACACACACACACTGCATTGCATGGTAGAGAACGATGAGATTGATGAGAGTGATGAAAGGAAGAGAGATGGGGTGAGTTAGAGATAGGGGTCGTGGTCATTTCTCTGGCGCCCGAGACCCATTTGTAGGGTCAGTGGGTCTGCTGCTTTTATTGCTTTCTTTGTCCTTTTCACCCTTTCATCTCTCTTCCTGCCCTTTTAATCTCCTTGTTTTCCTTGCTCGTTTCTCATTCACCATGATCATACAGACCCATCTCTCTCTTTCTCTCCCCCCTTAACTCTTTATATCTTTCGCCTCTCTCACAATCTGTTTGGTTTAGAGGTCCTTTTTCTTGAGGAAATAAATAAGGGTGGTCTAGAGTTTGCTTAGGTTAATTAGGTTTTTGATTGAGAAAGAGAGGGGGGGGGGGAATAGAAATGGAAGCTATTTCTTTTGAGGGGAATGTTGTCTGGCTCGAGGTCACTAATGGGATCTATGATTTTATCTCAATTGATTGATTTTCTTTCAAATTCTAGTAAATTGAATTGAGAGATATCATGATCAACTTATATTTAATGATGTCGGACCAGGCTTCATTCCCCCCAATTGTTTCTTCCTTTCAAATCGTTGATCACTACAATTAATTTCCCTTCCATTTTTGGTCTGGATCTAAAAGGTGAGAGTTAGTATTTTGCAAATTGTATCTTGTTATTTTCTGTATGTATATTTCTGTGCACATGTGTGTTTATTTGTTTTAAATTGATTTTGGAATGTTTTTGTGCATGGGTTTTTTGGTCAATAGAAAAACTCTAATTCTTTAGAGCATGAGCTCGCAGATTGGTGTAATGATGAGGGATTTTGACTACCTTTTCTTTTGTTTTTCTCCTTCTTTTATGACTGAAAGAGGAGGATGGATCTTCATCATTACTCTTTTATATTTTATCCCTAAATTTTATGGATCAGGGTTTTATGTTTCCTTGTCAGTCTATCTAGCTAACCCTTCCATCTTCATCATTGAACTAGTTTTTCTCATGATGGCTCCAAGACTCTTATCTGTCTGTTTCTGGTCCTTACTGATCTACACTCTAATTGGCTTCTTTTCCCCACTTCAACTACCACAAACCTCTAGGGTTTCATCAAAATGAGCTTACCTTATTAGCCCACAGTTACTTGCTTATTCAATATGTATATATGTTTTGTCATTTTTCTTTCCCCTATGCTATTTCATTTAACTAGAAAATAAGATCAAAATATGTATTATACAAAGTTTTTTTTGTATAATAAGTCATAACTGCTTTAATTGGCATCAGATGGTTGTATACTTGTCTCTTCATCTTTCTGTGCCACTTTTGAGAGTGGTAGTGGGTGGTAATCTCCTCTCCTCTCCTTTTTGTTTTGTTTCTGCTTTTTCTTTATCTTATGGTTACCTTTATGTTAAAGCTTAGATCTGTGCGCTTTGGTCAACTCATGTCCTTTGCATGCTTGAAGAGATCATGGGCTACACCCAGCTGTTGCATACGTATGGAAAGTAGCTAGCTAGGGTTCCGTCCTTGAATTTCCATAGCTTTTTTCTTATGTAATGTAGCTTATATTTGTAAGATAATTTGATCCTTTGCTAAAACAATTTAGTTTTCTTCTGTGAGTCATTTGCTGGCGTGAAGCTTCTTCCATTACCTTAGAGAGAGATGGAAGAATGATTAATCTTTCAACTTGCTATATATGATGATCCATCTATTACTTGAAGTGAAACCCTGTTATAACCTCTCTGGCTTGTGCATAAACTATACTGTGGTTCTGTGCATTTCACTCTAAAGAAGAGAATATGATGTGATGGACTGGACCTTTGATTTTGCTTGACCATGCAGTCTTCTTCTGCCATACATGAGCATGCCAGCAACTTGTAGTTTTGGACTAAAAGCTTTTGCTCTTGTCTTCTCTAAAAAGCTAGAAATCTAAATTCCTAACATTCGAGGGGGAAACTTTGATATGCTTTACACTGGTATGCAAATTTTTGTTTTCATGTTAAAATGTAGAGATATTGAGCGTTTTTTTTGGCTGAATAGTGACCATATTGTTGTGGTGTAGTTCTTTGCCGCAATTTCATATACAACAACGACAACAATCTATGCCTTAATTTATTGGCTAGATTATGTTATTAATGTTAAGAATTACAAGAAAATGTAAGACATAAACATCCTCTCCGTGTGGTTTTGATAATTTACACATGCACATGATTCTAATTTAATTAGGTTAAAGAGAGTTCATTATGTACTAACAGGAAATCAAACACAAAACTAATTAAGTGAAGGTGGTTACTCTTTAAGTTCTCTTATTTGTAGAGTCCATAAGGGAACAAAAACCGTAGAAAAATGAAAGAAAGATGGATATGTAGAAAAGGAAACAGGTGATCGGAAAGGTTAATGAGAGAAGCCTCATCAAGAAGACAACCTTGATGTGTCTTCTTTGATAGGCGTTTTTGCTTAGCTTAGACTTTTCTTATTTGCTTGGCGTTGTGGAGTAGTGCGTTCCAATTTTCTCTTATTCTGTCATCAATTTCTAAGTCCGAGCCATATGTAACACTGAATGCCTTTAATGGTCTGACTCTCTCTCTCTCTCTCTCTCATTATTTACTATTAAACAGTTTAGTCACATCAGCATTGATGCCATGGATTCCTCTTTACCCTGACTGTGATAAATGACGACTATGATGTATCTATTATTTGGAAGAAGTCAGAACTGTGTGCTATTAGACCGCATTGTTTGAATTTTGTATTTCAAGAAGTTATTAAGAATCTAGTACAGTTATGTCAGCTTAATTGGTGCAACCCTCTTTTCTATCTCTCAGAGTTACTCTGTGGACTGTTCTTTGAGTTGCACATTCGCTTCATACAAACCCAGATTCTTCAGGGAGCAACTTCGATGTGCAATTGGTATTTTGCCTTGAAAGTGTTTCGATTCTCGGAAAATGGAGGTTTTCAATTTGCGCTTCCTCGATCTGGTGGATACATAAACTGCATTTCTTGGAATTCATTTTTGTTGACCCAGTGTTTTCTGGTTTTGATTTTCTAAGCCCTCAAAGTATGTGTCTAGCTGAGAGAGTGAGAGGGAGAGGGAGAGTTGATCATTACCCAAAACCTGAGTTCTTCATCTCCCAAAAACAACAATAAATAAATAAAAATAGAACAAAAAATTCATGTTGCCCAAGACATCATGAGTTCCTCCAACCCAACACAGAGCTAGTAAAAAACATCAATACTGCTGTGTGTATATCTAATTAATTAATTAATTAATTATTATTATTCTTTTTATTATTAGTTTTGATTAACATAAATATTTCGGTAACTTACATGTATCTCAACTAATTTCATAAATTAATAATCATATAAATTTTTAATTATCATAAAAAGATGTAATTAATTATTTAGCTAAGATTGTCTTGATTTGTTTTTTTATTAGAAAACTCTGTATTCAAAATAAAACTAAAGAAGGAAAGACACACACACTTTGACGCTAGGTTGGAGGAATGTATGATGTCTTGTGCATTACATAAACCTTGTCTAAAACCCCTTTAGTGAAGTATCTTGGACTAGAGACACATCCAGCTTTCTTTTTATTATGGTTTTTTCCTGGAACCAAGCTTTTCAAAAGGTTGATTTGTCTAATTAATGAAGGCTTCTCCTCCAAAGTAGCCATTTAGGTAGGTCCTATCCCTCCATCAACGGGTTCCTGGAAATTTCTTGCAAACATTAATGGGATGTTCCCCCGAAGAAATGGATGTCTCCAAAGGGAGGACATGTTAAGGCAGTGGTAGTGGGGCATTTACAGCCCACATTTTGGAGGCTTTACCCCTTGAACTGGTATATTTTGGTTGGACAAAAAATTTTAATTTAAGTTATTTCTTACTTTTTAAAATATTTTTCACTTGAAAATATATTAAAATAATATATTTTTATTTTTTAAAAATTATTTTTATATCAACACATCAAAATATCTAAAAACACTAAAAATATATTAATTTGAAATAAAAAATAAAAAAAATTTAATTTTTTTAAATTATTTTTAAAATGTAAAAATAAATTGTTATTTTTCACGACAAAATAAATCTTAAATGTAAATGTTGTGGCCCTTTGCATGAGGTTGAAGAAAACGTTGTCATCATTGTCATATATAGGCCCTTGATTAAATGGAATTGATACTTGTAGGTCCTATACTCCTATGTGAAATCAAGTGTGCTCAGATAACATTTTTTATTTGAAATGAATGTTTAAGGCAAATTACATTACATTTTTTTTTATTATTGAAATGAATGTTTGTGGCAAATTACATTGCTGTTAATACCTCTAATTATATGCTGCAAATGGAAACAAGATTATATAATAGCGAATATTATGCTAGATAACATCAAATAAAAATTCTCAATTTACAAAGTTTTTGAACAAAAAGGCCAAAGTCTATTTTTACCACTACCAGATCCAAAGCCTAATTCTTATTATCCATATGGGTCTACCACTTATTTTTTGAATAATCTCGACAAAACCTCTTTTTTTAAAGATATATATCATTTTTATATGTTATTTTTTAAAATAAAAAGGATCAATGTTTAAATTTTAAAATCAAATACGAGTTACATCAATTTTTAGCAATTTTGATGAAAATTATTTCTTAAGACTTAACATTAAAATCTTTGACGAGTCTCCTATTTTTAGGATCTGGTGCCATTTTTTGATGTGTTTAAATATTAACATCAAACATTTCACAAAATAATTAGTAATTAAAAAATAAAAAAATTCTAAAAATAATTAGGATAATTGATGGCAATCGAAAAGATAAATTTAAAAGAAACATTTAGTAAATGTAATCTTTCATAAGAAATGATGCTGTAAGGATGACATCGTTCTTCCTTTAAACATAACTAACCACTTACCCGAATCTCTGGAACCAATGCATATTTTAGGATCCCTAGTTTTCTTTAATTACTAGATGACAACTCTAATTTTCCATGATATATATTTAGTCTCAGCCAATGTCATAGTGTGACAGAATGATAACTCCATTAGGTAATATAGGGTTGAGACTAATTACTTATGTTTATTTTTTTTAATTTCAGTTCTTTTGATTGTTATGTTATCCACATATGAATTTTTTTTATAAAGATTTTTCTTTATTTATTCTCAGAATAATTCATTTTTATTCATAATATCATTGTATGCACATGTATATTTATCATGAATGTCACATGCTTCACAAAAAGTTGATGAAAGGTCCGGACCCGAGCTCAACCCATTTAAGATTAGATAGGTAGATTCGATGACGAGTTTAAGATTCAATGGCTAGTGTAACTTATGTCTACTGATACTTAATTAAACTCCCACTCATATTGGAACTCACCCTATGTATCGGGTATCATATAACTTTCCCCATGTTTATAGTGCATAAGGTTAAGAGGCTAGGTTATCCTATTGGTAATTTAAATAATCTAGGAGCCTGAAAGTCTTTAAGTTTAGACTAGTTGAGCCCAAAATCTTTATGATTTAGATCCTTTCTTTTAGGATTGACCCTTCATAAAACACAAATAATAATATGTCTTGACACACATATTCATCTTTTTATTATGTTCTTATTTTATCTCCTCTGATCCTTATAGGAAGTGAGAGATGAGAAAACATAATGTCACTGAAGAGACGAGGAATAGGTCAGAGCAAGGCCAAAAGATAAAGGAGACTTCTTGCTTATAGGGTTTGAGTCACAATTGCTGGAATAAATGGAACTGGATGAAAAACTATCTTGCATTGGTCAACTTTTAGACTACTAGCAAATGTTATCTTCACATGAACAAATTGATTTTCAACAACAATATAGGGACATAACTCGAATGCTCAAGATCAAAACATAATATTCTTGTTTTGAGGCTATGATAAAGTTTCAGGATCTAGAATATAAGTACTTTACTTTTGGTATAACGGATATGACTCCCATTTTTGAAGAATATGACTCTTTGTTATCTATGGTTAGATAAAGTGTACTTCTACACACCAAGAAAACAAGCACTATCTAACCATGCCTGGATTAATAAGATAGGCAAAAAACAAGTAGAAGAACAAACAATCATATGAGAAAATAGTCAATGGTGGTACTAAAATCTTTTAGAAGTTACATTTAAGAAGAAGCTTAATGATGAAGAAAATGAAAATGTACCATCTGAAAATATTAACATTAAGCATTTATGGTTTGGTCTTATTCCAATCGGCAGAAGGGATGATTTACTTTGAGACCGTGAACATGTCTAAAAGTGTGGTTTCTCTCAAAATCAATCCAGTCGTGGCAGTTTCAACAGAAAATTTATCTTCACTGAACCATTGTCGAAAAACTAAAAAACGACATTTGAGATGTTGTTTACTATTGTGTTTTGTATGGATCATTAGTCATTGAGTGGAAGGAAATATTTTTGGTTTGCTTAGGACTCCGTGACACTTGTACTTGAAGCTGGATAAATTCACAGAATAGCCATTAAGGGAGTTGGGAAAGAATACCTGGGAATCCATATTTCACAGTTTGAGCGAGTTTGCTTTTCATTGGGAGACTCAACATGCTTATTTTCGGATATATTTGGCTTAGTGTAGAGATTAGTAGTGGGTCCTATTGATAAAAGCACATTGTTGCATTAGTTACTGCCCTCATATGGTTCTATGATAATTGAGACTCAAACAATTCATATCTCAGACTACTGGATTAAATGAGTTCTACAAAGACTTCAAGACTTTTAAAAAATTGATTGAAACAATTAAGCAAGCCTAGAAGCGCCCTGTTATAATGGTATCTGCTAATAGAATTTATAGGAAAACAACTCTAAGTTACTCGATATGGAAAAAACCAGAGGAAAAGGCTATCAGGTCCTATCACATGAGGGTCTTCAAAGACCCATGGTTCAAACCATGAAAGATATACAAGAAGAGATTTGAGCTCAATAAAAGACTTATATTGAAAATTTGAATATAAAGTCAGAACAACTTGGGGCAAAAAAGAGAAAGTCATAGTCTAATTTAGTTGTCCATGAACAAATTCTAATTGTAGTAAGAAGGAAGAAAGATGGTTTATTGGCACAGTTACAATAATATCAACAAGATTATCAGGAGTTGTAAAACAAATTTAATTTGTTATTAGAGGCCAAGAATGAATAAGATAACAAAATAGCAAAAATGACCCAAGCAACATTGGAAGCTAAAAAAAAAATTACAGAATTGAAGCGAACAAAAAAAACACTTAAAAGGTTATTTTAGCAGTAAAATATATAACTACTCGACTTGATGATAAATGAAATATATCTTAACTAGAGATAAAATCATTTCCACTGAATAGATCTTAACAAGTTTGTTTTCACCGATAAGATCTTAACCAGAAAGAATGTTTATTAATATTTTAAAAAGATTTTTATAATTCTAAATATTATGATGGTTTATTTTTATTAATATATAATTAAATAAATAATATTTTTTTTTACTTTAAAAGAAAAACACTGCGTGTCATTCTATAGTTTCAGATCTTAAAGGGACTAACAATTGTTTTTTTATTTTTTTTGTCAATGAGTTATGATAATACTACACAAGGAAGTTACAAGTGCATTCATAGGCTTACAAAGACATTGAGTTCCAAGCCCTCACTACAAAGCCCAAAAGAAAAACCTAAGCCAGCCCTCCCTAGAAGATTGCTAGGAAAACGGCGGCAACAAGAATAAGACAGGAGCTACAGAAACAACAATGGAGTTTCCGAA
>Ga0325400_1003009_pt1 | contig 15035 bp, 10 predicted proteins | sample PopdelMetagenome_2_FD_205662 | JGI IMG/M metagenome (GOLD analysis project Ga0325400, IMG submission 205662) | Populus deltoides microbial communities from Bellville, Georgia, United States - Xylem-PdKOR-R1 | ecosystem: Host-associated > Plants > Phyllosphere > Stem > Wood/Secondary xylem... | reverse complement strand
ATATATTTTCATATATTTTAATATACTGATATAAAAAATAATTTTTAAAAAATTAAAAAAATTATTTTAATATTTTAAAATAAAAATATTTTTTAAAAAATCTCTACCTCGTAATTTAAACTTAAAACATCACATCGGGTGGGCAGTAAAAATGCATGGAATTGCAACCATATAGTCTTCTTTCCAAGATTCACATGCGACAATCCTTACAGTCAAAGGAAGTATTTTCTCCGTGATCATTGTTTGTGGACGGCGAGGGATAGGAAAACTAAAGTATTGACTGATTCTTTGTTTAAACAGAAGGTACAGATTGTATTTTAAAGTATTCTGAATCATTTTTTTTTTATTTTTTAAATTTAATTTTTTACATCAATACATAAAAATTATCTACAAATATTAAAACTAATTAATTTAAAATTAAAAAATTTAAAATTTAAATAAACAATGTTCAATTATATGGGATAGTGCAGTCTAACAAGTTCGTGGAAAATAAGGGAATAAACCTGTTCAGAAAATAATGGTTGGTAGAGGATGGCGGTGGCCACTATTCCCAGACAAACCAACATGGGTTGTTCTGACGGCGATGATGATATTGAAGTTTTTAGTATTTATTTAGCCGAAAAAGATTTAATTAATATCTAGGAAAAAAGGTTAATTGGCATGAAATTAAATGAAAGCTTGAAACATGATGTTGGCATATGTATACACATAAAGACATGAAAACACATGACATGTTGGCCTTTGGAATCATTTTCCTCTTTACAACTAAGAATCTTCTAACCAAAACTTTCTACAACCTACAAAATTAAAATTTTAAATTAAATATTATAGATAAAATTACTAACATAATAATTAAAAAAATATTAATATTTAATTATTCATTAATAAAACCGTCGCTAACGTGCCATAGTAAAAAGCCTGAATCTTCTTATTTCATAAGAGATATAGTCATTTCTTATTATTCTTCTTCACTATATGTAAAAAACATTAATATATATTTCTTTCTCTTCTCTCCTCTCCTCATCTCCTTCTCTTTTCCTCCATGCTCGGGTATGTCTTCTTCTTCTTTCTTCTTTTATCCTTTTATTTTTTTAATTAATATGCTTGATGAAATTTTCTCTCTCTCCTTAGCTTCACTTGCAACTACATTAAGGTAATATTTTTCTTTTTTTCATAATTTTTTACACTATATTTGTTTTTATTTTATTTTTTATTTTTTTGTTCCTAATAATTGTATAAATATTATTGTGAGATTTTTTTTCATATGAGATCAATTTTTAGTTGATTTATTTATAGTATTTTTAAATTTTTAGCAATTGCAACTTCATTTTTTTCATATGAATTTTTTTAGTTGATTTTTTTTTAATTTATTTGTTGCAAATTTTTTTGAGTTGATTTTCTTATTCTTTTTTCCAAGCATTTTGAGTATATATTATAGAGTGTTGATTTACGTTAATTTCATTATTTTATAATTTTATAAAATGGATTTTTTTAAATGTTTTTAAATAATTACCGATGGAATTACCGATGATATTTTTCGAGGGATATACCGACGGAATGAAACGAGTAATTTTTTTTTACACGTCTATTTTGTTAGTAAATTCATCAATAATAATATTTTTTTATTACCAATAAATTTACCGACAAATAAAAAATTACCAATAAAAAATTAAATAACAAAGCATTTTTATAGTGATTTTATTGATAATTTAATTACTGATAAAATATATATCTTATACGGACGGAAAAACACAACTAGTAAAACTATTAAATATTACAGTGAACTGAATAGTTGAATTACATCGCTGATCGGGCAGGAAGAGGATGGATGAGTTGTCTGTGATTCTCGATGTTTGGAGAAGGGTTTTTATGTAATTTAAGCAGCATATAAGTTGCTAGCTACAAACCCTACCGGTGTCTGTCCGTGTCTCCGCCAGAAGCTCCTCTAAAGATTGCTGATAGCTACAGAGTGGAGAGGACATAGCTTTTACCTGATTGATGATCAAAAGACAGACAACCCCACCAACTATTCTTTTCCTTCCCTTCCCTACATAATAAATACATAGTAAAAGAAAAATAATAGACGCCTACTATGTGGTATATATATAAGGCCTCACTTCCTGTTTTTGAGCAGAAATAGTGGGGGAGAGAGAAGAGAAGAGAGCACTTTATTATCCTCCAAACTATACAATCCCTTGCTTGTTTCAGCTTTATATTTATTCTCTACCTGCTTTCAACATCTTCTGAAAAATCTCCTGTGGCTGTGGCTGGCTGTGGCTGTGTGCCTGTGAAAAAGATGCCCCTCCCTCCCTCATGCCCTCATCTCTCTCTCTTTTATGTTTAAACCGAATAACTTTGCCAGATTTGTAGAGATCTTCTATCGCTTTCTAGCTCTTCTCTGACTCTCATGAGGACTGCGATCTTTCCTCTTCCCTGCCTTTATTGCAGCTCCTAAGTAATTGCCTTCCGTGATTTCTGCACTTCTTTCTTTATTCCACTCTTTCACTTTTATTTTCCCTTCTATAAATGCTCACTCAATTCTTTGTTGCTGACTGCTGACTACTCTTTTGATTCCTTTCTTTTCCAAAAATGAAGAAAAATAAAATAAAATAAAAGACATTGCAGCTGAAGCTGATCACCGTGGAAGCACTGGATGCTTTATAGGTCAATTTTCATGCACGGCCAGTCTCAATGGAGCTATATGGTGTCGCAGAAAACCGGTTTGGTAAGCAAACTGTAACCTTTCTTTCGTTAACGCAACCCCATTAGGTCCTATAAATGTCTTGTTCATCTTAACCTCAAGCTGGTTCTTTCTTTGTTTGCAGAGAAACTGATCTTTAGGTTTTATATAAGGTTGACATCTTGATGGAAACTTTAGTGTTATTGCAGGGAGAAAAAGAAATGGGTGGATGGATCTCTGATTGCCATAAAATTAAGGTAACGGATGATCATCATCTCAACCTAAATTGATCTAATATTAGACACTATTTCTTGAGTTCTTCAGCAATCTAGGTTCCAGTGCTTGGTGGGATTTTCCTGTTTTGGCAATTGAGCTGACCTATTCGCTTTCTGATTACCCTTTTCTTTTCCTTGACAAGTAAAATAACTCTCATGACTTTAGGGTTAGGGTTCATGCAACCACATTTTCAACATTCTAATTCGTAAATCAGTACCATTTTCTGTTAATCTTTAATTCCTTGGTATACGAGGGCAGGTCGATAGGAACATTCCTAATTTTATTGCTTCCTATATCTTAATTTTAAGGTTCCAAAATTTGGTAGATAACATGTTAAGAATTATTCCTGCTGTTTTCTCTTTTGTTTTTTTAGTTGGCCTACAACTAGAAGTCATTGTCTTGAACAAGCTTCCAAAATGACCTGTTCTTCTTCCATTATCCTATGAATTTGAATTATTGTTGCCTTTCTCAGTTTATATAGGATGTCAAAAACAACTCTTGATTTCTTGAGTCTTTGTTTTTGGCGTTTAAAAACATTTTTGCAAAAAAAAAATGAATTTTTTTTAAATTGATTTTTTTTTGTGTTTTTAGTTTTTTTTTTAATATATGCAGATATTAAAAATAAATTTTTTAAAATAAAAAAAATACGATATGAAAATCAATAGCTGCTCTTAATATCTCATGAACAATATTGAATTGCATTTAGTGCCAATCACAGGAGCTTAATTTATCATTGATATTTGCTATTTAGTAGTAGTTTTTAATTTCCCCGACTAGCTACCCAAAATTGAAAAGCAAATCATCCTGTTTAATTTACAAATCCAGTAGTGAAATTGAATCATTGCACTTTCATAATTTGATTTAGCTTGAAAAGAATGTTTTAGGCTTTCATATATAATTTGTGTTAGCCATATTAATGTTTGCTACTTGCATATATTCATCTCTTCGTCCAGCATTTAAACATCTGTGACTGCCAATCACCTCAGCTGAATACGTTGTGAAATTTCTTAATTTTCATGAAAAATGGTTTAACAGAGCTTCCTTCAGTCCACTCATGGACGGGCGAAGGGTTTGGATTAGCTGCCGACTCATTCATTCAAACACAGTAGACAAGGAGTGGCAGCGGCTGCTATTGTGAATGTGTGAATGACGCGGGAGATTAATTTCATCCTTTTCTTCTCTGTGCTTGGACTGAAGGGAGCTCCCTTTAATTGTTTATTCACGATCTTAGATGACAAGATCCTTTTCTTCAAATTTCCTTCCTGTCATGTCGAGGAAGTAGAACATATAAATATTCTTGTTAATTAGATCTCAATATTCACCCCGTAGAGTCTTAATCTTGTCTAATCATACGATCCTTTTGCTCCATATTCCTTCCACATCTGAAGTAAAAACGTATGCTTGCATGACCGTAAACCTTTCACGAATGGATTCTTTTGACCTAAGTTTGTATATGTTATGTTAGCACTTTGTAGGTTATTTTGTGTTTGTAGTTTATTATGTGGCGCTCTCCTCTTTCTTGCACTCCAAACCATTTATGTATCTTTAACATTTTGGAGGGAGGCTATTGTGCTTGCTAGAAAACTTTGACCAAAGGAAGATAGTATGAAACTAAACTGTGCTAGCCCCAGTATTGGTGAATGATCATATGAGATATTCATATTGATCTTTGCACATGCCTCTGTTAAAAATTAGCAAGCAGTACATGCGAAATATATTCATCCATTTTTTGTTCTGGAGACGTACCTTTTCCTTCTATTTGTGTAAATCACCTCTGCCAATTACATGATCAAAAGAATGATAGCTCAAATTAGACACAATATTCTTACTGTATTAGCTTTTCTAGAAGTAAAACATAGGATTGCAACTGTGCTAGCATCGATTTCAAATCCTCAATAGCACCAATTCCCCAATGAACAGAATCTCCAGGCTGTTTGATAGCATTGACAGCCGCCATGGCATCAGCCGCATAATCTTACTGCTTTCTATAATAGCCACGGCCTCTTCGTCAAGGGCTGATCTGCACCTGCACGACGACACTTTGCCACCCACAATCTGCCCACTGGAGTTCCTACAAAACCATGCATATACCTGTTGGCTCAGATCCATTGATGAAGGAGGCATCACAGTTATTATTGACAGTACCCTGATTAGGTAGGTCTATTTGGATGGTCTGTCTGCACCATGCCTTTTTTAGCTGACTTCTGCCCAAACAATTGTGGAATTTCTCCCAACTCAGCCGATACCCTCCTAGCGGACTCTACTATCTTCGGTAGCACTAATGCCCAACCTGCAAAACAGGAAATCGTTCCTCGCCATCCACACTTCTCAACCGACAGAGACAATTAAGGAGACAACCTCAGCACACTTTCCCACTCAACTATTCAGCACCTCTCCCAACCATTTTCCAAACCCGCAAGACCCGCCCTTCGAGTGACGTAACCCACATTAGAAGCAAACCAAACAGCGGTAGCGTGATGGCGAAAGAAAAGCATATGTTCAACGGTTCCCACCTTCCCGCCTGACGCCTGATTATTGACAACTAATCATTAAGTTCGCTCGTCATGGATGCGATTTAAAGTCCTTTTTGAAAAAAACTAAAAATATTTTTTTTTTGGTTTTAAATTACTTGTTTTTGATGTTTTAGATTATTGCATATATTAAAAATAAAATTTAAAAAATAAAAAAATATTATTTCCATGTATTTTCAATTAGTCTTTTATTGCTCTCCAAACAAAAACTCAAGTCTTGGTTCAGCCTCCACCTTCAATCGTTATCACATGGGAATCCGCGGTGCATTTTGATCATTGTTCATCGGTCAAAAGGTTAGATGCATTTATTTACACGAGCTGGCTGATGACCATAAATGAATGGAGATGTTAGAATTTAACAGAAATTTGGCAAGGTAAAGAGTAGATGTTCTTTTTACACTCTCTAGTTCCATGTCCCTTGCTTTCTCTCCCTGTACCAACTCCCTCGTGTTCCTCCACATTACACCTTTTAAAGGAGGAGAGTGTGGCTTGGCTCGTCTCCTGTATGTATCAGGACTGGATCTGAAAGTACGATGATGCAGGGTTGCTTGTTGCTTACAGTTTAGCAAACAAGTAGCTTAGGCTATATCAGCGAGTCAATGATGAACAAATGTAATGCAATGAGTATTTACCTTTTCCTCTCTCCTGATCAGTTCTCTTGCCAGTTGTAAAACTAGCCAATGCAAGCCCCAGTGTCATGAAAAAAAAAGAAGGCTGAGACCTGAGGATTCCGCCAGTCTAATCGAAGAAAGTGGGTAGACTGTGGTCATAAATATTTTAAGCATTAAATCTCTCCACCTCGTGGCCTGAGCCTTTAAAGCGTCCGTGGTTGGAACTTGGAGCTAGTTTATGGGCTACATGGCTTGTTCCCACTTCCCACCCACACCCTCTATTAATTATTTAAGCCCTGTGTTGTGTTTGTTTTTCTCTACAAAATTGGGCGTCCGTTATTTTATTATTAGCTACCAGTAAACGACATTGCCTGTTTCCATGGTAGTAGCAGTCGGCATTAAGTTAGAGATAAACTAAGAGGGAGATAGGACTGGTCCCTGCCGACTATGTATCACCTCAATTACTAGCATCATTTTGTGTTGGATTCTTGCTCGATTGATAGCGGATCCTTTGAGATGAAGGGACCTGACTTTTATCACTTGAAATTATGGTGGCTAATGTGTAAGGATCCCACAATAACTGGGTTATAATAAGCGCAAGGATCTGACAACAACTAGCATATATAAAATAAGGCAGTTCCTGGGGGTGATCAAGGCACAGGGTGGAAGTACAATGGAAGTTGATTTTATATTGTTCATCGGATTCATGGGGCGTGTGTTTTGCTGTCGTCTTACGCATCTTTCCAAACATTTCCTAGCATTGCAAACGAGAATGGCTTTTTGGCTTTTGAAATAAAATCTGCTGCCACTAACAACTAATGGTGTTTATTTCCAAGTATCTTGTTGAGCTCTCAAGCTGCTGCTGCTGCTGCATGTGTGTGTGTGTTTATATATATATATATATATATGCGCACATGGTTTAGGGATTGCATGTGTACATGCACGCGTCTATAACCGGCCATTTGATTGATTTCGAATTAAATTAAAAAATGCAATCATTAATATTTTTTAAATCCATCGCTATCTAAGAAGAGCAGCGATCAGGGTTTTCAACTGCAACCAACCTTTCGCTATTATAGATTCGCAAAAACAACCTTAATTACATGTGCCTTGTTTTGTCTGTCTCTCTTGCTGTAATGCATGCACATTGGCAAGCAAATTAAAGGATATCACTTGACGTTTCATATTTTACTATTTATATCATTGTTTACGGGGGCAAATTTACTTTCCAAGTCTCAATTTCTAAAATTTTTCTATTTTAGTTGTTGAACTTTATTTTTTTTCAATTTTATCCTTGGAAGTTATGTTATCATGATCTTATATGTATTTATATTTTTTATTTTTCTTGAATTGTATTTATGCTATCAAGGGTCTAAGATGTCAAATAATATTCTAATGAAGAGGATTCAATTGGCCACAATCCAGTGCGAAAAAAGAAACAATTTTCATGTTTATGAGTTCATATTGAAGAGATGAGTTCACTGGAGATGATGCTTTTCCTTGATCATGTAAAAAAAAGTAGACTGAAGCATATGAAATTTATTTAAATTTAGTTTGATTTTTGGTTTTTAGGGTGCTTATAGGATTTTGTTTTTTGAAAATAGATTTATCAAAGTTTTTAGGAAGTGTTTTAAAATGTTTTTGGATCAAAATAAGTTAAAAATTAGGTTTTTGAGGTATTAAAACTTAAACTTCAATTGGATTACCTGAATGAGGTATCTGGAGAAGATAACAATGGATGACAAGTTTTTTATCCAAGTAGTTATATACGATAAGATCCATCTGTCTAGATCATCTAGACCCAGAAAACCGTATGCTTTGGAAGAAGCTTGTACAGTTTGGGAAGAGGTTTGATAAAAAAAAAAAAAAAATCTACTTCAACAGATATATCCTTAGTCACGGCTATACATGGCGTAGAAATCACACTTGGAAGGGGTGTGCAGTGTGCTAGAGCTGCAGTTGCTGTAAGAACAGTCAATTCATCAATTTTAAAAACTGTCAATTCATTCACTTAAAAAAAATATAAAGGGGAGGTGGGACGAGGCGTCCACAGGCTTGGCCTTACATGCTCAATTTCTTCTGGCTGTTTTCTTTTTATTTATTTTAATTAGTATGATCATTTCTCTTATTTATAACGAAAATATATCCTTTCCCTCATTTAGTTTAAGTGTTTTCTAAATTGCAAAACATCTTTTTATGGTTTTTATGATCTTATAATACCTATAATAGCTATGTTATTGCAATTTTGTTTTTCAAAATCCTCTTAAATCTAAAATAGATTTGTTGGATATGCATTATGCATTTATAAAAACAAAAATAATATATCTTAAAAGCCATGGTAAATCTATAAGATAAATAAAATAAAATATATAAAATAAAAAGGATGACTATTGACGAGGGTAAAATGGTAAAATATTTTGTACTTATATTTATATTTATCTTTTATTTCTTACTTGAAAAATTAACTTTCTATTTTAATTTTTAACTGGTGTGAACAATTATTTATTTATTTATCTGTTGATATATTTTTCATTCATTATATTAAACACAAACATAATATTTCCATTTTTTATTTAACAAATTTTATGAAATGGGAAAACACATATATGATATTGGTGTTTTAGTTTTTCCGCGTTTGAAATTGACTTGAAATTGTGTCTTCAACATAGCGTTCATATGATCCTCTAGCTAGTGAGCGAAGCTCGGGACGTTTGGGATGCGGAGCTGGTCTCCACGTTGAGGATCTCTGGTACTCAATATAGTCACAAGCATTCAACATAAAAACCTGACCCAAGCTCAACCGGCCCAGTATCTTCATTATTTTCGTTTGTGCTAGTTTTATATGCAGATGACATCTTCTTGTGATGGGTAGATTTGGGACCTGCGGCCCCTCTTGAACATGCCGGCCTCATTATACCGTCGAAGGTGTCCTTGTCTAGAGTTTACGCTGGCCTTCGGCAACCAGGAGGTACAACCCGTTTCAGCGAAGCTCAATAGAGTCCGGCAATACCAGTAGCGATTGATCTGACCTACATCTAAGTATGTGGGTTAGATGCAAGAATCTCTTTAACGTGGGTGCCTTTCTTGATTTTCACCACCTTACCATTTGTTCGTTAACATGGGCATACCTCCGCTCCTCGAGGACCCTGAGGCACATAGGCATGAAAGGATGGTGCCCATAGTTTCCTAACTTTATGAGATTCTCTTCTAACTCTTGTTTTACTTCCTGCTGCATGTATAAGGTAGAATTTGTTGGTTTTATGCATGTATTTTTGGGTACAGACAAAATGGTTGAAGCCACCATTACAATGTAGTACAGTACTAAACAAAATTAGTTGAGATTACTGGCATTAATTTAAGCCACCGAGCAGTGAGGTTGTAACTCAGTCTTGATATGTAGTAGAAAGTGTCAAGCTGGTTAGTGATCAGCACCAGCTTACCAAAATGAAAACGAAAGCAGGAGATACCAGCCTTGAAGCAAGACCTGAGTGAAAAGAAATGAGGGAACAAGGCCAAACTACTGAAGCACAAAAAAGGCTAAGGCTAAAAGAAGAACAAGTTGTAGCTGTGAACACTGAAAGCAAATTAAGAACAAGTTTGAAAGACAGAAATAGTACTATTATACATCTGTTGGGATAAGCGCAACAACCATTCTATCTCTTATTCGATCGGGACAGGAACCCTCATATATGTTGAACTCACAATTGAAGAGCCAAATCAGGCTGCTGATTATCCATCAAGGTTAACTGTTGAGTTTCTGAAAAGCAATGACCGCTAGACTCGGCTTGATGAACTTGAGAATTTATTCCTTCAACAAAGTTTGTTGTGCCGGACAGTGGCATTGGTTGCATTGATGCAACCTGTGATTGTTGTTTCCTGATCAATGCATTCTGTCGTGATAGAATCTGCTGCTCACTAACCATCTTTCGCATGATAGGAAGGTTATTATATACTGCTTGTGGATCCCAAGGTGGTGGAGGTTGGATCCTTTCAGCTGGTTGAAGTTGAACGGCTTGAGGATGTTTAGTTCCATACTTGTGCTCAACTACACTTGCAGCACCAGTGCTTGATCCCTCTCCATTTACACATTGGAAATCAAACTGTGGCAAAGAGGTTGCTGCCTGACTTGTAGAGGCAAGCTTTGTACTTAGGGAAGGCAAGTACAACGGTTCTGAATGGTTGTTTAGCCATGGCTGAGGCTCAGTGATGAGCTGTGATGGCTGGGCAGGATAAATTCCAGTAAGAGGGAAATAACCCGATGGTGTTTGGGAATTTCGATTTTGAAAAGCAGTAATTTGCATGAGAGTTGCCAAAAGAAGATTCATGTTGCCGCTGGTGCCCCTCATTTTTGCTTCCGAAGAAGCACTAGCATCCGTATTTTTGCTTGTGCCAGCGGCATTTTCTCCCATCAAATCAGAGTTATTGCTTCCACCATCGTTGGGGTGAGCTCCGATCCCTTGTAGACAATTTGGAGTAGGAATCATTTCTCTTGTATTATAACCATTCACACCTCCACCGGGAAAGACCATCTTTCCTTCAAAAGAAGCAGGTGAGATAGAATTGAAACTGTTACGAGGCATACGGCCATCATTAACCCCAGTCAGACGAGCAGGCCTGTTAAGTGCAGATGACACAGGGACCAGATCTGTTTTCTTGCAAGAAGAGGTGGGCATCCAGGACGCGAAATTTGGAGTTTCAATTGGATGTTTTCCTAGTTTCTTATCAGCAACCATTTGAGCTGTGGGTCCCAAATCCTTAACGAATTGCTTGAGACTTTCCTTGTATCGGATACTTGAATCTGGAATCTGCAGCATCGAATCACATCAATCAGCCAAAGGTAGGGGATGCAATGAAAATTATTAAATTCAAAAGATTATAAGCTAGTCAGCTTTGGCATGGGACACTCAAAATTAACTGGACTGGAAGAATTTCACATTTAACAGAAATGGAGGAACTGAGGATTCTATTTCCCCAAACCAAGTTTTTCATAAAAGTAGTGTTTTGGCTCTTATTTGTTGACAGCAATAATCACACATGGTTGTGAACCTACAGAAAGAACACTTGCATTTCATTTTTAAGATCTTTCAAACAACAAAAGCAAACCCCAGATGAACAAAGGAAAATTGTATGTTTCCTTTTTCTATATTTCCCTGCCTCTTCCAGCAGAACTTCAAAATGTCAGGAATGGAAGCAAGCAACAAATTCTGCATTGTTTTACAAGTGGATTAGGCCAATTCTTGTGTGCATGCTGTATCAAATCGTGCTTGAAGGCTATAGTTTCACATATTATGCACGTGCCTGTTCCTTTGTGCGCGCGCATAAGTGCATGCATTTGTGTAAGTATATATGTGTTGCATCCTCAACATTAAACGATGAACTTACAGGGGTAAGCACTTTTGGGGTATTATAGAGTTCAGAAATTATTGACCCTTTGCCATTGATAGAGGAGGTTTGAGGCATATATGTCATACGCCTAGCAGTTTCAGAGGGCTCTAAATTTCTACCATCTCTTGAGCCTGTTCAATGCAAGTAAAAGACAAAGTGTTAGCTTCCTTTCACTCTATAAGCAGATGGCCTTAGAGATAAAAGCATATCTAGCTGTGTAAAGAAAACAATGAGAAGAAGGGTTTCAATTTAGTAATAGTTCAAAGCTTTGACATATTCCTACTGAAATGAAACCCGATTAGTTCCCTTGAAAAATTAATTATGGGAAAATGATGCAAAAGAATTGGAAATAACATTCATAATCAAACAATCATCATTGTTGCTTACCGACCTAGAACGGTTCACTTGGATTATAAAAGCTGTTCTTCATGACTTCCTCACCTCTAGTTGAAGATTATTAGCCTTGGCAGTCTAATTCAAGCAAGCTCATGCATTTCAAGTGTGTTTAACTCAAGCTAAAAATTATATTGTGGAGCATATAATAAGAAATTCATGATGTTATGGTTTCCACAGTAAGTTTATGAACACGAGTTCAAGGAATCACTTTCCAGTGCATGAATCCACCTTCTACGATTAAACAGACTACAGTATGTTACTTCATTATCCTCAAAATTGAATTAATGGACTCCACGGTAAGTATGTTAAGTCAATAGAGAGTGCTTGTAGATCAGATTCTCTTACCAGAAGGCATTTCATTTTTTGTATGGTCAACGAGAGGATTTAGACGTGTTGAAGCAGGGTGTGTTTGGGTAGCTCTCTTTAGAGAGGTGCTGTTGAGTGAAGCACCATCTCTGAACCCAGCAAGTTTAACAAGCTTATTCAGTACACTTCCAGTTTCACCATGGCCTTTCTGAGCTGGGTGTCTTCTCATCCTCGAGTGCTCCAGCTCAAATTTCTCAGGTTCAGTTCTCAGAGAATTGAAGACCCGCTGAGCGAGTTCACTTATAGCACGGGCCTGGAAACCATGGTGTTTGCATTAACGGAGATGCATAATATCTCCTATTACTGCTACCATTTTGCAAAATAAAACTTACAGCTATACCTCTGAATAATAAACAGTTGTCGATGAATTAAATTTCATTGCATTGCTGGATATGAGGAACACATCATGCTGCATAATATTTCAAAGAAATCAAGATCAGTTTAGGATGTTATTGAGGGAACATATAAGTTGAGGGATAACTCTCTCTCTAAATCAGTGTTTCGCAAACTGACCTGCAGTTTTTTCTACTTCCAATAATGAATGACCAAATTTTAAACAACAACAATGGTGATTACAAAGACTTGGACATTCACATTTAGCAGAGAATAAAAGAATAAGCTTCGGAACCTGTACTGAAAGTTAAGTACAGCGCAGGGAAGCACTGTAAAGGAAAATAGGATGCTATATTTGGAGCATTACCTGAAATTGATCCAGACTTGTATACATCCCTTCTTGAAGTTTAGCCCTTATGGTTCCAAAATCCATTGCCTCGTTAATGATATCGTAATAGCCAACAACCTTTCAAGGAAAGAAACACTATTAACATCATCGTGGATGGGGAGAGAGCGAGTTGTTTCAGTTCTATGTACACAGTGAACAAGAACCCCGATTACCGACCTCATCAGGGTCAACTGGCTGTGCAAATATCTCTTGTGTGTCTCTCCTGTGTCAGAAGAAATGTTGAGATATCAAAAACTGCATCGTATTCATATGATCATCTATGTCATCCAAGAAGTGGAGTCGACTCTTTTCTTTTAAGTACACGAAAGAATGCTATCAAAACATTCACCTCTGTAGGATGTCAAGGATAAATTCCAGAGTCTGTTTCTTTGGCATTCCTTGCAATGACGAATCTGCAGGTTGATCTTGTAAAGTCAAGTGAGTTAATTAATAACTGGGAACTTAAAAGAGCAGATCAGACTCTAATTATGTTTTTAACCACAGATTAAGTAATGATTGGAAGCTTGAAAGAAGCACATTGTATATATTTAAATTTAAGACAGACCAGTTTCTATTGAAGCACCACCATCCATTGGGTTTCCGTCTTCCTGCAAACAGATAAATGCAAGTACTGGTAAATAATACACGAAATAGGATACAGGAATATACCATCATAAGAGTGATCAGTATAAAAAAATATCCAAACACGAGGAATTAAAAATAAGAGCATTCCATAATCTGCAGCTCCAAGTCAGCCATCCAATGAACTCTCTTCAGGCACACCAAAATGTATCTTATTAGCAAGATTTCTCATGTCAGTCATGGCATATCTTTCCCTGTTCTTCCTCAGCCGCTGGCCACCTCTCGTTTTCTTACTCTGAGAAGCATCAGAAGGGATGGGAAGTGGTGTAGGAAGCCTCACAGGATGAGGCTTTAGCAACTTTTCTATTTTCTTCAAAACCTCCACTCGAAGACATATTCCAATGTTCCCCGATGGATCTCCCTTGATAGAATCCTCTCGTGCAGCAGGTGTTGATTTTGAAGCCAAGTGGCTACAAGGACGAGCTTGCAGAGATGGGGGTGAGGCCTGAAATACATCTGTTTGCTCGATAAACCCACAATATCCGTGAGAAGTCGAGAAAATCCCGCAAGGAACATTTTCTTGGAACCAAGAAGCTGAACATCACAAGAGTTCATGTTGGCTAATTCTGTGTGACTGCCGGGAGTGATCATGAGCTTGGCAGCAAAAGCAGTCCCAACAACAGCAGAAAGATTGGATGCAACAATTACCATTCTTGCTTCTACAAAATCTAGGATCTTTTGAATCAAGAGTGAAAGCTCGATGCCATGCATCTATGATCTTTGGAAGGACATGATCAGGTAGTGGTTTACAAATTGTTGTTGAAGCCATTGTAGAAACCACTACAATTTAGAATTCAATGGCAAAAGGTCTTGAAAATCAACAAAATTCAAATCCGTTTGGTTGCCAGTCCTTTCAACGATACGGGCATAATGTAGTGGATGATGAACAAGGGCTTCAAGTGCTGGGAACTTGAAGTGGTACTTGTCACGAATGAAATTATAGAGAATGATTATTTCATTGTCCTTGTCAACTGACAAGGCAACGCAGTCCATAATTTGTAGGACGTCAGGATGAGATCGGAGTGAGAAGCCTTATTTTGATCGAGTTCATGTTCGACTCTGTACATAACTTACGTATATGTGTTCAACAATTTGGAAATGGTATCCAAGTCAACTACTTCATCGTCATGATAATCAACAAGATGTTGCATGCATGTTCCCACCATCTAATTCATCAAGCCCTACAAGCATAGAATGATCAACAAAGGTAGCCATAGCCCTAGACATAGCCATAGGCATGTGGGGTGGGATGGATTCGGACCAGTAATTGGTTGATAAGAGCCTTGGCTAGCGACTAAGGTGGTTTTATGGAATGGAATATCAAAAGAAAGAAAGAGAAAATTGCTGAATAGAAAGAGCAGCAGCAGCCAAGGAAGGAAGAAGAAATCCTATCCGGGACGCAAGAGAAATCCTAAATCGGAGGTATT
>Ga0325400_1003008_pt1 | contig 15038 bp, 13 predicted proteins | sample PopdelMetagenome_2_FD_205662 | JGI IMG/M metagenome (GOLD analysis project Ga0325400, IMG submission 205662) | Populus deltoides microbial communities from Bellville, Georgia, United States - Xylem-PdKOR-R1 | ecosystem: Host-associated > Plants > Phyllosphere > Stem > Wood/Secondary xylem... | reverse complement strand
TCGGTAAATCCGTTGGTAATAAAAAAATATTATTACCGAGGGATATATCGACGAAATGAAGCGGGTAATTTTATTTTTTTATTTTCGACGGACAAAAAATTACCGATGAAAGCTTCACCGACAGAGCATTTTCCGTCGGTGATTTTGTCGGTAAATTAATTACCGACGGAATATATGTCTTACGCCGACGGAAAAATTTCGTCGGTAAAGCTGTTAAATCTTGTAGTGACTCCAAAATTAATTTTTCTTGCAATCAAAACCTCCATAAATTCAATTAAACCTTCAATAAAATTTAATTGAGTCCATAAACATCTGATTTTGGACTTTTCTTCCTTAAATTGAATTTTCAACAAGACTCTCATCAGTCAGCAAAATACTGTCAAATTTTAATCTTTGTATTTTTGAACCTCCTCAACCAATTTTTGACCATTTTTTGAGTGTTCTGGCATCCTTTTTTCATTGTTATATTTTTTGATAATATTTTTTTTATTTTTTAGTATTTTATTTTTTGGATGAGAGATAAAAAAATCTAAATAGGGGAGTAACCCAAAAACTGGTTATGGCATGTTCTTTAAATAAATTTGTTTGAAATCTATTCTCAACAAGACATATTATTAGTCTATTTTTCATTTTATTTTTACCATCAAAATATATAGAAACATAAATATTTGACCTAAAGGTCAACAACATTTTCGTTGTTGTTTTTCAATATTTTAGCAGTAGGAAGTCATGAAAACTTTTCAAACAGTGTTATTGTAAGTGGTCATTGAGCTTAAATGCAAGCTTTTCTATTTGGACTCAGTATTTCTTGCAAAACAAGTCTCATGCCAAATAGAGGACAAATGTAAATATACGAAATGAACTAATTAATGGATAGAAAATAGAAAATAGTAAGAGAACAAAGGAGAAATTGTGTGTTATGTTTATGAATGATCTTTTGTCACTTGAATTTGTTATGAACCTAAATGTCTTGAATTGGCTTGCATTTATTGATGAAGAGGTTAGTGCTCACCTCGTGGAGCGTAGAGAGTGGCACTGCAAGCACTTGGTGTGTGAAGTTGCAAGTACCTTGTGAAATGTAGGAGCGGTACCATTAGTGGAGAGGTTGGTCGCCATTGGTTATGGTGATTGTTATGCCAAAAATCTTGTGTACAACCTGGTGTTGCAATAATGACATTTGAGGAATAAAAATATATTGAGGTGTGTGCCTTGTTTGAGGGAGAGAGGAGAGAAAAAAAAAAGAAAGAAAAGAGAAGATGGATATAAATGTTTGTTTAGGGAGAGAAAGTGTGTATGGGAGAGGAGAAAAAGGGGGAAAATAAGAAAGAAAGGGTGTCCTAGCTGTTTGGGCATGGGCCTGAACGATCAATATTTGGTTTTTGGTATATTTGTTTTTGTGCTCCATCATATTTAATAGAGAAAAATTATCCTTTTATATGTTAATATAGAAATGTATTTGAAGATATCTCCACAAACAACAATAATTAAAAACATGTACATGTAAAATGAGAAATTTTATCATTTTAGATGTGAACATAAATATATATTTGAAAATATCTCCACGAATAACAATAATTAAAAATGTACATGTAAATCTAAGTTTATTTTTATTACAATATGAATAAACCAATATGATAATCATATCTCTTGGTTAATTACTATCATCATTTCAAGTCATATGGAATGACACCAAATTAAAGTGAAGTTAGTTAAATAGAATATTCTATATTAATAAATATACAAACAAACTCACCTATAGAAAACTCAAGGAATGTACCATGAACTCACTTTAAAAGTTGGATTCCCATCTTTTAATTTATTTTCAATAATGATGTTAAATGATGATAGTAATTAATTAGAGAGAGAGAGAGAGAGAGAGAGATAAACTAATTAATTAGAAAATGAATCTTGTAGTGCTAACATGTCTGTCTTTTAGGTCACTCCCTCTCCCACTTGAATTCAATATAATGGACCAACCTTTTCTAGTGAATGCATGGTACACTAGCTATTCTTTTACTATTATTATAATTATACTACTTTCATGCCAAAGTAATTTCAATATGATCAATTACGTTTAGCAACTTTCGTCATCTCCCCAAATAGGGTGACGTTTGAGTTTATTAATCTAATCAACAAAGTAATTATCACTTGCTATGATTAACTAATAATTAATGCTTAGTTAATGATGGTTATTAGTGATTCTTTTGACTTGATTTAATAAGGCCATTTGCCTTGCACCTAATTTGAAATCAGCCCCGACTTATCATCCATCTCTCTCGTATCTCAAAAAAAACACACCACATTTTGAGCTAATGCAGCCCCCTGGAATTCTCCGTCTTACTTATTATTTGTTCCCTTAATTTGTGATTAAGATATAGATAAATGTATTGTTGATTAAATATTGCAACTTCCTCGAAGTATCACCTGAGATTGTAGACAAGAACTTATTTGGTGCCACTTTGAAAAGGTTTTTTTTCATGTTTTTTTTGTTGGGATATTAATTCAAACTCAAGTTGCTGCTTTTGGGAGCTTAGAGTTCCTCCTATTCTAAGATTTTAAACCAGTCTAATGGTTGAATCTAAAACTAAACTTGTTTTTATTGATAGACTGTGTGTCGAACTCGTTCAAAATCTCTCAGAACTTAGTTATACAATAAAAATTAATTATACAAAAAATAATGAGGAAATTACGCCACACATCACTCTTAATAACAAAATTTAGGTAGCCATGAAGGGGGAGATACTGTCAATTGTCGTGTTGAAGAAATTTATCAAATTCAAACTATTGACAGAGTCCAATGCATCATGTGGAGAATGCTCCTTAATTAAAATATACCTTGTCATTGAAACTTATTGATTGGGTGGTTGGGTTCTTATGCCATGTTATGACCATGAAGAACGCGAAAGGGATCTGCCTTGTCCTTCAGTGCTACTCCAGGGACTAAAATTCAATAATTGATGTTAATGCATGAAGTCTTAGCTCAAGATTTGTCTTTTGTCCACAAAATTGTGGAGTCGAAATAAACTAACCTTGTGCCATCTTTACCACTGAATGTTGACAAGTCAAATTGGTTTTCTTTTCATTTGTTCATTATAACGTATCGTATTATCTACTTCAAAGCTGATATTCTTTTGTCTTTACGGATTATTCTCACATCCAGCAGCCAAGGACCAGCTAGCTTCGCGTGTCAAAAATCAAAATAGTTTTTTTTTTTCTTTTTCTAAAAAAAAAAACCCAATAAACCAACCACAAATTGGATCAGGGTGGTATTAAACCATTTTGATAATAAATATGAGGGGCACGCGAAACAAATTAATTTAGTCTTGTGTACTAAAGTAAAATTATTTATGTGCAAAACCCACAGACTTGCAAGTCTTGGCACAATTTTCTTCTTCTTCTACTTCTCTGGGACAACATATCACTGTCTGATGAACACAGGAGGAGCACGCGGGCTCACAATTTTGGTGGGGGTAAAGTGGGGGTACGTGAAGACAGTAGCAAATAGCAATAAGCAATGGTGAAATAGACAGCAGCCTTTTCTACGTAGATGATGATGAATTGCAAGGATTAGGACAACTATTTGGTAACAAATTAATGGTGACTCGTTGACACTTGACACACACACCTTTCAAAATTATGGAAGTCTTCTATTATTTATCTCCACAAATTGGACATTAAATACTCTCCCTCCCTGGCTAACATCTTAACTTACGTGGGTGAATAGGGTCGGTGTAGCTAGTCTCCAAACACATGCTCTTTTCTTTTCTTTTCTTTACTTGTCTTTTTATATGGAAAAAACTTAAACCCTAATTTTTTAAAGCATAAAGGAATATGGATATCGGTTGAATTACAAGATGATTGGTTAAAAAACACAGGTAATTTCAAATTGAAAACATTTAAGTACTATTAGTGTGTTAAGAAATTAAAAAAAGAAGAAGATGAAGGATATGTTTGGTATAAAAAATTCAATTTTTTTTTAATGAAATTCAATCAAAAAAGATGAAGGGTTTGTTTAACTTATACGTACACTCACTATGAATCTCAATACAATAATACAATGTGAGTACATATAGCCTAACGAAGATTGACTACGAGCATTGAGCAACCTAACAAATTCAGCTATTTAATTAGTACCCTCTAGCCCATCTCAATATACTGTTGTTTACCATAAAGCAGTCCTTGTTTTGAGTTTGTAAAAGTGAATCATATATTAGGCAGGTAAGCTTCATAAAATCATGCTACCCCACTAATTAATTATCTATGGATCGTTAATTAATTCTGATAATCTCTCAAGATGCATGGTTATTAGGGTATGCAAGTCTTATAATAGAGCATCATTCAAGTTATATGACTTTGAAATCCAAAGCCAAAAAGTATTTGGTAAAGGGAAATATATAGTCATTGAAAAAGGCATGATCATTAATGGGATTCCCACCTTAGGTAGAGGAGAATAGTTTAATAAATCCTCCAGGGAAGCTGAAGTACTTCCATGGCAAAGATAATCATATAAATGCAATCCAACTTAAAAATTATTGGCTTCTTATTAATTTTTAAATTGTACATGAATAGAATAATTAAATATTCTTTGAACAGTGATTATGAAGGATCTAAGTCTATGTATGCCCCCGTACCGTTTTCAAGAAAAATGAAAGCTTGCATAAGTTTATGGTCGTAGAAGCAAGCTTTGAAACAAATCAATTAGAATGAAATATGTCCCAGAAGATGATTAATTGTTGTTGGAAACTGATCAATGCCTATAAAAATAGAGCTAACAAAGCAATAATTAAATTAAAGGATTGAAAAAAGAAAAGAAAAATTGTTCACAATTTGTGTACGTACCATGCACAGAAAACTAGCTAGCTAGCTGGCTAGCTATCATCCAAAAATGATAAATCAAGCAATGTGCAGAAGGATGGGGGAAGAGCATCCACTGATGTGGGGGAAGAGTATCCACTAATTTCTAACCTGTTAGAAGAATTAACGTACTCATCACTTATCCATTACCAGACATCTATATGAAGCTGTTGCATGTTTTCCTTTTTCTTCCTCATCTTCCCCTCCCCTCCCAACTCTTTAGGACGATAGGGTTTCGCTGTTCTTGTGAAAGTAATTCATTAGCAATATCTGTTGGTGATAAAAGGATTCCATCAGTTTGCTTCACCTTTCACCGGTGGATTTGGAAGAGCCTGCCGTGTACATCAAGTTTGAGGGGGACCTCTCTCTACGGCCTCTCTGATTTCATGACAGAAGTATGTCACACAATCACAGAGGAACACAGGTTTTCAAGTTTGAGAGCTAGCTTGATTTTCCTGGATACCTTTTTCTACTAATGAGTTTCGTTAATTTTAATCTTGTCTACTTGTGTTCATACAAAATGGGAAATTTTGTGTACATAGTTATAATAATGGCTAGTTCAATCCCCGGTGATCATGGAAGATAGTAGGATCTAGAACATGATTACAGAAAAAATCTAACCAGCAAACAAAAGAAACCGAAGTTCAATGAGGTATGGCCTTAATTGTTGAGATCATAGGTTTAGGACCACTCCTTAACTCAACTGGACCACCAAGCTGGAATGCTCTACCCTCCAATTGACAGTTGACGGCTATCTTGTTTTATGTTTCAAAATATTTTTAATTGTGTGCGTGCACTACCTGCGTATGGGTTGAAGGTAAGAGATTGAATGTTCGTTTAAAATATAGTAATGTTTTTTATTATTATTCTATGCAATATAATCTATTTTTATTTCAAAGTTGAGATCAATTATTGGTAAGGTTTTGGTAGCAAATTATCTATGCTAGTATTGAAAAATGGAAATTTCACAGCTAGCTAGCTGCAAGTTGCACTAAGCAAGGCAACTAAATCCAGTTCAATGCATGTGTGAGACACCAAGCTGTGAGCTATAATTTTAAGCAAGTGGGGGATTTTAATTTGGGGGCTCCATGCAAAAGCAGCAAGTTGTTTTCATCTGTTTTGATACCATAACTTGTGCGCAGTTTTGCACCCTAGCTAGCAACTTCAATCCACGAGCTCGGTCTCTATTTAACAATTATAGTTTGATTTTATAAAATTAATATTTTATAATTTATAAAATGGTATAAAATTAATATTCAACATTTTTTCCCCTAAAAAATAACATTTTTATCTCAACTTTCTATAACATTTTTTTTATTCTTTTTTTTTTATGTTGAAATTAAAGAAAACTTCATCCCACCACATAGCGTGGACCAGTTTGATTTATGTATTTAGATCTTCCACCTTGCCTCGGAAGTGGATCATCATCAAAACAAAGGAGGTCATGTATGCTTGTTTTGCATGGACCCAAAAATGGTTCAAGGACCAAGACCAAATCAACTATGGCTTTTCGTTGAGGCTTGTCTTTGGGTCTAATTACAGCCCAAATCACAAAGAATGCAGGGTGGCTTTTATTATTAAGATGCTGTTTGGGTTTGCTGTGTAATTTATTTTTTATTAAAATTTATTTTATTAAAAAAAAGAATTCCATCATGGGTTTCAAGGCCCATTGCCAATGTGAAGGCCTACGAAGACAGTGAATTTAAAATGATCATATTTGATGAGTAATATATTGTGCATTATTAGTGTTTTTTTCTTCTTTTCAACTAGTAGTAAAAAAGAATTGACTTAAGGATAACCTGTTTGCATATGAACCAAGATTTAATCCTTACTCGAACCATTTGTGAAAACTATTTGAACCACCATAAACAAATCATAATTAATTTTAATTTTAATTTTACTTTCAAGAAATTTAGATTTATGGGATCCATTAACTAATGGGAGGTTCACCCATGAATGATGTTTTTAAAGAAATTCTGTTGACAAAGTTGTTGTGATGCTTTGGGCTGCAACAATTTTTCTGTAACTAGGCTGGCTCAGGACAACGTCAATTGGGCCAACAAGGGTTTAAGGATTTCTTTAAAAACAGAAAACAGAAGGATCACAGCCCTCTCTAGGGTTTAAATCGAAATATTGCCCCTCTCTTCTCCTTAAGCACCGAAACAGAGTCACAGAGCCAACAGGAAAACAGAGAGAAGAGCAGGAAAGAAGTAATGGATTCATTTTCTTCACATTCAAGTATGGGATCTGGGTCGCCCCAAATGTCAGCAGAAGATTTTAAGGACCAGTTAAAGAATCAACTTGCACAAGCTTATGCCCAGGAGTTCCTTGAGGTTCACTTTTTCTTTATTAAGCAATCTCTTTCTCTCTTTTTATTTGCTTCTAATGCATAAATCTTTGTTTTTTTACCATCTTTGGTGGTTTAGTGGAGAAATTGTTTGGTTTTGGGTGTTTTTAGCTTAATGAATGACTAAAGATGATATTGTTTTAGTCGTCAAAGATGAGTTATAGGTGATTTTTGGTTCAAATATTGAATTTTTTTTATCTGGGTTTTATATTTATTGTGATTCTAATGTGAGAGTTGCGCTTTAAGTTTCCAATTTTAGGGGAATACAATGCAAGGGCGGGGGAGTATTATTCCGTACTTGTAATAATGATGAGCTTTCCAATTCATGTAATTTGGTGTTTATCTCATCTGTTTAGGGAGAGGACTTAGGTAAAATGTTGATTCTCTGCTGTCATTGGGTGGTAAAAGAGTTTGCAACATCTAAGCTTGATGGTTTACGTTAAGTAATTACTTCTGCTTGGTTGTTTTTGGTTGAACTTTTGGAGGTAATCTTGTATACAAATCTGCTAGGTTGTTATCGGTTGAAGAGTCGGAGATGTTACTTGTATATAAATGTACCTTTTTTGTGTTCGTATGTGGAGCTTTTGTGAAGATAAGTCTTTTTTTCTTCTAAAGGGTCAAGAAGTACTTTTTGTGTGTTAATGATATTTCATGCACCACTTAGGTTGGATTTTCTCATTGCTAAGAAGCCTACTTGCGTGCGCTGGATTGTCTGTGCAATTCTATGTGCAGGAATCGGGAATTAGAAATTATCTTCTGATCATCAAATTAGAATTTCAGATGGTAGTCTTGTTCCTAAAATGAAATGATGAAGGTGAACTCGCAGTTTCATCGGTTTAAGTCTAACAGCTGTTTGTGTAACTTAAAATTTCTAAGAAGAGGTTTTACCCTGGCTACTTTATTTATTTGTAATTAGCATTCAAGTGGAGGTTATAAACACATATACCCTGATATTAGTACTGAATTTCAAGTTCATCTCGTTACAAAGTCATGCACAGGCTTTACTTTCCTGGTATTTTTTGTGGCAGAAGGAAACATATAAACACCTGTGTTCATGTACAAATTTGTATCTTAGTAAAGCGTGTTCTCTTAGGATACTGGTTGAGGTATCTACATATATGAGTCGCCCTTTCACTTGATCTCTCAAAAACAGCTCAGTTTGGGGTCTTTAGCAGCTCTGGTGTCCTCTCTTTGACTCTCATGTTTTGAAAAATCTGTCAGGTGCTAGGGAGGATATTAGAGCTAATTTATTCTCGAATCACTTTAGTGGCTGGTACTTGTAATCGGATTTTTTGGACTTGGTGGCATCACAAAGTTTACTTTAGTGATACATTTCTTAGAAGCATTTGTCAGTGCTTTCTTGAATTCCTGTTTGAGAAATGGGACTCAATGTCTTGTAATATGCAATAGCTTCACTGGCATTTGTCTGCAACTGTCGACATTACTTGTAATTCCATTTCAATGCAGACTGTGAGGGACAAATGCTTTGCCAAGTGTATAACAAAACCAGGGTCAAGCCTGAGTGGGAGCGAAAGTAGCTGCATCTCCAGGTGTGTGGAACGCTACATTGAGGCTACTGGCATTATCAGTAAAGCTCTTTTCAATGCACCACGCTGAACTTCAAGAAAGTTTCCCCCGAAGATGTCCTGCAAACTATCATGGGAACTCTTGAGCGAGAGCAGAGATTGTGTTTTATATTGTATCCCATTTTTAGCATTTATCATGGGAACATATATTTTCTTAACATTGATCTGTAAAAGATTTATTCAGTTGAATTTCAGCCAATTTTTGGGCAATTAATTAGCATTGTGGCGTATAACGATGGAATTTACATGCCCTTGCAATATGAGAATGCTAAAATAGCAAGAGCATGGTAAAGGATTACATGGGTACTGCGATCTCAATGAATGTATAGATTCTATCAGCCAATATTTACCTGAAATCCCTTCTCCTGATCAATTCATCCGTCTTTTCTTGTACTTTTGAAAAGTTGGAAACCCTTTTTACATCTCCAAATTGATTTGTACTGGATCGGCTGTTTAGGGGCTTAATCTGTTCAGAATTCTCAAGCTACTCCCTCCAAGGCGCCATTAATATGATGCAAAGTTTCTTCCACTGGTATAACGCAGCCAATATATATCACATAATTAGCATGCTTTTAAGTTGTAAGGCCTACTCATCTGTACTGAGAATGTTTTCAAGCTTGTTAACCCGTATCCAACTCAGCCTGAGATTTTTTATGAGCTTCTTGCTATGATCTCATGGTTTTCCAGCTTCATTGAACGCTAACAATGAAGTCAAGCTCTTATCATTATCGCTGTCATCTTTAAGGTCCAACGTTCCAGATTAAAATGGATAGTTTATCGAGTATAATTTCAGCCCATACTTGGGCAATTACCATGTCAGTAGAGTGCGGTGCAGAATCTTCTAATATTCTGAGAGAATGTACACCTTTTCCAGTGTACACCTCCCCTTGATATGAGAGTGCTAAACTAGCAACCTAAGAGCAACGTATAAAATTACAAAAACAGTGATGTTGATGAATGTAAATAATCTGTCAGCCAAAGCTTCCCTGGATTCCCTTCTCCTCGTCATTTCTCTCTTCTGTTTCTCATACTTCCTTAATCCCTCTTCCACTTTAAACTGATTTGTACTGCGCTGGCTGTAAAGGGCCTTATTCAGAATCATCAGACTACTCCTTCCATTGACATGGGCACCTTCTATGTTCTCAATTCTCATGCTGATTTCCCTCCATTCTAAACACTCCTCTCTTTCTGTAATCTTGAATCTAGTTGTTACTATGAATCTGGCCAGCTTCTGAGGAAGCAAACTTTCTTCTACGGGTAGAACGCACCCGAATTGCATCACATAAGTAGCATGATATGGCCAATTCTTCTGTACTGATAATGGCTTCCAGCTTGAGAGGTTAACAGCTTTGCCCGTCTTCTTGTCCACTAGTATCCAACTCAACCTGAGATCCTCTATCAGCTTCTTGCAAAGATTTTCTCTTGATTTTCCAGCCTCATTGAGTGATGATATAGGAGAAGCTAATGCTTCGTCATCGTCATCGTCATCTTCATCGTCTTTAAGGTCCATCAATTCCAGTTTAAATGGATAATTTAGAAACCATTTCTGTCGCTCGTCAGCGATCATTTCCCAGCTGCTGTCAACAAGTCCATGTTTGAATATATCTACAGCCTCAGGTATGCCATCCGAGATCCTCGAGAGGACACATTTGTTCTTGTAATAAACATCAATCAATGACAGTAGATCAGAAGGAGATGTGCGGGGATTTAGTTCAGCACATTCAAGCAGTTTCAAAGAGTTAGTATTGGCAACTTCATCATATAAGACAAGTGGGCAGGCATCCGAGTAGAATTTGTCGAAGCAACCGTGAACAGAACCTGAAATCAGATGTTCAGCTTCTTCAAGAGCAGTGGAAGGCCACCTGGAATAACACAACTTTTTCCACAAGCTTTGATCACGAGCAATGCCTCGGAGCTCAGAACATGTACTAGCTACCGAAGCGAGGGCTGGGCCATCTACACGAGACATGATATCGGTTAGCAGTTCACCATTCATGCTCTGGAGATGACATATCGGACGCTCCATCATATCTATCTTGGATATATATATTTTTTGCTATCTTTTAGGTGTGGCTGAATTTGGAAATAAAAAATGCAAAGTCTCGTTCTATATAAGCTACAAGAAACTCTAGAGAATATACATTTCTATGGTGTACACAGGTCAAAAAGGCACAATCCAAACGTGCCTAATTTAAGAGATGGGTGGAACAAATGGGAGTTAGCAAATCAAGATGGGTGAGATAGGACTTGATAGCCATTCATAGTCTTTGAAAGACACCGAGTGGTGTGTGACCGTGTTGATTTTTTCAATGCAAAGCATGTGAATGAATGATCAATGTTGATATTGTTATTGATCCTTATGGCTCACAACATTGACTTGGATCCTTTATGAGTTGGACTCATCAAAACCTAAAGAGTGGTTTAGATGTGCCACTCAGCACGTTTCTTTTGGAAATGGAAGGGCATGTGTAGCTCATTTATGATCCCATCACCTGCCAAAATTAGTCGGCAGCCATCGTTTTCTGTCCTGACAAGCTGGTCGCTGGTTAGAAGGGAGAATTGTTTCAACCTGCAGCAAGCTCGCAATTATTTAGTGCTGATAGATATTCGATGGCTTATGGACCAAGGTAGGTTAAGGATGAGAGGCAACATTATTATGATTATTAATTATAATTTGATGAATTTAGTTGCATATTAGTCTTAACCCCTCTATTAATCATACTTAACGGGTTACTGCACACTTTATAAGACATTATGATCACAAGGGAGTGTTGAATTCAATTTAATTTAATTTAATTATCATGTGAGATTTCAAGAATAATTTTATATTAATTTTTAACATGGATTCTTAAGTGAAAACAATGCTTGATTTTTGTTAATTAGGATGAGAATAATAAGATTTGAATTCTTATCAATAAAACTCTAATATAATATCAAAAAAACCATTTTAATTTAAAAACTTAAACTATTAGGAATATTTTATTTGTTCAAAACTATAGCATTTTATTAAAAAATAATAAATTTAACAAATATTGGTGTCGTTTTCTTCTCAAAAGATTTTGAGTTCCCAGATCTCCTGTTCTTTCTTTTTCTTCTTCTTCATATATGGAACCACATATTCAATAAAAAAAAATTAATTTCTTGCACTCACACATATTTTAAGGGATACCCACTTCACCAATACATGTGTGTGATAAAATGCAACATTTGTTTGTTAAATATATATGCTATAAGGTCCTTTTTGTAATAAACAAATTACACTAATTAATCCACCAATCATAAGATTTAAACGTTAAGAAGGATGATTCTACAATGCATAAAAATAAGGAATGAAAAATAAATAAATAAATAAATAAATATAAATCAAACTAAACATAACAATTTTAAAAACAAGAAAATATATTCTTGGTTGTTGGGGTCTTTATTTCTGATATGTGCTTCCTGCTTGGCCAATTCAACCTCCCTAACATTTATTTCGAGGATGAAGAGATGCGAGAAGTACTAGGTACATCTAACCTTGTTAGATTACAAGTCATTTTCTCTTTAGGAAGATGCAGGTATTCCATTTTTAAACGGGATTATCATACACCAAACAGTATTATTATTCTTCATAGATAATCATCATTTCAAGATGAGGCTTCAGCGATGAGTCCTCTTCGTGAGATGAAGGGTTGTGGCATGGTTTTGCTTGTTTTTTGACACCATGAAACCACCCATCCACCCACCAAGGAAACTTCAAATAGAAACCTCTTAGCTGTGCAAAGTACCACACAAATTGGCACGATCTTGTGAATATTTTTCACACAAAATGTCAACAAGCAAATGGGAAATGTCTGTGGTAAACAGAAATGCAAAATAAATTTGAAGTTATCCCCATGATCAAATTGTTGTCAACTACTCAAAACTCTCTTTTGACATCCTGGCCTTGGCCTTGTGTACCTACATCTGCCTGCGCTATAGTCTATGCTCGGCGTCAGATGGAATTGATCTCGTGTTTTGGTTCAATTTTTGCATTCTATCTAAAATTTTGCCAAATAATTAATACGCCTACAAAATTCTCTAGAATGTTGAAACTATTGTTAAAGTTTCTACTTTGCTAGAGAGAAAATTTCGAAAATCAAGGATATTCTCTTCGTTGAATAAATTTGAATTAAAGAAATGATCTATGTTAGAGGGAGAATTTATTAGAATTATATATATATATATATATATATATATATAAAATCAAGAAATTTGAACGAATCTTATGTCTAAAATTGACATCTGTGAAAATAAAAAACAACATATCATATTTATCCATTAAGGGTTGTGACGATATCAAATTTGTGAAATCTAACGTTATCTTGTAAACTAGATTTAGAAATCCAGAGCAGTCTCTTATCATATGTCTTATAACATAAAGAAAAGAAAATAACATATAAAAAGAAAGAAATCAGAAAGTCATAAATTCTCCCTACCACATTTAATAATTTTACCAACAAAACTTTTTGCCGGTGTCATACCCAGACATCGCGGTGACCTGTTAATAATAATCTATGGATGGTAAAAGAACAGATGTCTAGCATTTTATTTTTTGAAACTAAAGGTCTATTTTAAGGAGTCGTCACCTAGTGTTATGGTCATTAGGAACCCTAACTGGTCAATAGAGATTTTATGGTACGAGACTGGTTACGCAAAAGAAAAGATGATATCACTCCTTAAACGTCATACTTGAAACAGACTGCATTGCTGGTTTTGTCTAAAAAGCAACATATCAAACACACAAAAAAAAAACAAAGCGTGAGGTGCAACGACGATCCCCACATATTTTTTGAATTTTCTGATATCGAAAAGGGGCTTGGCCATATATCAAAATAGAAAGGGAATAAAACACATGGAAAATGCATAAGGGCCCTTAGCCAAATATGGATTGAGCTGGCTGGATCTGAAGCCCAGACCCGACCCACACTTTCTTTTTTCTTTTTTATTTATTGGTTGGATCTAGCCCAGGCATGTGAGCTAAATTACCTTCGCGCAGTGTTCTTGCAAATTTAAAGAATGCAAAATGAAGACACAGGCATACCTACTTCTGGAGACCGAAGATGCTTGCAGTGCTGATGGATTCTCGCCTACTGCTTCCCTTTATCTTCCTTCTGTGCTCACTTGTATGCATTTTCTTTTTGTTTTCTCAACAGCTTTTGAAGCCGAGAAGATGATGAAGAGGACGGCCTGCTATGAATTTGTTTTGATTCTGGGGCTTTCTCTGTCTACAGCTACGAAAGCAATGGCAGAGCCAATACTCCACCCTGTTTTGCTCCTTTGCTTTTCCTTCTCTTTTCTGTGTTTTTTTTTTGTTTGGTTCGTGCTCTCTGTTTCGTTCCTCTCTATTTTTGTTCCTCCTCCCTTTTGTTCTCTCCCGTGAGGTTGCCTTTACCCGCATTTTTATAGGGCTGGAGATCGATCGGCGCTATAACAGCCGGTAGTAATGGCGTGGGGCGCTTCATTCAATGGAGAAACGTCTTTGTCTTTAATGGCGGAGCCGTTGTAGAGGAAGAAGACGAGCGAACAATCGCCTGCCAAAACGACTCCGTTTTCCAATTCCAAAGGCTGCTTTCAATTTGGTCCTTGGAATTCTTGTAATTTTGTAATCAACCCCCGAGTTAAAATGTAATTGGATCCTTGCATTTCCGTGCCATTTTCAAGCTAGTCCTTGGATTTTAATTTTTGCAATTTGGATCCCAATTAAACCCCAAACTTTGATATTGCTTCAATTAAGTCCCTGATTCCATTAAATTAATTCCAAGTTCAATTAAGTCTAAAAACTTATCAATTCTCCAATTAAACCCTTGATTTGATTACTTAAACTAGTCAAGAGTTTAATTAATTTCTAAACTTCCAAACATGTTGTCCTTAACCTAAATTTTAATTCATTGTTATTTATTTCATTTTTTATTTTTTTTCATCATCATTTTTCAATTTTTATTATCATTTTTTGGTAAATAAAATAATAGTAATAATAACAATCTAAACTTCCAAACATGTTGCCCTTAACCCAAATTTTAATTCATTCTTCATTTATTTTATTTTTTATTTGTTTTTCATCATCATTTTTCATTTTTTATTATCATTTTTAGGTAAATAAAATAATAGTAATAATAACAATTAAAATAGAAGGGGCAAAAATTGGGTTAGGACAAACCCAATTTTTTACTCTTTTACTCTTTATTTTTACTATATTTTCTATTAAAAATGATGAAAAAAATAATAAAAAA
>Ga0325400_1003006_pt1 | contig 15048 bp, 8 predicted proteins | sample PopdelMetagenome_2_FD_205662 | JGI IMG/M metagenome (GOLD analysis project Ga0325400, IMG submission 205662) | Populus deltoides microbial communities from Bellville, Georgia, United States - Xylem-PdKOR-R1 | ecosystem: Host-associated > Plants > Phyllosphere > Stem > Wood/Secondary xylem... | reverse complement strand
AACTAACATATAACTTGAAAAATGCAAAGTTATGAAATAACTCATTGGTGGGTTATTATCATTAGAAAACAAACAACACAATAGTGCTTTCTTATCTAAAATGGTGCGTCGTAATTTAGTCAAGAAAAAACAGCATGGCTGCATGATCACAACCCTTGGATTACTTCTTAATTATTTCCTCGTCGTATTATTGCAGGTGTGGTGGTTCTTTATTGCTGGAAACCCAATTATTTGAAAGATTAGGAGGTAATAATCGAATTATTTAAGCGTGAAATTTTAACACATAAAAACTTGTATCGATTTAGCTTCTATAGTATTTACTAACATCAAGATAATCCCTGCCTCACGTTGCTAAAATAAAAATAAGGGAAAAATATAAAAAAAAATAAAAAAAAAGAAAGAATTATGTTGCCTTGTACCTACCCCACTACATTATTTTAAATGGCAATGATTTAGATATTAAATATAATACTACCAATCATATCTTTGTTTCTCAATAACGTCATAATACAACATATTTCCATTTCGTTTCTCCTTAAAATAATCAAGCATATGCTTAAGCTTGATTGCCTTATTTATATATATATATATATATGGAAAATCTCTCTCTCTCTCTCTCGTGTGAACCGTTGTGTATTTATATAGATTCACGTGTGTATGTCAACCTGGATTTGTCGGTCAATCTTTATACCCACAAGGCAAAAGAAATATAAAGGCACAAGGTTTGGAGAGGGAGATCTGTCATTCTGTGTTCGTTTTCCTTTCAGAAGCGCATTTGATTGTTTTTTTACTTCCTTCTTTGAAAACCGTTGCAACCCCATCTGTGTTCCAAGATATGGAGCTAGCTTTGAGTTTAGGTGATACTTCCAAGCCTTTCAAGTTTCTTGACAAAACTCCAAAGTTGTCAAGCAAAGATCTCGGGTTTTGCATGGGCTTAGGGAGTGGTTTTGCTGCATCAACAAGATCGCACGACAAACTAGGTAGCCATGAAAATAATCATCAAGAAGATGAGCGAAGAGTCTCTTCAGATCCGCCACTTCAACTTGTTCTTTTACCTTTCTCTCCTGTTCCTCGCAGGCATCAGCCTCCTTCAAAGACTCGCTTTCCATGGCTGACAGATAACTGTAACTCCACTTTCTTTGAACTAATTCTTTTTTTTTCAATTCTGTAGCAGTTTTTAGAATTTTGGTTTTGTTTATTTTTCTCATGTGTTGAGTCTTGTGGCTTGGTTTTGAATTTTCAGTGGTGCCTGAACCGGGTTCAACTGAAGGATCAGGGAGAGGGTTTGATGTGAACCGTTTGTCCATGGATGACGCTGATGAAGGAGCGGCGCTTTCGTCGCCAAATAGCGCGGCTTCGTCCTTTCAAATGGATTTTGGGATTAGAAGTGGGAGAGGCAATAAGAGAGATTTAGAGGCTATAGAGGCTTCAAGAGCAAGTGATGATGAAGAGAACGGTTTGACAAGGAAGAAACTAAGGCTCTCTAAAGATCAATCAGCTTTTCTTGAAGAGAGTTTCAAAGAACACAGTACCCTTAATCCTGTAAGTTATAACTTGAATAAAATTAAGTGATTTCTCGATTTTATTTCTCACCAAATCCCAAAACTACCAAGTGTTTATTAATTGTATGGAACTTATTTGATTAAAGCTTTTAGTACTCAATGGGGTTTCTCTTTTTTTTAAATCATGCAGAAGCAAAAGCTAGCTTTAGCAAAGCAGTTGAATCTTCGTCCTCGCCAAGTGGAAGTGTGGTTTCAAAACAGAAGGGCAAGGTACCTTTCCTTACTTGTACTATCTTTTGAGAATTGATGTTTTTTTTTTTTTTTAAGATTTAGAATGAATTTGGGATTTTGTTTTTGTTTTGAATTGAATGATGTACAGGACAAAATTGAAGCAGACAGAGGTAGATTGTGAGTATTTAAAGAGATGCTGCGAGACACTGACAAAAGAGAACAGGAGGTTACAAAAGGAACTGCAAGAATTAAGAGCTTTGAAAACTTCGCAACCCTTCTACATGCAGCTTCCTGCCACCACTCTCACCATGTGCCCTTCTTGTGAGCGCGTGGCCACCACCACAACCACCACCAATCCATCCACTAGCACCACCACCTCTAAAACATTGTCACTGCCTGCTAAACCTAGGTTATTTCCTTCGTCACACGGCCAAGTCCAAGCTCATCAAGCTGCTTCATGACTCCCCATGACTAGTAAAAAAAAAACAAAATGAAAGACAGGAGGAACAGTGATCTCCCTTTCCCATTTGTAAATAGCTTTTCTTTGGTGGTTTTGGCTGATAAATTTTGTTGACTGATCATCTGAGATTTGGTTAGGAACTAGACCTCAATTTTGTGAGAAGTTAATTTTACCACCTGATGTATTTAATTGATTTTTGTATTGAATACAGTTTGGAGGTTTATTTATTTCTTCTCATTCTCTTGGACCATTTATCTCTACTTGTTTGGTAGTATTCCTATGATTTATCGCTACATCTCTCTCTCTCTCTCTCTCTTAAATTCCCTGCCTCTTGCCTGCCATGGGATCAGATAGGTCAGAAACGAGTCTGGATTTTGGGCTCTCCGTTGTCCATTCTTGGCAAAACAAAATAAAATGTATATAAATTAAGAATGTTATTAACTAGCAACGATCTGATGAATGAAGGAAGCTCGAAGGTCGTGCTTACAAATCATTTTTTTCATTCGTTGATGATGAGTTTGCTCACTGCAAATGATCGTGCTGGGGTAAGCCATTGCCTTGTTCAAAGAAAGGAAATTGGAGAAGTGCTCTCAATCATTTGTATGATTATCCTCTCCTTTAGCTCCTAAAATTGATTGGAGCAGTCATTTTCCAGGTGTTAAGGTTAGAAAACTCCATGAGCATTACAATTTCTTGAAAGTCCATGGTCTCCTATCGAGTTAAGTCAACAAACTACTCCTACTGGAATTATTTATCATCTTCAAACTCGTGAAATTGAACCGAAGAATTTCTGACTTAATGTTCAAAGCATGGACCCATTGACCCATGGTACATACTAGCTGGTTGCTTGGGGAGTTCATTTTGCAGTGACCAAGACTAATAAGCAGCTTTAGCCATGTATACTCGGTAATGCAGATTTGAGATGTGCTATAATTGATTGCCGGTCTAGATCTTCTTTTCCATCGACTTTTGTTGACTTTTTTTTTAAGAGCATCTAAAGTGGTGCTCTGGTATCAAATTACAAGCAGGGAAATGTAATTTTTCAAATTAGAGAAGCAAAATGTTATTTAGGCATCAAATTCCACGAGACGAAGTATAACTTTTTAAACTATAGAGTCAAAATGTTATTCAGGTATCAAACTATAGGAGATGAAGTATAATTTTTTAAATTATAAAGACAAAGTGTTATTTGTGTATCAAACTAAAGGACTCAAAACGTTATTTTTTAAATTATGAATTTAAAGTGCAATTCAGACCAAATTATAGGAATGTTAAATGTGATTTTGACTGTAGTAACATAATCATTTTTTTATGTATTGCAAGAGTAAAATGATGATTTTACCCTTTAATTAAATAACATTTGGCGTGGTTGATGGGGATAATAAGATCTTTTTATTTTTTTTATGAATAATAAAAATACAAAAATGCTTTTAAAGTGTGTATATATATATTTATTCACTTAAAATAGAAAAAGAACTAGAAAAGAATCATAACAAAAAAACCAAAGAATAAAAATAAAAAATATCTACTTTTCTAAAAAAAAAACTCTTGCATTAGTCTCTTAGGGTTGGAAGGAACTCATCCTTGAGTTCAATCTTTAGTTAAAAACCGTCATTCATCAAGAACATTCTTTTGTGCACGAGACAACACATTATAGTTCCCCAACATCTTTATGGGTCCAACCCCATTGTAAGTTCCTAACACAACACTTTTGTATGACATGTCCCATCATGGATCCCTAACACAACACCTTTGTGTGAGCCTTTTCATTGTGGATCTCATTACTAACGTTTCGAATAACAACAATTGATGCAGATGAAAACAAGACACTAGTTCTCAAATATATTTTTTTCTGAAGGAAAATCTCCTTATCCCCTCCTAGGTAAGCATGTTTTATTCTACAACCTTTTGGAGTCATGATTATTCAGTAACACACAATTAAACAAAATAACCACTAAGGATCGTTGGGATTTGATACTGATTAAAGCAGAAAAAAGCAAGGGATAATAGAGTTTGTTACAAGTCAAAATCCTCAAAGACCACAAACACCATAAATATATAGAGACAACCAAAACATTTGATTTTTATTTAATTACGTCTCCATTTGTTAAAAGGATATTGCAATCGTTCTATATAAAAAAAATAAAAAAACTCTAATAATACCGAATAGAAAGAAATAAATTAGGAAAAATATTCCCTTAAAATAGAAAAAAACTAGAAAAACATTATAGTAAAGAATATATAAATAAAAATAAAAAAATATTTATTTTCATAAAAAACTCCCACATCAAACTTTCTTCTATCGACTTCCCCAAGTTTTTCTTTGGCTATCTTATGGGTACGTACCTTTTCCTTTCACATTCTTTTCTACTATAAAAATAAAACTAATTAATGTAGGGATTAGCCAAACCCTAGGCTAGAGAACTTTGCAACACCTTTTTCATCGATGGTTAAAACATTTGGTCTTGATTCTGGACCTAAACATTGATAAAGAAATCAAAACATTTAAACAAGAAATGGGCTTTCGAGGGCTAGGCCAGTTTGTGAGTTCCATGTGAATGCATGTGACGCTTCGATGTTTAAATTAGTAAAATATAGAAGTAGAAAAAATGTATAGAAAATGAAAAGATAATAGGAAAATATAAGATAAATTGTATGTTTCTAAGAATTATTGAGTTATTGTTTATATTTATTTGAGATAATATTTATTTGAACAACTCGGGGCCTGAAATACCTGAATTCTAGCAATTCGGGGCAAAGAACCTTGATTTCTAGCTGTTCGGCCATCTTCACGCCTAAACAGCTGGAATGCTGGCGCATGCCATCTTCTTCTTCTTCTTCTTTTTTTGTTTTAATTTTTGTGCTCCGTCAACCATAATTCAATTAGGTCTAGTGATCCCTCTCAACCTTCAGAATCAGATATCAATTTCCAATACCAAATATACAAAGAGCTATAAAAAAAATGCGTCCTCACAAGACGACCTGAAGGATACTTTGTTTCCTTCGACTTCGAGGCCGGGTAGAGAACAAAAGTGGATGGCAGAGGATGGACACAAAAGTGACACTAGAATTGAATAGCGCTGGTGATCTCACAGAGGCTGTCTACTGTTTTTGCAGTTCTATGAAGTTTATCTTCTTCTCCATCTTCTGGCAAAAAAGATCAAAAGGAGAAGGAAGGGGCTGGATTGATTAGGATAGGTATTGAAAATCTTCAAGATGAGGTAGCAAACATCTCCCCGTACATTGATAGTGTGAATTGTCTATTGTAAGCTACTAAATACCAATCCTACGTGACCTCGCATCTGAGTACTAAGTTCTTCATATAAAAGTATATTTTGTTTCCCTCATAGTAGTCAAATTTGATTTGAAATTATTGTTGCATCCCTCTTAATTCAATAAAAAAACTTATCGATTTTGAGATTCAATCATTGTTATCACAGAGCAATATGAGGATGGTGTGTTGCCATCAGACAACAATGAAGTTGACAAAGACGTCCCGGCTTCATGGACTTCTGAAGCAAGGCAAGAAACACGGGAAAATAATTCTCAGGTGTCAGAAATCGGGATGATCTTCTCTTCTGAGCAATAGGCTTATGAATATTACAAAAATTATGCTAATGAAATTGGTTCAACGTAAGAAAAAGAAAGGTACAACAGTTGACTACCAAAACCATTAGAAAACGGTACCTTTTCTGTTCAAAAGAAGGGTTCGATCAAAGAAGAAATTCTCCAAGATTATACGAAGTATAGGAGGAAAGCAGCCAGAACAGGATGCAATGCCAAGATCCATTGCATGCTGGAAAATGGGAAATAGGTGATCTCCCAAGTTTCTCTGGAGCGCAATCATCTCCTTGAAGATCGAAGGCATGTGATAGTATCACACACCAAAACCTCTGTGTACGAAGTTGAGATGGTTTACACCGGATATGAAGCTGAGATGGGGAGAAAAAGGTGTACAATCATCCAATATGGGCTGCACTGTTTGTGTACCTGATAAAAGAATAAATAGTTTGCAACCTCAAGCTGCTCAATGCTTATTAAATTATCGAAGGCATTCGCAGTTCCAGGATCTATCCTTCTTCTATGAAGTTCAACTTGATTCTAATGGTCGCATGACAAATTTCTTCAGGAGGGATGGCAGGTCCAAGGTAGACTATGACTGCTTTGATGATCTTATTTAGGATTGAGGAATATGACATCATTTGTGCTTCTCTTTGAGACTGATTCATCATCGGTAACAAGTCCTATCTGGGTGTGCTTTCTTGCTTGATGAAAACACCGACTCATTTATTTAGCTGTTTGAGTCTTTTATGGAAGTGATGGGCAGGCATCAACCCAAAATAATTATCACTGATAAGAACAAACTGATGGTTGATGCAATAAAGGCAGTGTTGCCAGATGCAGAGGTTCATATTGGCATTTCGTATATCCGCCAAAATGCCTTAGAACACCTATCCGCATTGTATATGCAACCTGGTTTTGAGAGTCTCTTCTACAAATGCAGTTTTTATTGCCGAACGGAGGACGAATTTGAGTCAAGGTGGGTATCTGTTGTGAAAACCCATGGCTTAGTAGTCTATACAAGTCAAGAGAAAGATGGACTTGTGTGCTCGTCAAGAAAAACTTCCATGCAGGACTACAACATGGTGAAGACATCAAAAATATTTTCGAAATTCCGAATAATGAGAACACGGGTCTCTATCATAGTTCATCCAAAAATATCTAGAAGTGGCAGAGAGATGGCGTTTAGAAGAGCTATATGAAGATTTTTGTTGCAATGAAGCTGCCCAGGTGAAATTCAAAATAGTAGTGCAATGGAAAGACACGCAGCCGATATATACACTTCCCATTGTTCAAAACATTTCAGGAAGAGTTTCTCAAATGTTTATCAGTCACAATAGAAGAAACAGCCAAGAATGAAACAATCACCACAATATTCAAGTTGACAGGAAGGCCATAAGGAGAGCGTTGTGGAATTCAATTGTTTAGATTATAGTGTGGCTTGCAGTTGCAAGAAATACGAGTCTTTTGGTATTTTTTGTGTCCACGCCTTAAAGGTACTGAATGCAAGAAATCTCTTTCATATACCCTTAAATACATATTAAAGAGCTGAATAAAATCTGCAAAATATGGCATGCCATATGAATATGAACAGGAGATGGCTAACAAGACGAAACGACAGAGTGAGTTTGCTTATGCACAAAACTTTAAATGTCATTACTAAAACTGTGGCAATTGAAGAGAGCGAGAAGATAGCCGAGGACTATCTGGACAAGACATCGGAATATGTAGAAGATGTTCTCGGAGCAACGAAGGCATATCATCTCGAAATAATAGACATAAGAAAGGGTATGATTCCATTATGTTCAATTCATTATCACTTTCTTTTGACATCATAGCTTTTCCTTGCACTAAATTTCCACTTCCGCAGGATAAAGCAATAGATTGGAGAACAGCTTGTAATTAGTTTGTTTTGATCATGATATGAGACGTCTTATAGATTCGTTTATGAATTAATTAGATTAACATAGCAAAACTTAAGAAGAAGTCTTATATCTATAATGAGATATAAATGAGAAATATAAATCACAATGAAATTAATTAATTATTCAAGCAGGTTCAATCAAGAACTTAATATGAAAATCACTTAAGTATATAAAGATAAACAAAGTACATTATATGTTGCAACTTTAGAGAAAATTTCATAAACTGAAAAATAATGTTAACAATTAGTTTATATAGTAGAAAGTTAATTTTAATTTGACTTAGTGAAACCCAAATTTAATAGATAGACCTTATCATATTAAAAGCTCAAAATAATAAAATAAAACCTAACACAAATAAAGCATATATACCACAGGCTCTAAAATAAACTAAATGATAAATAAACAATATTCTAACTAATTAAAACAAAACCAAAATCAAATTTTGTAATTTGCTAGCAGAATCATATTTCAACTTCAAATAAATGGTTCTTCCTCGTCTTGATGAATTAGAAGATGTACCATATATCACTGGAAAACTATGAATGTCTAATTTCCAATGCAATTAGAACCGCATCAAAATTCATTCTTTAGTTCTAGTTATGGCCAAAATAGTTGAGAAAGGTCAAAACTGGAAAATTTGAATCTTCTTATTCTAATTTTTTTGTAATGTTTGGATGCTCTTCTACAAGCCCTTCTTGAACATGAATAAAATTAATCAAGGCTTATTCTTTATTTTTTGATATCCTCTAAAAGTCCATCTTAGCTCATATATCATAAAGAAGTCTATTAATTGACTACTTGAACCTCTTTGCTCCAAATCTTGTGATTGGACCTATTGGAACCTCTAATGAATCTCTTAGTGTTGAAACTTGGATTGCATCAAAAGGACAAAGCTTTTTCCTAATGGAAGTGTTAGACAAATCTATGTTTAAGGGAGGACAAACAACGTATTTATTACATCATGAGAAAGTATGTGATAGATAATATATGATAGAGTCGTTTCTTCTAATTACAAACAATATTTGTTTTAGCAATATCAGGACTATTGACAAAGAAATAGATATGTTAATAAGTATATTATCGAGTTTCAAAGGCTAATAGAATGCAACCAACTATAAAAGTTCTAAGAGGACTAAGAATAATAATGAGTATTTTATCCATTAGTGAATTTGTTTTACTATTATTTTTTTCTATTTACTAATTTTATTACACATAATAATTTATTTTATTTTTTTGGAACAACTTAAGAATAGAATATTTTTAATAGCTAATAGGTAGATAGTCTTTGTGGTAACAAAACTCTTACTTACATTATATTACTTAAAGTGATTAGTATACTTGCAATCCAAGTTTTGTATCAAGGCTTTACTAAATCCTAATACAAACTAGACTTCTCCTTTATTTATACTTACATGAGTCCTAAGCTAATTTATGACTTCTAATCAAACTTTTATGATTAATCACTTTTTCTTGATCAATTATGATTCTTGGTCATGTAGTCATTTCTTTAATTCTCATGGTCAATAATGACTCTTCTAACACAGTTAATTCCACTGTAATTGATGGATTTTAGCTTTATCCTCCTATTTTGTCTTGAACAATCATGGTTCTTTTATGATTGATACGTGGATATATATTTTTGTTTATGTAAACAATGCTCCCATATTCATTTATTTTTAAAAAGAATGAATATTTTCTCATTATAATTGTACTAAAATTGATTTAGTCAACCAAATATGATGTGGAAAGTGACACTATTCATCCAAAATGATCTATGATGTTATAAAATATACATGACATGTCAATCGTTTTAGCTAATCAATTCAAATTAAAACAGCAAGTTTTAGGTATGATACGTGAGGCTTTATAAATTGTACTTGATCCTTTATCTCTTGTATAAAATAAATCTATGTTTCCTCTTTTAAATTTAAATACTTCTCCTTTTTAAAAATTACTAAAATAGCAGCTTCAAACTCTATTATAATAAAATCTATATCCATAACTTGTTATTAAAATTTCATAAATTGTTTGTCTCATTTTAACTTGTCCATTATTAGTGTTACAAAGAATATATAAAGGGAACACTTTAGTCCATTCTTTAAGAAGGTACCTAATAAAAAAGAAGTTTATCCCTTTACTTTGGATATTAAAAAAGAAATACTTCCCCTTTAAGACAACTATGCCACTCAAAATACTTAGAAGAAATCCATTCCATTATAGCCGAGTATTGCTCATGTTGATTGCATTAGATGAATGGAAAGACAACAACACCACTTTGGAAAATAATAGAGGCTTCAAAAGATTTTTAACATAATTTAATTATCCAAAGTCAATTAAAACCCAATAAAAAGCTTTTAACTACCCTTTCTCTATTATAGTAGAAGTCCAACAACATCTTTGTATTTAGGTAGGGAATACAAACCATCACCTTTCATGATTTTCACCGTAATAAGTGGCATTTATCTAGCTAGTGAGAAGCTTTATGATTTCACATAGATTGATATCAGTCCATTTAAGGATTTAGTATGTTGCCTCCAATACTTATGTTAAAAATAAGTATTAAATAGGCTAATATTTTTCAAGAACTCATCTATTTTGCTAAGATTACTTCTATACTTATATATGTTGCCTCTAATTTAGGAGTATAGGGGTTGGGAGTATATGAAAAGAGCTAGCTGCTAGGATCTTGTACGAGTCAGAGGCAGAACAAGGCTGTGTATTTGGCTTTGGAAAGCAATGACTAGGGTTTTGTTCCAACTTCTTTATTAAGAAAAAAAAATAAAGGAGGTTGCTCCAAGTATTTATGTCGTGCCTTTGAAATGACAATGTTTGGCGTAGTGAAAGTTCAAAACAGTCCTTAAAGACTAGCAACTTTTCAATTTTCATCCTCTCATAGTTCTAATTTCACAATATATAACCAAATTTAAGTTAAATAAAATAAAATCTTTCAATTGGGTCTAAATTAAATTAAGTGAACTCCTCTATTTTCTTTGCTTTTTTTAAAGTTATCATTGGCTCTACAAAACTTTCAATTGAAATCACAATCAACTATAAAAGTAAGAAATTTAAGTCTTGATTGAATTAATAGGACCTCTTAAATTATATTACTTTGTCAAATCTAGTCCTTGATCCTTCAATTATATCTTTTGAACCATTATCTTATCCAATCAAAACCTGAAAATAAAATTGTTCAGTTAACTCAAAATATTTTATTTAGATTTTCTTTTCTTGAGATGCTTCTTAAAGATTTTTTGGTTATTTATTAAAAATAACACGGAATCAAAATAGGTTATAACATATAGTGAAATTTTATATATTTGACCCCATTCGTAAATAAGTCAACAAGGTTAAACTAGGTAGAGGTAGTGCCTATACCTTTGGTTTGAATTCGGCTAGGCAAAAACTTTTAATGGAGGGTTTTGGCAGTAGAGGGGCTCTGCCAAAGTTATAGAATGATTCGAGGTTCAACTAGCTAAAATCTAAAATGTGGGGACCTCTAATGTAATTTACCCGACTTTAGAAGTGTTAAACAAAGTCCATTTGCGCGTGGACTTGTCTGCCTCAAGACTCAAGGATCTTTGCCCACAGAACTTTATATAATCTTTTCTTTGAGAAGAAGAGTAGTCTTACGTTGCAAAGAGCTGAAGCTAAATAAGTTCCGTCAAAAGTCACTATCTTCTTAACAAAAGAGTTACCCAAAGCAATTATTTCTTGTTGGTAAGTTCATTTTTGAGTTTTTTAATCTTTGGTTTGTTCTTTTTCTCTGTTTAAGTTGAGATTTCTGCTGCTTTTGGTTTGTATTGTTTGATTATTGTTGCAGCTCCCAATTCTAGTTGATTTCTCAGCTGGTTTTTTGTTGGCTATTAGTTTTTGTGTCGTGTTAGGTGTTAGCTTAGTGAATTGAGCTTTTCTTGTTCTGGGGTATTGAATTTTGGAAATTGTCTTTCAAGAGACATGACTTTTAGAGTGCTATTTGGTGTCTTAATTGATGGAAGTGGTGATAGGAAAAAACAGTGGGTTTGGTAGACTTTCTAAAGTAATAAGCTTTGATGTATATGAGTTTGAATTTGGACTTTCTTCTTGGAGGGTTTAGGGCGTGGTATGTTTCATTATTATAACAAGGAATTTGTAAAGGAGGAATTTTTGGTTTACTTTTTCAAATTTCATATATGGGGGAGTTCCTTTCTATTGTGATACAATTGTAAAGGAATAAGAATTGGAGAAAGAAAAATCTTTACGCTGTTTATCGTTGTTCTGCTATATGGTTATCAATTTGGTGAGATAGCACAGATAGGGAATCTCGTAGTTCAACAAGGGCCTGATCGGGTGTTATTTGGAAGGTTTTTTTTATTTTATTTTGTCTTCAGACAGAAAGATGCAAAGAGTTCGATTATCGTCTCAACAGGCACCGGTACATAAACTAGGGGACTCCCAGATTACATTATCCCCCAAATTTAGAGTGGGTGTGACCCAATCTTCTTTGTTAAACCCTTCACCAGAGTTTGAGTCATCTCTGCAATGTGAGCCCCTTATTCCTGGGCTTCCTGATGATATTGCACTCAATTGTCTTCTCCGGTTTCCAGTCCAGAGCCATGCAGCCTGCAAAGCTGTTTGTAAGAGATGGCATTTATTGCTTGGTAATAAGGAGCGGTTCTTCACCCGTAGAAAGGAATTGGGGTTCAAGGATCCTTGGCTCTTTGTCTTTTCTTTCCACAAGTGCACTGGAAAGATCCAGTGGCAGGTTTTAGACCTTATCAACTTTTCTTGGCACACTATCCCAGCAATGCCTTGTAAACACAAGGTCTGCCCTCATGGATTTAGATGTGTTTCAGTAGCTCATGATGGTACACTCTTTGTTTGTGGTGGTATGGTCTCTGATGTTGATTTTCCCCTTGACTTGGTTTTGAAGTATGAGATGCAAAAGAATCGTTGGACTGTGATGAATCGGATGATAACAGCTAGATCATTTTTTGCTAGCGGGGTAATTGAAGGGATGATATATGTAGCAGGAGGCAACAGCTCTGACCTTTTTGAGCTAGACTCAGCAGAGGTTTTGGATCCTGTAAAAGGGAATTGGCGTAGAATTGCAAACATGGGAACAAACATGGCATCTTATGATGCAGCAGTTCTTGATGGGAAACTTCTTGTGACAGAAGGGTGGTTGTGGCCATTCTTTTTCTCTCCCAGGGGTCAAATTTATGATCCAAGGACTGATAAATGGGAGAATATGGCTTTTGGATTGAGAGAAGGTTGGACTGGTTCCAGTGTGGTGGTCTACGGGCGCTTGTTTGTGGTTTCAGACCTTGAACGGATGAAGCTCAAGGTTTATGATGCAGAAAGTGATTCTTGGGAAACAATAGAAGGGCCTCCCTTACCAGAACAAATTTCTAAACCATTTGCTGTCAATGCTTGGGATTGCAAAATCTATGTTGTGGGTAGGAATCTTCATGTTGTTGTGGGTCATATCTCTAGGCTGCAGCAAAAGGGCATTTGTGAGAAGAAATGGGGCTTCAGTGTTAGATGGCATGTGGTGGATCCGCCAGATAGTTTCTGTGACTTGACACCTTCAAGTTCTCAGGTTCTTTTTGCATAGCTTTCCAGCTTTATTTGTATCTTGTCTTGTATTGTACTGAATAAGCTGTAATTATTTAAAATGTACAATGGTAATAATTGGCTGCTGCAGAACCAATCCATCAACTATACTGTTTGATGTTTTTTCTCTTCTAATTCTCGCACTGGGATGTCGTTGTATTTTGTGTAATTGTTGTTATCTTACTGAAAAAATGGTCCATGAGAGTCCATAAACGTCAGTGATTACTTGGATACAAGCTCTTGTCTTTTTCCAAGTTCTTTTTCAACTTCTTTAATACCAGTATTTTGGTATTTTCAGTAAACAAAACATATAATAGCTATTACCATGTTACATTTTGGAGCGTGCTTCAATGATTCTTCTTGAATTCTCCAAACAAGTGCTGTAATGTAAACAACGATTGAATTCTTCTTGAATTCCGGATGCGGCAATGATCAGATCTCTCCAGCTACTGCACAGGATTCCAAAGTGGAGTTCTGTCACATGTATACTTGTAGCAGTCAGAAAATGATGCGATACAAAAGGCTCGAGTCTGCAAGGCCGGGATCTTGGGGCCATCTTTTTGACAAAATAGAAGAAGCAGAAGACATCTGTATTCAGCTGCAGCGTAGGAGATAGTATCATAGTACTACTACAACATTTCCACTGCTTTATCTGAAGAGAAGCAAAATTGGATGATCTGAATGTAACTTTATAGCCTATGATTAATCGCACGGAAATTATTTATTCGAGTGTTATAATATATCACATTTGCCGAAAAATCTTAACACTTGGGAGTTCATCTCAATTTTTGGGTTAAGCACAAGATGATGCAAAAATCTGTCTGGTTTCGATACAGTCAATGGCATCAAGATGGTATGAGGATGATATGCTCACACCAGACAGCAATGTTGATGAGAATGAGATTTTCAAGAAAGAGAATGAAACCTTAAAGAGGGATGAGGAATGTTAAGAAGGAAAAATTAGTTTCAGCAGAGAAGCTGCAAAGCGATGGAAGGAGGCAGGGCAGGCGTGGATTTACGAGTTGCTAATGATTTAGTGAGAAAGCTACTGTCATCGCCTGTGCTATGAATTATGCTAATGCGGGTTGCTACTTTATGCTATGAATTCATTGAAAGGGTAGATGGAAAAAACTGATAGTATTTTTTTTAATTGAGATATAGTAAATTCATCACGACAATATATGAAAATCGAATTATTTTCATGATAAAGTAGGGAACAACATATTTTTAACATGTAAAATATCTTCTTTTTTTCCTTCACGCAAGCAATCCAGACACCATTTTGTTGAGCAAACAGTTTTTTGCTTTAGTTTTTTGAATTTTTGTCAGAATGTTTTTCGTTAAAACTCTTTTATCTTATTTATATTTTTGTTTTTACAAAAACATGTCTTTTTATTAATAACATATTTTTTAAATAAAAACTTATCGTTATATGAAAAATAAGTTTTAATTAAAAAAAATATATCTTCATAATTTTATGTGATTATACGTGGAAAAAAAAAGGAATAATTCATTTAAGAAAATTATATAAAAATATATAATAAAAAATAATATATGCTCATTGAATATTCATGAGAAATGTTTAATTTTTTTTTTTGAAAATTAAGCTCATATATAATTATTCTTAAAATAATTAATAATACTAACATAAAAAAAAAAAGTTCTAATCTAATTTGAAAAGAATGCTATGTGATTATTAAAATATTATTATAAAAATATTATTTAAATACTTTTTATTTTAAAATATCAAAAAATAAAACAAAAATAAGATGAAAGG
>Ga0325400_1003004_pt1 | contig 15050 bp, 16 predicted proteins | sample PopdelMetagenome_2_FD_205662 | JGI IMG/M metagenome (GOLD analysis project Ga0325400, IMG submission 205662) | Populus deltoides microbial communities from Bellville, Georgia, United States - Xylem-PdKOR-R1 | ecosystem: Host-associated > Plants > Phyllosphere > Stem > Wood/Secondary xylem... | reverse complement strand
CCAAACTCACTCCATTGACCGAGCCTATAGACATATACTGTGAGTGGATCGATGAATGCGAGCGGGTTAACCAAAAGTCGTAGCCATTTTTTTTTTGTTTTTCTGAGGAAGTTAGCATTAGTGTTTTATGTAAGGAAGTTTAACAAGTAATCAGACGTTTGCAATGTTTCTTTTCTTTGTTTTCAAGTTCGTGTTCTTAGCATGGGAATCATCCATAAAAGGGCATGCGTTGTTAAATAATTAAGTCAACTTGAAGACTCATCCAGTCAATGATTTTTATTAAAATAGCATTGTTTCATGCATTAGTTGGTTTTTTTCTCGGTTTAACCCGGCATTAAGATTTTTATTGAATTAATCAAGTTTTTAAAAACTCGTAGAGAGCAAACGAGTTTTATCAATTCAATATTTTATTTAATATAATTAAAAATTTGATCAATCAAGTTTTGAGATCTGAGTTTCTCCACCTTGAATTTCTCAAGTTAACCGGACTGAATTTAACAAAAATGGTTATCAGGTGATTACAGTTTTCTTGTTGATCATGTATTGTACTGTGGTAAATATTGACTTCTAGAGCCTAAAAATAACCTAACCCTAGTTTATAATCATGCTTCTTTGTTGGGCCATCCAAAGGCCCAAACCGAAATTACCCTTGTAATAATTAAACATCCCTCGATCAGCAAAAACCAAACAGCGGTGTAAGATTCTTAAGGAATCCAGGCCCAGATCTATAAATATAGGTCCCGCGCAGTCATCAAACACTTTATTTATTATCATCCCCTCTTCTACCCTGCCGTTGGATTTCGGATTCCTTGCGTTTGTTTGAAGAAATCAAACCAACACCAGAAAGCACGCTCACTTTCTTCCAATTCCAAGTAATATCCCCAACAAATAATAAATTCTCCTGATAGGTAATTCAATTAATCAATTTTAATCACCGCTGTCATTATCTTGAATTACTTCTCTTTCAATTTCGCTAATTTTTGAAAGATCCTGATGGAGGAGGAACCAGGAAACCCTAGAAGAAGTAGTGAAGAATCAACCACGCCTTTCTTGGTAATTCTTTTTTTTCTTTTTTTAATTATGTGGAGTATTTTATTGATTTTTCTTTTTGGTTTTTGCAGTCACTGAATGATGGGCTAATTCCGCAGTTATTCACATCAGTGCCATCCTTAAATGAAGCTGCCTCTTATATAGCTCAATCTACTTCGTTGTTTACCCGCTGCTTCTCTGATTATTCTGGTATATTAATTTTCAATTATAATACTTGTTTGTTTTAAATACGCGAATTAGGATAATGATAAATGATGATTCTTTTGTTATTATATATAATTTGTCAATAGACAGTTCTTTTATATGTTTCTTGGTTGGGAAATACTTACATTTTTAGCAATATAAAAATAGTGAAGTGGAGTTAGCAATTGCCTATTTATTGCAGCCTTTGGAATCTGTTCTGGACCTCTTGTATCCTTATTTACTTAAGGGAACTCATATATTTTTCTTAGGTTTCTCACTCATTAAGGTAAATGCTGGTTTTTTTTTTTTAATCTTTGAAATGAGATTCTAGTTGTTACACTTCCCTGTTCATGCATGTTTCTCGTTTTAGGGAAAATGGCATGATTACCATACTCTTAAGTTTCACCATTTCCTCATGTTTCTTGTTGTTTTGATTTTAAAATGTAGACTCGGTTGAGGGGATAAAGTCAGTATCATCACATCTTTTTATCACTGTTTGTGATTGATTTTTAAATCCTTACCTCCTGTACATTTACTTGAATAGCACTACAGATCCAAATCAGCAAATATTGTCCTTCCAAAGACAGTGCATTTCTGCGATGCCACTATTTGCCATTTATGCCTGTAATTTCCAGACCTCTTGTCCATTAAGAGGCCATTTCTCAATTATGTTCACACCAAAGTGGGTCTTGGGAGAAAAATTACTGAGACCCTACTTTTTTTGCTTTTTTCCATGAAACGCTGTTCTGAAAATTCAAACATGCTTTCTTAAGCTTGTGAGCTTAAGAATTTTACCATTATGTGATGCAATGGGCCACGGTTTATGTTGCTAAATGGAATTATTGGATGTGTCACAGTGGAATATCCTTCTTCTGGGGATTCTGTCACACATGAACAGGAGTTGACAACGTTTTCTTCCACACAAAATGGGGCCTCTCTGGATAGTGATCACCCATCTTCAAGCGGAAGTCATTCTGCCACCGATACCCCTCCTATCTATGCTGGAGTAACAATAAACTCTTCTGAAGGACCATCTCAAAATACTAGTGCACTTGTACAATCAAATAACAGTGGTCAAAGCGGACTTTCAATGTTTCAAGGGTATTGGGTTCTTTCCTTCTTACTTTTGCTTCAGTATTTCTTACAGGATAATTTTGCCAGATACAGTATTTTACATGATAAATGGATTGCAAAATGTACAGGATGTTAACATGGCACATAGTGAGCTAGTCATTTAGTGTATGTCACTCCCTGTCTCACAAAGAATGATCATCTTTCCTTTTTGGTCAGCCCCAAATATATATCTATTATTAAAAGTGAAAGTGCTGGTTCTTTCATGTTCCTTATCTGCAGTTCATTAAAGAGTGTTAATTATTCTATCTTTTGAAAAGTATTCATGGAAGTGTAATTCCAGAAAGTTAATACTTAAATAAATGAGGCAGGACAATATTTATTAGCCATTCTTAACATGTATGCATAGGCAAAGCAGACATTGTAAATTTTTGTTTCATATTGTGGGATAGAATTGGGGTAGATCCTAGGATTAAAAGCACAGGTTTCTGGTTTGATAATGAGATGTTTTCAGTTTCTTGATAGTTTGCTTTGCTATCATTTGCAAGTACATAAATGACAGTGGTTCTTTGTATTTCCTAGCTGACAGAAAATTGTTTCTCTCATTTATCAAGATTGAGTTTTTACTTTTACCCATGTATCAGGAACTAGAAATGAGTGAAACAATTTTTTTCTCCATTTCTTGTGATTTTTTCAAGATGTGGGAACAGTATTTGAAGTATCTCAATCTGTTTTATGTGCCCTTGATGTGTGGATGGGCTTAGCATATAATTAGGTTTTTTACCTGTCCTTTTGAATCATGTGATGATTGCTTGTAGGCTTATTGAGCGTGCACGGAGGACTGTTCGTGGATCCGCTGATGATATAGGGTGGCTGCAACGTGCTTCAGATATGCCTTCAGTTGAAGATGGAACTGGAAGGTTTATGGAAATTCTTGATAACATAAGGTACATAAAGCTTCTTTGGATCCTTAATACGTCGAACATGGTCATTCAGTTGGTGATTGAAATCTTTTCTCTTTTTCCCAGGCATGGTCTACACAAGTTGCCAAATTCGATAGTTTTTCTGTTGGTGCCAGGTAGCAATTTCTATGTAGAATAATGCCAGTGTGTAGCTCTATGAATAAAATATTTAGTCATTGGGTGATCATCACTGAGCATATTGCGTGTTTAACTGAGCATCTTGCATGTTTAAAGTGTTCTAGACTTGATCTCAATGACATGATCGTGTGCAATTGTTCTTGTCATATCAGCAAGACCATGTTTAAGTTTTTTGCTTTTCTTCCTGAAGTCCTCTTGAACCATATGAGATTATATTCATACAAGTTCTAGTCACCTTTTAGGTAGGCCTTAGGAGTTAAGGTCAAGGTCTTGAACAGGCATGGTAACTTTTATCCAGCATTGTCAAAAGGCATTGAATGTCACAAACTATATGGTAATATGACAGATTGGTTAGTCATTTTTTGGCAAGATTTTCAAGATGAATTCTCAGACAGTGGCAATATAATGATAAATTAATCATCTAGGCAAGCTTTTGTGAGGAACTTGACCTCAACATATGCCCTGTCAAATTGTTATGCCAAAAACCACTCAATTGGATAGAAAAACAGCCACAATGGCCTAATTTCATTATCATGCAATGTAACATTTTTGGAGGAGTTGATATGATTATCTCTTTTCAAAGGCTTAGGTTATTATTGAATTTTTATATAAAATTTCACCTGACAAATTAAAAGCCAGATTCAGAGGGTATGGTTTGATTTTTTTTTTAATTATTATTTTTTCTATTTTGTATCCTGGAATCAATGGGTTGTGCAACTTTGCTGGTTAACTTGTCAGGTCTTTTCAGTAATCATGGACCGCTTTATTTTGTTTCTACAAAAACAAGTTTCTCAAAGATGGGTCTGGCATGTCACATTGCCAAGATTCATAGTGAGGTACTTATTGGGTCGTTCTTCCTTGCGTGATCATGCTGTACGTATTCTATACTGAGCTTGTACAATGGCTAACCAGGCTTCCGTTGAGAAAAATGCCAGAGAGATAAAAGAATACATCGAGGAAATTTACTGGGGTTCACAGAAACGCGTAATGCTTCTTGGACATAGCAAAGGGGGAGTAGATGCAGCGGCTGCTTTGTCATTGTATTGGTCAGATTTGAAAGACAAGGTTGTCGGATTAGCATTAGCGCAGAGTCCATATGGTGGTAGTCCGATAGCTTCGGATATTTTACGTGAAGGACAGCTTGGAGATTATGTAAATATACGGAGACTTATGGAGATTATAATCTGTAAAGTGATTAAGGTATTGGGTATTTCCTTTTTTTTCTTTCAATATGACTACACATGCACCTGCATGGACACATAAACTCACGTGACACACACACCCGTATGTGTTTTTTTTTTTGACCTATTTAAACGAAGTTGTTAAGAAGCACTTGATTGCAATACTCAATCTATTGGCATTTATTCCTTCTTTGTGGTGGCCATCAAAATGTAAATAAGATATTAGTTAATGGGCTGTTAAGCATTATAATTGTTGGAAAGCAAACAATGTAATTAAATAGAATGCCATCTTTAGATAGATTGAGTTGAGAAAGGATCATCACTATAACTGTAAGCCAATTCTGGAAATCTAGTTGTACCCACTGCATAATTGCTGATGAAGACACATTGACACAGTTATTGCACCAGTAAGCCTGGAAAAGAGAACCCAACAAGATATGAATTTGTTGATAAAGGCCTTGTGCTGTGTTAAACAGCTATCTATTCGAATCTAAACTGGTATCAGTACCAAGAGAGGGCCAAACAAGATTTGAATGGAAAGTTGAAAAGACATAGCACACTGCTGTGGATATTGCATGCAGAGAAGATCCAGTCGAGTCAAATTAGTCGGGGCATGGCATGATATGTTTATTAAGCTGGAGTTGGATTTCATTTTGTTTCTAAAATAAGTCTGCTTTCAATATTTTTCTAAATAAATTATGTTTTAATGGTCAAGTTTATTTTTCATCTCTAGGAAATCGTTTAATTGACTTGTGCTAATTCTTGTGTTATCCACAAACCTTGTAGGGTGACATGCAAGCTTTAGAAGACTTGACTTATGAGAGGAGGAAGGAATTCTTGACGAAACACCAATTGCCAAGCGAGCTTCCTGTTGTATCGTTTCATACTGAAGCAGGCATTACACCTGCTGTTCTAGCCACACTGTCTCATGTTGCTCATGCAGAGTTGCCCTTGATGGCACCTCTATCTGCTGGTGAATCACCAAAACTCCCAGTAGTAATACCCCTCGGTGCTGCAATGGCTGCGTGTGCCCAACTACTACAAATCAGGTATGGAGAGAAGAGTGATGGGCTTGTCACATGCCGGGATGCAGAAGTCCCTGGATCCACAGTAGTGCGACCCAAATGTAAACTGGATCATGCTTGGATGGTCTATTCATCTCTGAACGGCGACCCTTCTGATTGGGATGCTTCTCAAGTGTGTGAAGCTCTGTTAACATTGCTTGTGGAAGTCGGTCAAAGGAAGAGACATGAATTTGCAATGAAAGATGAATGAGCCCAGTGCGATCTTGCTTTTCGCCTCCTCCATGTGCTGTTGTTGTACTTAACAATTTGCTCATTTGGGTATATAGAATCTGAACTCCTTGTCCTTTCCCCCCCTTGGTTTATTAGGGTAAGATATCTGGGTTAGTTTGCATGCCTCTAGACAAGATCCACCCTCCTGCTTTGGTAGAATGAAGGCCATCAACTACCGAGTCTAGCAAGTGTCCTTGTAACAACTAGGAAACTCGCTCTTCGACCACTTGAAACTGATGAACCTCGAGAGCTCGAGCTGGATTAGTTGAGCCAACTCTCGTCGAGTTGCATGCAAATTATATTCAGTGACGAAAGGTTTGCTGCAGTGTATCCTCCATTTGGTAACAATACATTTTATTTAGGATGCACGTGTAAAGTCGCCTCGTGAATGTGAGCGTGTGTGCATGCATGCTCGATGGATCTATCAATTAAACAAAATAAGCTAACTTAGAAATCTATTAATTAATTTGATTTAAAATTAATTTAGTACCGTAAACAATCTATGTGAAGCAAAAACTAAAAGAAGCCCAACATTGCGAGGTCTCAAGATACCCGAGCCTCAAAATTCTTTACCCCTTTCCACCAATCATATTCAAGCATTCACTTTAAGCGAAAACCCGTTATTTGCGTAGTGTGTTTTCATTAAATTTCAATCAATCAAGTATAACTCACTTACATTGAAAAAAAATACTACTCATCGGAGAGTAGAAAGAGTGAAATAAGTGATGATATTAATAAAAATTAAATTAAATAAAAATGATAATAATAAATCATTGCTATTAAATGGTAAAAATTGGAAAGCAAGTCCGCATTTCAACGAAGTTTTGTATATTTTTATTTTATTTATTATTCTTGATATTAAAAATAAATTTTAAAATATAAAAGTATATTATTTTAAAATATTTTTAAATAAAATAATATTTTAAAAAATAATTAATATCACTTTCCAGACAATCATGTTGCTTCTCTCACCTCGTCGTGGCACAGCAGACCGCAGATTCCTAGCGGTAGCATTTAATTCCCAAAATTACCCTTCTAGGAGTCACGGAATTTCACGCTCTCTCTTTATGCTAAAATATCACTCACAACAAACAAACGAACTACCGTCTCGTCTCTCTCTCTCTCTCTCTCGCTCCCGAGCAGAGACCGAAGAGGAAATGAAAAATAAAGAAAAAGAAAAGGATTTAAACTTCTTTTGTTCTTTTAATTCTCAGTTTGAGAAAGGAAATCAAATTTCACAGTAAGTTATAGACTCTTTGATTAGGGTTAGGGTTTTTTTAGTGAAAAAGAAAACCAAACAGCTTGTTTGGCGGTTTTGAATTAGGGTTTCGAGAAATTTAATTGTTAAATTTAGTGTTTGATTTGTTTTGAATTAGGATTTATTGAAATTTGTGTGTGTGCTAATGTGAGTGAAGTTGCTGGGGGAGGGAGTTTTGTTTTGTTGTTGCAATTTTTTTTCAATGGGGAGTACAGGTGAGCCAGACAGAAAACGGCGTCACTTCAGCTCCATATCATCACCAACAGCTGCTATGGCTAAAAAGCAGCCGTTATCGCATCTGTCCGAGGACAAAAAGGTTTGAACTTTTTCGCAATTTGATTGCTTCTTTTTTTTTTTAATGGTTTTGAGGAATCTTGTGCGGGTTCTGTTTTGTTTTATGAATATGATGGTCTTGATGCTCTGGGTTTATCGGGTTATCAGTAAAAAAATTCATATACTTGTAGGGTTATGGGCTGCATCACTTGGATAATTATGTGTGTTTGTTTTGTTAAATCAGATGATGGTGATTAAATGAGAGTTTTGCAGGGATGTGTTCAAATGAGGTCGGATTGTTTTATCTGCTTGAATGTTCTACTCTTATAGCCTATGACTTTTAAGCTAACGATCTTCAATGAATATTCATACATTGAATTTTTGCATTGCTTAACTTGTCTACAATTTGTCTCTTGTAATTTACTCATCTATCATTGTAACTCAATGAATGGATATCTAAGTCCATTGAGGTTGCTACCTGTCTATCTCTAAAATCTATTTTTCATGGTAAAAAATACATTTCCAGGCAATGTGTTCTCTCTCTTTGCTTGTGAATCATTTATATGTGTAATTCTCTAGCTCTGATGCTTGATGGCTGCAACAGTTTAGCTGCTATTTTAGATTTTCCAATACTGGGTAACTTGGCGTTTTAGAAGCTTTATATGGTACTGCACTCAGTAATTTCTATATCTATAAGTACCAGTGCTGTCAAGAGGTGCTGAGGCGCTTGCCTAGGCGTTCCAGGCGAGGCGAGGCCCCAGCGCTTTTATTAGCCTCAGGCGTTGGATTTCAATGGGGCGCTGCCTAGGCGAGCACCTTGTGAGTGGGTGCAAGGCGCTAAGGCTAGCACCTGCTTGAAGTTTTTCCTTTTCTGTTGGATTTTTTTTTAATGATTTATGTTTTGACCTGTTTGTCCATTTTTTTAATTCACCACAAGAAACAACGTGGGGGTATTTTTTGTAAAAAAACAATGATTAGGGTGAAAAAATCATTAAAGTGGGAGACAAACAGACAATGAAAGACACTTAGAAGAGAAACACCAACCACACTTTCTTTTTTTCAACAGTGGGAGTCGAAGAACAACACATCTGTACAACTAATACTTTAATTTTTTCTAAACAAGTGCAGTATAGTTTGAGAGATGAGGATTTCAATTATAATCATGAAATGGAGGATATGGAGGATTCAAGTGAAGGAGAGGAAAGCATGGATGGAGATGTTTTTGAAGATTAATGAATAATGATGATGATATTTAATTTTTCTTTTTAATCTATTTGGCTACGTACTACTTTAAACTATCATATTTTGTTTTAAGGGTGAAAAATATAACTTTATATGACTATGTTATGGTATTTTATGTTTTCTTTTGATTTTCTAATGATCTCTAATCTTAAGTGGGAAGATATGTATCTTAGATTTATATAATATAATATATATATATATATATATATTTTAAATTTATAGCTTATTGCCTTGGTTCATTTGGGTGAGCGCCTAGCGCCTCAGTCATTTTATAGGCTTGGCGCCTTTTGCCTTTGATAACACTGATAAGTACCAAACTGTAATGTCACCAACGAGTAGCTTGTTTGTTGTTAACTCACATTTTCTTTTGATGATATAGCTTGATACTGCTGTTCTTCAATACCAAAATCAAAAGCTTCAACAGAAGTTAGAGGCCCAGAAGGTTGAGCATTCTGCACTTGAAAACAAGTTCTCTCTACAGAACGAGAAACAGAAACCATACAATTCCACATTGAAGGCTGTCAATAAGTCTTGGGAAGTGGTAATTCCTTGGGTTTTTTTGTTCTTCATATTACCTTTCCTTTTATACACTAGTTTAGAGAATTTAAAGCATAAGATATTTTTCTGCGTTATCTACACAAAGTAGCTTATTGTAATTGTGGGAACGTTGACTGTTTTTAACAATAGCTGGTGACTGACTTGGAAACATGTTCCAACCGCACAAGAGAGTGGATCAATGGGCAAGATGTCAAACATGTACCAATCACGAGAGGTGAGGAACCTGTAATGTATTACTTCTCTCTGGTTTTTTAGTTTTTCCCCTTAGCAATTTACTGGTAACACTTGCTTAGATAGCATGAATTCATTGCTATCCATTCCTAACATGTGCTTTCTTGTGATAGCAATTTATGACTAATTAATATATATACATGGGAGAAAACTGTACAAGGCGAATAAGAATCCACCTATTGGCACACAACATAATATAGTTCCTGAAATTTTATCTTGTACAGGCCATACTTGGTGATTCCTGGCTTTGCACGCATGCTTAATTTGCTTGTTTGATTACAGCAAGGAAACGTTTTTGAGTAGTTTTACCTCTCCTTTGCAAATTATTATCTTACAATTTTAATGCTTATAACATCCATGAGATGCCAATTGTCTTGGAAGTTGGTTTAAATTTCAAAAATATTTTGGGAAATTCATGTGTTGCGGTTGGTAGGTTGGCGTGTGTGTGGCTTTTGGAACTATGCTTGTGTGCGTAGGCTTGCACGGTCATTTGTGTGGGCAGGTTTCAGAATCATATGTGTGTGTATTTGGGGGGAGGGTATTTTAGCAATGTGTGCGGCATTTTATGCAGTTCAAAGTGAGCAGCTAGGAAAAAGTTGGCTCCAGTGTTTGTAGATTCGATACATGTGTGCTTTTAGAGTGGACACAAATTTGATAACCGGTGTTTTTATGATGATTAAAAATTATCAATAGTTTTGTTTTGTATATATATATATAAAAGCAAGGCCATTTTCTAATAGGGTATTATTAAATTTCCTTTCAGACGGGGGTTCATCTTCTCTCAAGGATGCATTTCTTAGCAGACTTATGGAAACTGGTGCAACTGAAAGTTCCTCTGCAAGTAACTGCCCTGATCAGATGGAAGTGGATAGAGAAACTGCCTTTGAAAAGAATAAAAGCATTGTACATAATTTAGTGGCTACAATCAATGGCCTTTGGTATCTGAAGGATGGATTACGTGTAGCAGTTTTGAAACAGCTTACAGAAGATGGTAGGAGTATATTGTCACAGGTGTCTGTGTTATATTTGTCTTGGGCTACTTCCTTCAGAGTTTTCTCAGTTCCTATGTATGTTTCTCCTTTGCTAGATGCTTGTAGGGAAACGATATCTAATGAATTGGAGACAGAACTTAAGAACTTGAGGTTAGGGCTAAGTGACCTTCATTTGAAGCACAAATCACTGGCAAGGGAGTTGCAGAACCATCGAGACAGTGATGCAAAAAATAAAGCTGCGCTTAAGCATCTAAAAGGTAACATTTAGTGATCATCTGAGGGCCCCTCCTCCTTTAGTCAAATTAACGTAGCATATCCTGTTTATGATACATGCATAGGTACATGTCCTTTTTTTTAAACAGTCTTGTTTAACTGTATATGTTCACTAGCACACTATATCACATTTAAATACACATCACGTGTACTTGGTCTTAAGGTTTGGCATGTTTGGATAGCCGTTCTCACTCTCTACAGTTATTTACTAATTTTGATTTGTTATTGTCACAACAATGGAATGAGTTTTATGCTATTATTCTTTGATAAGATCTTTTCAGCCATTCATCTAGTGTTTGGAAAATCTGGAGAAAATAATTTGGTTTTGCAAGAGTAGGTGTATGACTGAGCAAACTACACACTGCATTATTCTATCCATTCTTTTTGCTTGAAAAATTAATCATCATTGACTGATATGCTTTTGTAAGTGTGACTGTTGCACATCTGCTTGTTTTCCATAGGTGAATTGGAGACCACAGTTGCAGAATTAAATGACAGCAACTGTAAATTGGCAACACTTAAAGCGGAGAGAAATGCAACTAAAGGGGCATTCTTCCCTGTCTTAAACTTGGGAAGCAAGCATGCTGCTGGTGATCAGGTCAGGGATAAACAAAAGGATCTTCAAGAAATGGAGTCTGCTGTCAAAGAGCTTTTAGTGAGTTGTTAACTTTTATTTTATTGGATTCCTTCTTGGGAATTTCTTGAACTGGAAGAGATAGGCATGTTAATTAATTTGAGTTTCACAGGACCAAGCTTCCTCTCGACTACTAGAACTAAAAGATCTTCATGAAGAAAGGTTAATAATATTACAGAAGCTATCCAATTTGCAGGTTAGTAGTTGTTTGTGTTTTTTTTTGGGGGGGTCTTAAATGCAGATTCACTTATTCGATATTATAAATAGAATGAAATGCAGCTGTATTTATGTGCTAATAGAAGTGGAATGAAATTATTTGGGTTTACAGCACTCATTGAAGAATGTGAAGGTTATTTCTTCATCTCGAGCCTACCTTTTGCTGAGAGATCAACTAGAGAAATCAAAATCAATGGTTCTCCATTATCGTGCCTTATTTGAGAAACTACAGGTTGTAACTGGTCGGTAGTTTCATTTATGCTCGAGTCTGTAAATGTATTTTGCATGGATTAGTTTCTGATGCTGACAATATTTTGTACCTGGAAATTACAGGTTGAGAAGGATAACCTTGTCTGGAAGGAAAGGGAATTAAATATGAAAAATGATCTAGTTGATGTTTGTCGAAGATCTACTGCGGTTGTGGATTCTAGAGTTGCTGATTTAGGAAAGGAGATACAGAAACAGATTAATGAAAGAAACATAATTGAGACTAATCTGGAAGAGTCATCAAGAGAACCAGGTGCATTACTGCTTGATGCTTTTGTGTGACTTGTAATTCATGCTGCTTCTCCCCTCTAGTTTTGTGCTCGAAGCCTGATAAGTACTCTCTATTTTAGGAAGAAAAGATGTGATTGCTGAATTCAAAGCATTGGTTTCTTCATTTCCTGAGGAAATGGGCTCTATGCAAAGCCAATTAAGTAACTTCAAAGAAGCTTCTTCTGATATTCATTCTTTGAGGGCTGATGTGCAGTCTCTTTCTACTGTTCTGGATAGGAAGGTGGGTGCATTCTGGTGTATGCATTTATGTGTTAAATTTAAATCAGTTAAAGGTTACTAAGATTTGTTTTCTGAAGCAGGGAAAACAGTGTGGAAGTTTGTCTTCCAGATCAACGAGCCAAATTGCTGAGATACATAAGTTGCAGTCTGTGGTATTTTTCCATTCTTCATTTTCTTAGAAATTTAAGGGGCTTGTAAATGGCTTCAAAGCCTTCGTTTTTTCTGCCTGAGGATTGTATAACCTAGGTTAACTTGGAACTTGAATATGGATGGAATGAAAGCTTTTTGGAAGAATTCTTCATGCTGTGTACTGTTGTTGGTCACTCTTAAGGAATTATAGCATTTTAATCCTGCTGTCTGACATTATTTCCTTGACGTGTTTAATATCCTATATTGTTATTATCTTCCAATGAAATGTGGTCATTTTAGGTTTTTAAGTGTGTTATTGTGTCTTAAGCTTCTAATAGGATCTCTGAAATGCCAATTCCAAGTCATGAATTTTTTTTGCCATGAAATGTGTCATGGGTCCTACTTTTCCTAGCCATATCTTACAAGGACTTGTATTTCAAGACTTCAATGGATGACTACCTTTTCTTTGGAGTTGAAGAATTCCTGAAATTAACATTTAATTTTATTTGAAAAACTCATCCATAGTGTTCTCTTATCTAGATGCATAAAATTTTGGCCATGGGAATGTTGTCAAGAAAAGATCCATTTGGTTCCCGTCTTTCTTTTACTTGCTAGCTATTTTTTGAGACCTTTTTTGTTTTGGAGGAAAAAATGTGCATCCCTGTAGGGTATGCTTTTGCTGCATTTATAAATTTGTACCTCTTGATGGTTTGATTCGAACCCCATACAAGTTTTAAAATTATATAGGTGTCACTTTCATTTACTCTAGCAGAAGAAACTCTAGCCACGTTTGTTGACTTTGCCATAAGAACTACAGCCAAATGTTTTATAATATTTGAGAACCCAAATCAGCAAAATGATTGTCGTGGTGTATTCTTAAACAAGAGATGCTTAAAAGATTAGGTACTGGATTATTTCCTGTTGAATGCTCTTATGTTTCATTTTTTCCAAGAAACCCAAAATATGGTTATGGATATACCTCAATTATGTTTTTGCTAGTACAAAAACCATGTCTCTCCAAGCATTAAATTCATCATCACATTGACTTGTTTTTCTGGATCTAGTTTATTTTTCTAGTCCTTGTGAACTTATCTTTTTTCAGAAATATTAAATTACTGATAAATTTAAATGTAATCTATGCTCTGACAAGTGGTCTGATAACCATTTGCCAAGGTCTGCTGGAACACGGGTTAGAAGAATTTATGATGCCTTGCTTTCTTATTTTAAGGGTATTAAACTGATATGATCTGATTTAGCAATTGAACCCCTTTTTTCCTTGGTTGCAGGTCCAAGATCTGAAGGAAAACATACTGGAGTTGAAACTGATTTTGGACATGTATCAACGTGAATCCACTTATTCAAGGTCAGAGTCATCTATACATTCTGCTTTCCCCATAATAGCTTGAACTTCTACTTGATATTCAACCAACTACAGATAGTTTATTTTGTATATTCATTTAGTATTCAAGTGAGTGTTTGTTGCTTTATGCTGGAAATTGATGTACATTGAATGATTGTGCTTTGTTTAAATTTGGTGTCCAACTTCTTGGACCGGTATAAAATCATTATTTTTAAGATACCAGCTAAGTAATGCTAGCTGTGGGTCGTCCTCGCCATTATGGTAAAGTATTTGATTAAATCATTTATTAGCATGATCCAGTTCATACCATTTTCTCGTCATTGGTTCTAGATTATGTGAAATTATGTGGTGGCTTAGAAATTTATTCTGCAATTCTAGGGATGTCTTGGAAGCCAGGGATCTGGAATACAAGGCATGGGCTCAAGTTCAAAGTTTTAAATTCTCTCTTGATGAGCAAAACTTGGAATTACGAGTGAAGACAGCAAATGAAGCCGAGGCCATATCCCAGCAAAAGCTAGCTGCTGCAGAAGCTGAGATTGCTGATTTGAGACAGAAACTAGAAGCTTCTAAAATGTAAACCTTTCCATTGAACAATCATCCTTTCATTGTAATTGTTTTTGGTTAATAGGTGGCGTAATATTTGTTCTCACCTAAATTTTAACATGCTAATTATGGGAGAGCAGTGTGTGAAAATGTTGATTTATTTCCTTTCAGGGATATGTCTAGACTTTCTGATGTCCTAGAATCAAAAAATGAAGAAAATGAGGCCTACTTATCTGAAATAGAGGTTAGTGTTATTTTCATTGCAGGCTTTCTTTAGACTGCAATAATGCATCTGTTTCAAGATTGTTTATTTGGTTTTGCTTCAGACAATTGGTCAAGCATATGATGAAATGCAAACTCAAAATCAACATCTGTTGCAGCAAATAACGGAGAGAGATGATTATAACATTAAGGTTAGCATATTCCATAATCTGTCTTCGAGTAGACTGTTTTTTGTTGCATGCAGTGTCTTTCAGCTGTTAGTGCTTAAGCCCCTGGTCTTACTTTGTACGTTCAATGTTTGCTTTACTGTATAATGTGATATTGGTATTTGCATGGCCAACTTGTATTTTGAAACGTTCATATTCATGTAAGCTTTGGAGTTCTTAAGACTTGCAATGTGGTTCATTTTTCTATATTTTGCTATATAAACTGTTAAACAGGTAATATCTGACCTTACACGTG
>Ga0325400_1003002_pt1 | contig 15060 bp, 16 predicted proteins | sample PopdelMetagenome_2_FD_205662 | JGI IMG/M metagenome (GOLD analysis project Ga0325400, IMG submission 205662) | Populus deltoides microbial communities from Bellville, Georgia, United States - Xylem-PdKOR-R1 | ecosystem: Host-associated > Plants > Phyllosphere > Stem > Wood/Secondary xylem... | reverse complement strand
GTGGAGGCGCTTCCTCTCCGCCTCGTCGCTGGTGCGGCACTGGACCAGCACCGCCGGCGTCTCCTCGCCGTTCGGGGTGGTGATGGCGAAGGCGGCGATGTCGCCCGCCTTGAAGCCGGGCAGCTGCTCCACCGCCCATTCGATGTCCTGCGGCCAATGATTGCGGCCATTGACGATGATCATGTCCTTGGCGCGGCCGACGATGAACAGGTAGCCGCCCGACAGATATCCCATGTCGCCGGTGTCCAGCCAGCCATCGGCCATGCACGCCGCGGTCGCGTCCGCGTCCTGGAAATAGCCGCTCATGATCGAGGGGCCGGAGCACCAGATCTTGCCGATCGCGCCCTCGGGCAGCGCCGATCCGTCCTCGTCCCGGATCGCCACCTGCATGTCGCGGACCGGCTTGCCGCAATTGACGATCGCGCGGAAGCGCTGCGGACGATCATGGCCTCCCTTGCCGTCGGCACCGCCGCCCGACAATTCGGTTTCCTCCACCAGTTCGACCCGGATGCCCTCGCCCGGCGGCATCAGCGTCACCGCCAGCGTCGCCTCGGCGAGGCCGTAGCTGGGGAGAAAGGCGGACGCGTTGAAGCCGGCGTCGGAAAAGGCGTCGACGAAGCTCTGCATCACGTCCGGGCGGATCATGTCGGCGCCGTTGCCCGCCACCCGCCAGCGCGACAGGTCGAACCGGTCGGACGCCTTGGTCTGCGACGACATGCGGCGCGCGCAGATGTCGTAACCGAAGGTGGGCGAATAGGAGAGGGTGGTGCCCGTGTTGCGACTGACCAGGTCCAGCCAGGCGAGCGGCCGGCGTGCGAAATCCTCCGTCTTCAGATAGTCGACCGACACTTGGTTGGCGATCGGCGACAGGAAGCAGCCGACCAGCCCCATGTCGTGATACCAGGGCAGCCAGGACACGCAGCGGTCGGTGCCGTCGATGCGCATGCCGTGGGCGTGGGCGGCCAGGTTGTTCAAGAGCTGACCATGGGTAATGACCACCCCATGCGGGAAGCGCGTCGAGCCCGACGAATATTGAAGATAGGCGACCGCGTCGCGGTGCGCCTGCGGCAGCGGCACCGCCGGGGCGTCCCGCGCCAGCAGCTCGGTCCAGTCCACCCCGTCCGTTCCTGCCAGCCGCGCCGCCTCGGCCGCCATCGCGGCGAGTTCGGGCGGGAAGACCAGCATGGTGGGATAGCAGCTCGCCAGCTGGACGCGCAGCTGTTCCACATAGGAGTCGCGCCCGCCGAAGGAGGTCGGCAGGGGTAGCGGCACCGGCCATGCGCCGGCATAGATCGCACCAAAGAACAGCGCCGCGAACTCGGTCCCGGTCTCGGCCACCAGCGCGACACGGTCCTGCGGCCGCACGCCTGCGGCGATCAGCCGATAGGCGGCCGCGATCGCGTCGGTGCGCAGCTCGGCAAAGGGATAGGCGCGGACCAGCGTCCCGCGCGGGTCGTGAAAGTTCAGTCCCCGCTCGCCGCTCGCGGCATAGTCCAGCGCCTCGCCCAGCGTCGCGAAGTCGGCGTAACGGCGCGGTAGCCCGTCGACCGAGGGCGTCGCCGTCAACGGGGCGGGGGAAGGCGCGGGGGGCGGGATGGTCATGTCGCGTCCTTGTTCCTGTGCCGGCGCGGTCGGCGCACGCGCGCGGGCGACGGCGCCCGGCATCCTTTCGCAATCGGTTCCCACTGTGGCACAAACATGGCGCATGGCCCGCTACCGCCCCGGCGATTCCCCTTCCGCCTCCCCGCGCCGACCCGTGCCGCCGCTGGATGCGCCCGCGCTGGAGCGGCTGGCGCTCCGCTATGTCGAGCGGTTCCAGACCACCCGTGCCAAGCTGGCGCAGTATCTCGCCCGCAAGGTGCGCGAGCGCGGCTGGGACGGCGCCCCCGCCGATCCCGCCGCGATCGCCGAGCGCTTCGCCGCGCAGGGCTATGTCGACGACCGCGCCTTTGCCGAGGCCAAGGCGGCGTCGCTCGGCCGGCGCGGGCTGGGCGCGCGCCGGGTGGCGGGGGCGCTGCTCCAGGCGGGGGTGGGGGAGGAGGATCGCGACCATGTCGCCGCGGCGGTCGCCGCCGACGCGCGGGAGGCCGCGCTCCGCTTCGCCCGGCGCAAGCGGATCGGCCCCTTTGCAACCACCCCCGTCGATCGCGCGGGGCGGGAACGGCAGCTGGCGCAGATGCTCCGCGCCGGCCACCCGCCCGGCCTCGCGCGCGCGATGGTTCACCTCCAGCCCGGCGAGGAGGCGGCGATCGATGACTTGGATTAACCCGTCATGACTAGCACTTGCGGCCGGCGGCACGCATGCTAGCAACGGCGCACAGGGGTGCGAGTATGATGGTTGACGAGGCGCGGCCGGACGGCGCCCGGGCCGCCGACCCGGCAATGGCGGGCGTGGTGGCGATGGGCGGGGTCATTAAATGGTTCGACGTCGGCCGCGGCTTCGGCTTCGCGGTGGCGGACGATGCCGCGGTCGGCGACATCCTGATCCACTTCTCCGTGCTGGAGCCGCACGGCCGCCGCTCGCTGCCGGAAGGCGCCCGGGTGGAGACGCTGGCGGTGCAGCGCGGCCGCGGCTTCCAGGCGCGCGAGATCACGTCCATCGACATGAGCGGCGCGGTGGCGGAGGAGCCGCGCAGCCCCGTCGCGGCGCGCCGCGACCGGGTCGATCCCGTGCAGCTGATCGATGCCGCCGGCCCGTTCGAGCCGGTGGTGGTGAAATGGTTCAACCGGCTGAAGGGCTATGGCTTCGTGGTGCGGGCGGCGGACGGTTGCGACGTGTTCGTCCACATGGAGACGCTGCGCCGTGGCGGCCTTGCCGTGGTCGAGCCCGAACAGCCGTTGCGCGCGCGGATCGTCGACGGGCGCAAGGGGCCGCTCGCGGTGGTGGTGGAGGACGGGGCATGAGGCGGGCGCTCACGTTGCTGGGGCTGGGACTGGCGCTGTCGCTGCCCGGATGCAGGGGGGGCGACGCGGGCGGCAACGTCGCCGTCGCCGCGGGGCTGTTGCCGGTCACTGTGGAAGGCCCCGGCGGGCGCCACGCCTTTCGCGTCGAGCGCGCGACCACCGCGGCCCAGCAGGCGCAAGGGCTTATGTTCCGCACCGACCTCTCTCCCGACGGCGGCATGTTGTTCTGGCCCTATCCGGCGGAGGGCGGCGGGCCACGCGTCGCGAGCTTCTGGATGAAGAACACGCCGACCTCGCTCGATATCCTGTTCATCCGCGCCGACGGCACGATCGCGCGCATCGCCGATTCGACCACGCCCATGTCGGAGGCGCCGATCGCCTCGGGCGAGCCGGTCGCCGCCGTCTTGGAACTGGTCGGCGGCCGCACGGCGGAACTGGGCATAGCGGAGGGCGACCGGGTGAGCTGGCCGGGACGGCGATAGGCGCGGCGGCTGGCGGGCAGGGCGGCCGACTTCGGCATGGTGGAAACAGCGGGCCGCTCCCCGGCAACAGCGGACGGGTAAATCAGGTCGGGTTAGGCGAGCGGGACCGCCCGATGCTATGGTCGGTTGCCGTTCGGGACCGGTGACGAGAGCCGCGTGGCCGATCGCTTGCCGTTGAACCCCGTGCCGCGATCCGGTAACCGCCGGCTATGGGCATCAACCTCAATCCCTTCACCTGGTGGAACGGCGCGACCTGGGGCACCGTCTTCTACGGCCTTCTCGGCAAGAAGAAGGTCGGCGAGGACGCGGCCGGCAACGCGTATTGGGAAGGTGGCCGCACCGCCTACGGCCGTACCCAGCGTTGGGTGATCTTCGTGGGGGCCAACGATGCCAGCCGGGTGCCGCCCGAATGGACCGCCTGGCTCCATCACCAACTGGACGACGTGCCCGACCGGTCGCTGCCGCCGGCCCGCGCCTGGGTCAAGCCGGCGGTGCCCAACATGACCGGCACCGCGCTCGCCTATCGGCCTTCGGGCGCGCTGGAGAAGGGCGGCCGCCGCGCCGCCGCCACCGGCGACTATGAGGCCTGGTCGCCCGAGTGACACCCTTGCTGATACTCCGGTCGGCCGCATGACCGGTTCCAGGCGCCGCATCGCCGCGGCGGTGCTGGCGGTGGTGCTGGTGCTCGCCGGGTGGCTCGGCTGGCAGCGCTGGCAACGGTCGGCGCCCGCCCCGCGCATCCAGGCGGTGCCCTTGCCCGACGCCGATGCGGGCGGGATCGAGGGGGTGGAGACGGTCGACGCCCCCGACGCGACGCTGCCGACCGGCGGCACCCCGATGGCGCAGCGGGTGGCGGTGCTGGGCCTTCTCAACAAGCGCAACGGCATCAGTCGCGAGGTGATGATGCGCCCCGGCCGCGCGGTCCGGATCGGCGACGTGGTGATCCGCCTCGCCGCGTGCGAGAAGACCGCCTCGTGGGAGGCGGAGCCGCTGACTGGTGCCTTTGTCCAACTGGATGTGCGCGGGCCGGAGGGGCGGTGGGGCCGGGTCTTTTCCGGCTGGCTGTTCCGCGAGCGTCCGGCGCTGAACGTCGTTCAGCACCCCGTCTACGACGTCTGGACCAAGAGCTGCACGATGTCCTGGCCCGAGACGGGCACCGGCACGGAGACGCTTGCGCCGGCGCGGGCGCCGCGATCGAGCGCGTCGAAGCGGCCGGTCTCGCCCGAGCCGCCGGTTGCGCCGCCCAGCGCGGCGTTCAGCAACGCCACGTAATCGGCCCGGTCGATCTCCACCGCCCCAAGGCTGGCGAGGTGGTCGGTCTGGAACTGGCAGTCGAGCAGGCGGTATCCGCCGACCCGCAGCCGCGCCACCAGCCAGGCGAGCGCGACCTTGGACGCGTCGGCGGCACGGCTGACCATCGACTCGCCGAAAAAGGCGCCGCCCAGCGCCAGGCCGTACAAGCCCCCCGCCAGCCGCTCGCCATCCCAGCATTCGATCGAGTGGGCGTACCCCATCCGGTGAAGCCGGCGAAAGGCGATCTCTATGTCGCGGTTGATCCAGGTGTCGGGCCGGCCGGGGACCGCTTCTCCGCACAGCGCGATGACGCGGTCGAACGCGGCGTCGGCGGTGACCCGGAAGCGGTCGCCCGCGACCGTCTTGCGCAGCGAGCGCGACAGGTGGAAGCCGTCCAGCGGCAGCACCGCGCGCCGCTTGGGCTCGACCCAGTAGATCTCGGCGGCGTCGCGCGCGTCCGCCATCGGGAACACGCCGATCGAATAGGCGCCCAGCACCGTGCGCGGGTCGAGCGCGGTCATCCGGCGCCCGTCATCCCGGGTAGGTCCCGGCATCGGGGCCGCATGGGCCGGTGCTGCTTGACCCCGGATGCCGGGGCAAGCCCGGCATGACGGGGCGGGGCAGGCGGGCGACCCGGAGAGCGCCCGCCGACTCGATCACAGGTGGCAGGTACGGCTGGGCTTGCCCGGCGCGACCACGGTGACGCGCTTGTCGTCGCCGGTCAGCGTCCAACCGCCCTCCGCGGTGTAGGGCTGGCCCGCTTCCGGCGCGCGCAGGGTGACGGGCGAGGCGCCCTCGCCGTCGCGGACGACGACCTGCTTGTCGCCCTGGAAGAAGGTGACCTGGACCAGGCTGTTGTCGCCCGAGCAGCGGAAGCTCTTGTCGCCGCGGATCGCGGGGGGCAGCTCCACCTTGGGACGGTTGGCAAGCTCGGCCGCCATGGGATCGGGGTTGGTGTCGATGACCTCCGGCTGCGCATTATTGTTGCAGGCGGAGAGCGCGAGAAGCGCGGCGGCGGTGGGGAGGAGGATGCTCTTCATGGCGGGGCGGCGCTTTGCCGATAGCGCGGGGAGCGTCAAGCACCGTCACTCGTGGAACTCGGATAGCTCGGGTATCCGGCCGAACGCGATCTTGGTGCCGACCCGGTCGATCCGCCCGCCGCCCATCGGCCCGACCGACACCGCATTGCGGCCCCACCGCGCGTTGATCCGGTCCATCGCGCGGCTGAGCGCCAGCCCTCGCGTCTCGCGCGCCAGCGGATCGTCGAAGTCGAGATGCGCGAACAGCGTGCCCTGCTCGCCCGCGACCGGTGCGATCTCGGCCAGCGTCACGCCCACCATCCGCACCCGAAATCCGCCGGGCCGCGCCGCGCCTGCCGCCAGCAAGCGCGCCAGCAGCTGGTCCAGGGCGGCGAGGACCACGAAACTGTCCTCCGTCGCGGGCAGTCGCACGGACGCGCGCCAGCCCGTCTTGTTATCCTCGAACTTGGCGTGAAGCACCAGCAGCCGCGCGCGATAACCCTTGCGCCGCAGCCGGCTGGCCGCCTTCAGCGCCAGCCGGCGGGTGGTCAGCCGCGCCGCTTCCCACCCACGCCGTTGCGGCGACAGAACGTGGCTGTGGCCGATCGTGCGCGACCGGGTCGGCTTGTCCGGCAGGTCGACGCCGTGGAGCAGGTACCAGAGCCGGTCGCCGCCCGTCCCGCCCCATGCCTCGCCCGCCTCGCGCGGGCGGCGGTCGAGCAGCTGTGCCAGGTCGTTGATCCCGTCCCGCCGCAGCCGCCGCTCCATGCCCGGCCCGATCCCCGTCACTTCGCGCAAGGCGAGGGGGTAGAGCGCATGGGGCAGGTCGCACGCCTCGAACACCACCAGACCGTCCGGCTTTTGGAGGTCAGAGGCGAGCTTGGCGAGGAGCCGGTTGGGCGCGATCCCGACGGAGGAGGTCAGCCGCTCGCCGACGTTGCGCGCGATCCCCGCCTTGATCCGCCGCGCCAGCGCCTCCGCCTCGGGCCTCGTATTCTCGTTGTCGAGCAGCCGGCACGCCATCTCATCGATCGAGCACACGCGGGTGACGGGAACGTGGCGCCCGACCTCCGCCACCACCGCCTCGTGGAACTCGACATAGCGACGGTGGCGCGCCGGGGTGACCACGACGTCCGGGCAGAGCCGCTTGGCTTCCCACACCGGCGTACCCGTTGCGATGCCGTAGCGCTTGGCCTCGATGGACGCGGCGATCGCCACGGTGGTGTCGCTGCCCACCGGCGCGACGATCACCGGGCGGCCGCGCAGGCTCGGCTGCAATTGCTGCTCGACGCTGGCGAAGTAGGAATTGAGGTCGAGAAACAGCCAGCGCAGCGGCCGCGGCGGCAGGGCAGGTGGATCGCGACTCGGCGGCATCGCGGAACAATGCAAGAACACTCACGCGAAGTCGAGGTGGGTTCCGATCGCCATCCACGCCGGCAGCTTGGCCGCGAAGCCGATGGTGTGAAGCGGGCTGGAGGAAGGTAGGACGATCCGCGTGACCGGCACGTCGCCCAGCGCGGCCGTGCCGATTCGCGCCGCCGCGGCACCGTTGAACGCCACCGCGTGCAGCCGCCGCAGCCCCGCCGCCAGTGCCGCCAGGTCGTTGGCAGCCACATCGCGCAACGCCGCGTCGCTGCTGCCGCGCCGCGCCGCGCTCGCCACCACGTCCCACAACCCGACACCGGCGGCGAGCAGCGTGGCGAGCCGCTGCTCATAGGGGAGCGCCGCCAATTCCCGTCCGATCGCCGCGCCCGCCAGCCGCCAGAACTGGTTTTGGGGATGCGCGTAATAGCGGGCCGCCGCCAGCGACCGCTCGCCCGGCAGGCTGCCCAGCACCAGCACCCGCGTGTCGGCGCGGACGATCGGAGGAAAGCTGGTCTTGCGCTCGGCATCCATGGCGCCGGGCATCGCGCGTCCGGGCGGGGCGCGCAAACGCTAACCGCGACCCGCCACCTTCCCCGGGGATCGCCCTGCTATATGGATGGTTGAGAGGGGCGACATGCCGGTGACCGGGACGCGCGGCGCTTGCCCGCGGCCAAGCATCGCTCGCTTGCCGCCCGCCCGCTGCCGGCCCATGTGGGGGCGATGCACACCCTTCCCGACACGCTGGCGCTGATCGGCAACACCCCGCTCGTCCGGCTGCGCGGCCCCAGCGAGGCGACCGGCTGCGACATCTACGGCAAGTGCGAATTCGCCAACCCCGGCGCATCGGTGAAGGATCGCGCCGCGCTGGCGATCGTCGAGGATGCGGAGGCGCGGGGACTGCTGCATCCCGGCGGCACCATCGTCGAGGGCACGGCCGGCAATACCGGCATCGGCCTGGCACTGGTCGCCAACGCCAAGGGCTATCGCACCGTGATTGTCATGCCCGAGACGCAGAGCCGCGAGAAGACCGACACGCTCCGCGCGCTGGGCGCCGAGCTGGTCCTGGTGCCCGCCGCGCCCTATTCCTCGCCCTGCCACTTCGTCCACACCAGCCGCCGCATCGCCGACGAGACGGAAAACGCGGTCTGGGCCAACCAGTTCGACAACATCGCCAATCGCCGCGCCCACATCACCGGCACCGCCGAGGAGATCTGGGCACAGATGGACGGCCGGATCGACGGCTTCATCTGCGCGGCGGGCACCGGCGGCACGCTTGCCGGGGTCGGGCTCGGCCTCAAGGCCAAGGACGAAGGCGTGACGATCGCGCTCGCCGACCCGCACGGCGCCGCGCTCTACAGCTATTACGCGACGGGCGAACTCAGCGCGGAGGGTTCGTCGGTGGCCGAGGGGATCGGACAGGGGCGGATCACCGCCAACCTGGAAGGCGCGCCCGTCGACACCCAATATCGCATCTCGGACCAGGAAGGCTGGGATTGGGTCCGCCGGCTGCTCGACGAGGAGGGATTGTGCCTGGGCCTGTCCAGCGGGATCAACGTCGCCGGCGCCGTCCGCCTGGCGCGAGAGCTCGGCCCCGTTAAGCGGGTGGTAACCATCCTGTGCGATACCGGTTTCCGCTACCTGTCGACCCTCCACGATCCGCTGTGGCGCGCGGCGAAGGGGCTTGGCTAGGATAGCGTGGCGACCGATTCGACACGGCGCCCGTCCTTCGGATATTCGGGGATAAGCAGATGAAGCCGTCGCCCGACCCTTTGCAAACCTCGCAGCGCCTCCGGGTCGGATTGATTGGGCTCGCCGCGGTCGTGCTGCTGATCGCATTGGCGAGCATGGTCGTCGGACCGGCGACGCGCACCGCACCGCCCGCCGATGCGCCGGTCGAGGTCGCCTTCAATCTCGGTGCGGATAACGGCGCCACGGGCGAGCCGCTCGCCGAGCTCGGCGCCACCCCCGGCACCGTCAACAGCCAGGTCGCCGCCGCCCGCTGATCGCCGCCGGCGGGCGCCGCCCGGTCACTCCTCTTCGCAAAAAGTGGCGCCATCGGGCGCTTCGATCTTGGTCGTCTCGGCGGCACAGCATCCGACATCTGCGGCGCCAAAGGTCGGCTGTTGCATTGATCCCACAATCACCCCTTTCCTAGTCGAAATAGCGCCCGCTTTCCCGTCAAATCCCCAAAAATCCCGTTGCGTCCCACGGACCGCCCAGTTAATCAGCATTAACACCGGGGCAATCTCACCGTCTGCGCAGCAGGCCTGGTGGCGACGAGGGTCGCCGTCGGGGACGCCCCGGCTTTGTGAGAGGTGGCGTGGCGCAAAGAGGGCGATATCAGGGACACGGGATCGGCCTTGTCGACGACAAGGGCCGGGTCGCGATCCCCGCGCCGCTCCGGGCGACGCTCGCCGCCAACGCGCCCCGCGCCGACGGCAAGGGCGGCGGCTCGATCGTGGTCGGCGCACACGAGGACAGCCCCTGCCTCATCGCCTACGATCCCGCCTATCTCGACATCCTCGCCGACGATCTCGACCGGCGCGAGGCGGAAAGCCTGCGGGACGGCCGCTACGACCGCAACATCAAGCGCGCGGCCGCCAGCGGCGAGGAGGTGCCGTTCGACGGCTCCGGGCGGTTCGTCATGCCCGACTTCCCGCGCTTCCACGCCGGCATCGAGGAGCACGCCTTCTTCTACGGCCAGCTCGATTATATCGAGATCTGGAACCCGCGCACGCTGCTCGCCACCGACGGGCTGCCCGACGTGATGACCAACATGGTCCGTTTCTACATGAAGCAGCGCGGGGTGGCGCTGTGACCGACCCACACGTCCCCGTCCTCTTGGGCGAGGTGGTAGCCGCGCTCGCCCCCGCGCCGGGCGAGACCATGGTCGATGCGACCTTCGGAGCTGGCGGCTATTCGCGCGCGCTGCTCGACGCCGGCGTGGCCGTGGTGGCGTTCGACCGCGACCCCGACGCGGTCGCGACCGGCGCGGCGCTCGCCGCCGTCGAGCCGCGCTTCCGGATCGTCCATGCCGACTTCTCCCGCCTCGACGGGGCCGGTCCGGTGGAGGGCGTGACGATGGACATCGGCGTGTCCTCCATGCAGCTGGACCAGGCGGAGCGCGGCTTCTCCTTCCAGGCCGACGGTCCGCTGGACATGCGCATGAGCCAGGACGGCTCCTCGGCCGCCGACTTCGTCAACGAGGCGGACGAGGGCGAGATCGCCGACGTGCTCTACCAATATGGCGAGGAGCGTCAGTCGCGCCGCGTCGCCCGCGCAATCGTCGCCGCGCGGCCGCTGACGCGGACGGCGGAGCTCGCCGCGGTCGTCCGCCGCGCGCTCGGCCACAAGCCGCACGACAAGAAGGATCCGGCGACCCGCACGTTTCAGGCGATCCGCATCCACGTCAACCGCGAGCTGGACGAGCTGGGCCAGGGCCTCGCCGCCGCCGAGCGCGCGTTGAAGCCGGGCGGGCGGCTGGCGGTGGTGACCTTTCACAGCCTGGAGGACCGGCTGGTGAAGCGCTTCCTGCGCGAACGGTCGGGCGCGGAGCCGTCGGGCTCGCGCCATCTGCCGCAGGGGCCGGCCGCGCGCGCGCCGACCTTCGCAGGCGTCGGCCGCGCGGTCCGCGCCGGCGAGGCGGAAGTATCGCGCAACCCGCGGGCGCGCTCCGCGACGTTGCGAACCGCGACCCGCACCGAGGCGGCGGCGTGGCACGGGGCAGCACTGCAACAGGGACGAGTGGCATGACGGCGGCGTATCGGTTGAAGGGCGTGGGCTGGCTGGGGGCCAGCGTCGCCATCGTGCTCGGCTTCTACCTGGTCAGCCTGCAGGTGGCGGCGGCGCGCAAGCGGCTGGACGACGTCAACGGCCAGATCGCCTCGGCGGAGCGCGACATCCGCGCGCTGGAGACCGAGTTCGACACCCGCGCCAATCTTCATCAGCTGGAGAAGTGGAACGGCGACACGCTGGCGCTGACCGCGCCGGTGGCGGCGCAGTTCGTGACGGACGAGGCCGCGCTCGCCTCGCTGGATCTGAAGGGGGTCGCGCCACTGGGCGAGACGCGCCTGGCGCTCGTCGTGCCCTCGTTGCCCAGCCTCTCGCCGGTGCCCGCCGCGCCGATCACGCCGATTCCGACGGTGCAGCCCGCCATGCAGGCCGTGGCGTCGCCGCGAAGCCCATCGGTGGCGGCGGCGGCGGTGGTTCGTGTCGCAGCGGTGACCAAGCCGATGCCCGTCGTCGCGCCGGTGATCGAGGGACGCCGCACGGAGGCCGCGCGCACCGTCGCCGCGGTCGCCAAGGTCCGCCCGCAGGCGGTGGCGATGCTCGACCGCAAGCTCCTGTCCGATTCGACGCTGGGCGACCTCCTCGCCACCGCCAAGGCCGAGGCGGGTCGCCGCCGTTGACCGTCGTCGTCGCCAGGCCTGCCGTTCCCCGCCGCTCCGCCGGCCAGCGCCAGCAGCTGGTGGCGGTGTCGCACATGCGGCTGATGATGCTGATGCTGGTCTTCGCCGCCGCGGTGCTGGTGGTGGTGGGCCGGCTCGGCCTGCTCGCCGCCTTCTCGGGTGCGGAGGCGGAGGCGCGCGTGGCGGCGCTGGCCGCGCGCGGCGACATTGTCGACCGCAACGGCGCGCCCTTGGCGCGGACGATCGACGCGTGGACGGTGGCGGTCCATCCCAGGAAGCTGATCGGCGACCCGACCGAGATCGCCGCCAAGCTCGCCGCGCTGATGCCCGACCGTGGCGACCAGGCCTGGTTCTACGCCCAGCTGACCAAGGACGTCAGCTTCACCTATCTCCAGCGTCGCGCCTCGCCGCACCTGGTCGAGCAGGTCAACGCGATCGGCGAGCCCGCGATCGTGTTCGCGCGCGAGACCCAGCGCCTCTACCCGCAGTCCAGCCTCGCCGCCCACGCGCTCGGCTTCCTGTCCACCGACGGCCACGGCATGTCGGGGATGGAGCGTGTGCTGGACCAGCAGCTGACCGGCGCTGGCCCCGCCCACCCGGTGGCGCTGTCGCTCGACGTCCGCGTCCAGGCGGCGATGGAGTCGGAACTGGGCCGCGCGATGGCCGCCTACCAGGCCAAGGCCGCATCAGGCCTCGTCCTCGACGCGCATACCGGCGAACTGCTGGCGATGGTATCGCTGCCCGTCTTCAACCCCAACCGGGTCGGCATGGCGGGGACGGAGGAGCTGCGCAACATCAACACCCAGTCGGTGTATGAGCTCGGCTCCGCGTTCAAGCCGATCGCGATGGCGGTGGCGATCGAGACGGGGGTGGTCACCTCCATGGCGCGCCGGTTCGACGCGACCGCCCCCCTCCAGGTCGGTCGGTTCAAGATCAAGGACGACCATCCCCAGAACCGCTGGCTCGACATACCCGAGACGCTGATCCACTCGTCCAACATCGCCACCGCGCGCATCGCCGACGAGATCGGGGCGCAGCGGCTCCAGGCGATGTTCCGTCGCTTCCACCTCGATACCAAGCCCGATATCGAGCTGCGCGAGAAGGGGCGGCCGCTGTGGCCGACCTATTGGGCGCGCACCACCACCATGACCACCGCCTATGGCCACGGCATGGCGGTGACCCCGCTCCATCTCGCCAACGCTTATGCGACGCTGGTCAATGGCGGCATCTGGCGCCCGACCACGCTGCTGCGCCGCAAGCCCGGCGAGCGGGTGAAGGAGGAGCGGGTGATCTCGGAGGCGACCAGCGCGCGGCTGCGCCAGCTGCTCCGCCTGATCGTGCTGGAGGGAACGGGGCGCAAGGCGGAGGCGCCCGGCTACCGCGTCGGCGGCAAGACCGGGACGGCGGAGGTCGCGCAGGGCGGCGGCTATGCCAAGAACGCCAACGTCTCGACCTTTGCCGCGGCCTTCCCGATGGACGCGCCGCGCTATGTGGTGATCGCGATGATGGACAGCCCCAAGCGGGTCGAGGCGAACCAGTTCCAGACCACCGCCGCCTACACCGCCGCGCCCGTGGTCAGCCGCGTCATCGCCCGCACCGGCGCGATCCTGGGCGTCATCCCCGACGAGCGCCGCGACGTGGACGTGTCGGAGCTGCGCCCCCTGATCTGGCGCGCCCCCGGCGAGGACGGGGCGCACGGGGAGTGAGGGGCAGCGCCTTTCTCCTCCGTCGCCCCGGCCCCGTGCCGGGGTCCACCGTGCCGCGTACCCAACGCTCGCTGCTCTTGCGGATGGGTGGATGCCGGAACACGTCCGGCATGACGGTGCCGCGGTGAAGCTCGGCACGCTCCTCGACACCAGCGACGCCACGCCGGTCACCGGCCTCGCGATCGACCACCGGAAGGTCGCCCCCGGCACGATCTTCGGCGCCTTTGCCGGCACCCGCGTCAACGGCGAGGACTTCATCCCCGCCGCTGTCCAGGCGGGCGCGGTCGCGGTGGTCGCCCGTCCCGAGGCGCGGGTGAACGGCGCGCTCCACATCGCCGACCCCGAACCCCGCCGCCGCTTCGCCGCGCTGGCGGCGCGCTTCTCCGCGCCATTTCCGGCGACAACGGTCGCGGTCACCGGCACCAACGGCAAGACCTCCACCGTGGAGATGGTCCGCCAGCTCTGGCGCATGGCCGGCCACCACGCCGCCTCGATCGGCACGCTGGGCGTCACCACCGCCGACGAGCGGGTCCATACCGGCCTGACCACTCCCGACATCGTCACCTTCCTGTCCAACGTCGCCGGGCTGGAGCGGGAAGGCGTGACCCACCTCGCCTTCGAGGCGTCCAGCCACGGCCTCGACCAATACCGGACGGAGGGGCTGCCCGTGACCGCGGCCGCCTTTACCAACCTCAGCCGCGACCATCTCGACTACCACCCCGACATGGACGCCTATCTCGCCGCCAAGCTGCGGCTGTTCACGCAGGTGCTGGGCACCGAGGGCACCGCCGTGGTCTGGGCCGACGATCCGGCCGCTGATCGCGCGATCGCCGCGGCCGGTGGTCGACGCGTGCTGACGGTGGGCGCCAGGGGCGAGGCCGTCCGTCTCGCCTCCCGCACGCCTACGCCGCTTGGTCAGCGACTTACCATCGAGACCTCGGACGGTATGTCAACGGTCGATCTCCCGCTAATCGGCGCGTACCAAGCCGCCAATGCGCTCGTGGCCGCCGCCCTGGTGATCGCGACGGGCGGCACGGCCCGCGGCACCTTTGCCAACATCGGCCGCCTTCAACCCGTCCGCGGCCGGCTGGAACGCGCCGCGATCGCCCGCTCGGGCGCGCCGGTCTATGTCGACTACGCCCACACCCCCGATGCGCTCGACGCCGCGGTTGCGGCGCTCCGCCCGCACACCGCCGGCCGTCTCATTCTCGTCCTCGGCGCCGGCGGCGACCGCGACCCCGGCAAGCGCGAGGCGATGGGGGCTGCGGCCCGCGCGGCGGACCTGGCGATCGTCACCGATGACAATCCCCGTTCCGAGGATCCCGCCGCGATCCGCCGCGCCGTCCGCGCCGGCTGCCCCGGCGCCACCGAGATCGGCGACCGGCGCGAGGCCATTGCCGCCGCGATCGGGCGGGCCGGGGAGGGCGATGTCGTCCTCGTCGCCGGAAAGGGGCACGAACAGGGCCAGGTCGTCGGCGACCTCGTCCTCCCCTTCGACGACGTCCAGGTCGCGCGCGAGGTCGCGGCGTGACCGCGCCTTCGTCATGCCGGGCTCGTCCTGGCATCCATCGTCCAGCACTCCCGGCGGTCGATGCTCCCGCGGCACTGTGGATGCCGGGACCAGTCCCGCATGATGGCGGGGTGAACCGATGACCCCGCTCTGGACCTCGGCGGAGATCGCGCATGCCACCGGCGGTACTCCCTCCGCCGACTTCGCCGCCCATGGCGTCGCCTTTGACAGCCGCGAGGTCGGGGACGGCGACCTATTCGTCGCGCTGCGCGGCGAGACCAGCGACGGCCACCGCTTCGCCGCCCAAGCCTTTGCGCAGGGTGCCGCCGGCGCGATCGTGTCCGCGCCGGTCGACGGCCCCCACATCCTGGT
>Ga0325400_1002999_pt1 | contig 15064 bp, 11 predicted proteins | sample PopdelMetagenome_2_FD_205662 | JGI IMG/M metagenome (GOLD analysis project Ga0325400, IMG submission 205662) | Populus deltoides microbial communities from Bellville, Georgia, United States - Xylem-PdKOR-R1 | ecosystem: Host-associated > Plants > Phyllosphere > Stem > Wood/Secondary xylem... | reverse complement strand
TATCAGGGTGCCACCATGAAGCTCATCATCGGCAACAAGGCCTATTCCTCCTGGTCGATGCGCGGCTGGCTGGCGGCCAAGCAGTCGGGCCTGCCGTTCGAGGAGCTGGTGGTCCCGCTCTACGACGACGAATGGGATCGTCGCCGCGACGGCGCCGAATTCGCGCCGTCGTCGGGCAAGGTGCCGATCCTGTGGGATGGCGAGGTGGTGGTGTGGGATAGTCTCGCCATCATCGACTTCCTGGCGGATCGTGCCGGCCGCGACCGCTTCTGGCCGGCGGACGAGGCGGCACGCGCCTGTGCGCGCTCCATGGCGGCCGAGATGCATTCGGGCTTTACCGCGCTCCGCCGCGCCTACAGCATGAACGTGCGTCGCCGGGTGCCCCCCGCCGAGGTCGACCGCGCCGTCGCCGCCGATATCGAGCGGATCGTGACGCTGTGGGCGCAGGCGCGCGCGCGCTGGGGCACGGGCGGCGATTTCCTGTTCGGCGACTTCTCCGCCGCGGACATCATGTATGCCCCCGTGGTCACCCGCTTCGTCACCTATTCGCTCCCCATCCCCCGCTTCGCTGCCGCCTATAGCGACGCCGTGCTCGCCCATCCTTTCGTCGCCGAGTGGATCAGCGATGCACAGGAAGAGCCCTGGATCATCGACCGGTTCGAACAGCCGGTGGCGGACTGACGAGGCCCCCCCCCCGTTCGGTTCGAGCATATCGAGAACCGGCCACGGGCCTTGCGCCTGGCCAGGGTTCTCGACGAACTCGAACCGAACGTCGAGGATCGCCTTCAGAAGCGGTACCCGATCGTGCCCCCGAAGGTGCGCGGCGGCAGGTAGGTGACGCCCAGCTCGCGCGCGGTGGACAGCGCGAACGTGCCCGCGCGCTGCGTCTTGTTGAACATGTTGTTGAGGAAGCCCGTCACGCTGATGCGCCCGTCCGCCGTCGTGTAGCGCAGGCTCGCATCGGCGATCACATATTTGGGGGCACTCAGCCGCACCGAGTTGAACTCGGTGTGATATTGTCGGCTCTTGTAGCTGACGTCGCCCTGGAACAGCAGGCGCGCGCCGCTGCCCAGGCGCAGATTGTAGGCGGGATGGACGTTGTAGGTCCACTTGGGGCTGTAGCGCGTGTAGTTGCCCCGGATGTTGGCCGCGATCGGCGCGAACACGGGCGATCCGGCAATGTTGCGCGGATCGGTCGGATCGTTCGCCAGGAACGTGCCGAAGGTCGAGTGGAGGTAATTGGCCGACACGTCGACCCGGAACTCGGGCGTGAAGCGCATCGACAGGTCGGCCTCCACGCCATAGGCGCGCGTCGACGCGGCATTCTCGAACGTGGTGATGAAGCTCAGCACGGGATCGTAGGTCGTGCGGTCGAGCTGCAGGCCGGTCAGCTTGTTGTAGAACAAGGCGACGTTGGCGGTCAGCCGCCGGTCCAGGAATTGCGATTTCAGCCCGATCTCGTGGTTGTAGATCTTCTCCGGGCCGATGATCGGGTTGTTGGTCAGCGACAGCTCGCCCGTGCCCGCCTTGAAGCCCTGCTGATAGACGTAATAGACCATCGCATCCTGGCTCGGATGCCATTCGATCCCCGCCTTGGGAGTGAAGGCGGAGAAACGCTTGTCGTCGAAGCTGTTGTAGCGGATCACCGGCCCCAGCCCCGCCCGCGCGATCAGGTAGCCGACATTCGCCAGCGTGCGGTGCTCGCGGCTGTAGCGCGCGCCCGCCTTGAGCACGATCTGGTCGCCCAGATGGTAGGAGAAGTCGGCGAAGCCCGCCCATGCGGTCGCGTTCTGGTTGCCGACAAAGGCGTTGTAGCGCGCGGGGATGCGGTCGGGCGGGATGGCGATGCCGGCGGCGGTCAGCGCGGGAATATAGCCCGGCTCGCCCCGCCCGTCCGGCCCGACGCCGATATTGTTGGGCTGTGCGCCGAACCGCTCGTGGAAGTAGAATGCCCCCACGACACCTTCCAGCCCGCCGAAATTGAGCAGCGCCTGCACCTCCTGGCTGTGCTGGCTGCTATAGGGCTCGCGATCCTGGATCGAGGAGGCGGTGTTGGTCGTGGCAAGGCTGTTGACCACCGACGACACGTCGACGTCCTGGATGATCTTGGCGCGCATGTGGCGGTAGTTGGTGATCGAGCGGAGCGCGAGCTGATCGCTCAGCCGGTAGTCGATCGTGCCGGTGAAGCTGTAGGTGTTGAGCAGATTCTGCGGATCGACTTCGCTCGCGATGTTGCGCACGCCGTTCTGCGCGAAGCCGCCGCGGCCGAGCGGAAACAAGGCAGGCGTGTCCGGGAAGGTGGGGCCGCCATATTTCACCGCATTGGCGTTCGCCTTCTCGTGGTAATATTCGCCCGCGAGCAGCACCTTGAGCGGCCCATCCTTGTCCAGCAGCAGCTGCAGGCGGCCCATCTGCTTGTTGAGGTTGTCGATGTCGTTGCCCGTGAACTCGTTGACGCCGAAGCCATCGCGCGTGTCGACGCGCACCGCGGCGCGCGCATAGATGCCGTCGACGATCGGTCCGCTGATCGCGCCCTCGCCCATCACCGCATTGTAATTGCCGTAGGTGAAGTTGCCGTAGCCGGAGAAGGTCCTGGTCGGCTTGGCGGTGATGAAGTTGACCGCACCACCCACCGCGTTGCGCCCGAACAACGTGCCCTGCGGCCCGCGCAGCACCTCCACGCGCTCCAGGTCGAAGAGGCTGGCGAACTGCGCCTCGGGCCGGGCGTTGACCGCACCGTCGGTGTAGATCGCCACCGCCGGCTCCGCGCCCGTGGTGGAGATGTTGGTGCCGATGCCGCGGATGAAGATCTTGGCGATCGCGAAATCGTTGCCGAAGCTGATGTTGGGCACCAGCACCTGCAGGTCGGACAGGCTGTCGATGCGCGAGGTCTGCAGCCGCTCCGCGCCGACCGCGCTCACCGCGACCGAAACCTGTTGCAGGTTCTGCTCGCGCCGATTGGCGGTGACGATGATGTCGCCGCCCTCCACGGCCGCGGCGGGGGTCGCGGGACCGGCGGTCGCGGCCGCAGGCGGCGGCGTCGCGGGCGTTGCCTCGACCGGCGGCTGGGCCAGCGCCGGCCCTCCGATCAGGCCCACGCCGATCAGGCCGTGCAGCCGATATCGGCGCCCCGCGCGCACGCACCCCTTGATCATCGCCCTCTCCCCATCCGGTCGATTGTTGCCCAACCGTTTCGGGCAGCCTAGCCGGCAGCGCGCGCTTTGCAAGCGGGGCCGGTGCTAGGCAGAGTCCGCCGCCGCACCTATGGGCGACCGCATGACGCCCGATCCCGTCGACCTCGCCGCACGCCTGCTCGCCTGTCCCAGCGTGACGCCGGCCGATGCCGGCGCGCAGGCCGTGCTGGCGGATGCGCTGGCGGCGATCGGCTTCACCGTCCATCGGCTGGAGGAGCCCGACGCCCCCGGCGGCGCGGTCCACAACCTGTTCGCCATCCGTCAGGGGGGTCCGCGCCACCTCGCCTTCGCCGGCCATACGGACGTGGTGCCGGCGGGTGCGGGCTGGCGCAGCGATCCGTTCGCGCCCGCGCTACGCGACGGGCGGCTGTTCGGCCGCGGCGCCGTTGACATGAAGGGCGCGATCGCCGCTTTCATCGCCGCCGCGGGCGCGGTGCCCCGGCAGGCCGCGACGCTCAGCCTCGTCATTACAGGCGACGAGGAGGGGCCGGCGACGCACGGCACGGTGGCGCTGATGCGCTGGATGGCGGCGCAGGCGATCAGGCCCGACATGATCCTGGTCGGCGAGCCCACGTCGGAGGCGACGCTGGGCGACATGATCAAGATCGGGCGGCGCGGCTCGGTCAACATGGTGGTGGAGATTGCGGGCACGCAGGGGCACGTCGCCTATCCGCATCTCGCCGCCAATCCGGTGCCCCCGCTCGCCCGCATCGTCGCGCGCCTGTCCGCGCTGGAGCTGGACCGGGGCACCGACTGGTTCCAGCCGACAAACCTGGAAGTGACCGACCTCCACGTCGGCAATCCCGCGCACAACCTGATCCCCGGCCGGGCCAGCGCACGGCTCAACATCCGCTTCAACGACCTGCACCGCGGGGCCGACCTGCTCGCGCGCGTGCGCGAGATCGCCACCGCCGAACATGCCGCGGCCGAGGTCCACGGCACCGTCTCGGGCGAGGCGTTCCTGACGCCCCCCGGCCCGCTCGTCGCACTGGTCGAGGCGGCGGTTGCGGCGGAGACGGGGCGTGCCCCCGTGCGATCGACGGGCGGCGGCACCTCCGACGCGCGCTTCCTGTCCGCGCTCGCGCCGACGGTCGAATTGGGGCTGGTCAATGCGACCATGCACAAGGTGGACGAATGCGTGGCGGTCGACGACCTCCACGCGCTCGCCCGCATCTACGAGGGCGTCATCCGCCGCGCCGGCGCCGCAGGATGAGGTAGAGCGCACCCGCCCCGCCGTGGCGCGGGTGCGCCGCGCGCACCGCCGCGATCGCGCCACCATAAGGCGACTGCGCCAGCCAGTCGAAGATCGCCGCGCGGATCAGCCCGCGCCGCCCCTCGCCGCCCCGCGGCGGCTTGCCCGTCACCACCAGCAGCACGCGCGTGTCGCTCGCCACCGCGTCGGCCAGCACCGCTTCCAGCACCTGCTGCGCGCTCGCCAGCGTGTGGCCATGCAGGTCGAGCGTACGGTCGGGCACCACGCTGCCCCGCCGCAGGCGGCGATCCCAGCCGCCGTCCAGCGTGTCGGCGGGCGTGCCGCGCGGCCGGGCGAAGGGGCGAGGCCGTTCGGGTGCGGGCGCGGCCGGCCGCGCGGGCGCCGCAGGTGAGGGCACGGGCGGCGGCGGCACGGCGGTCCGGCCGATCGGCCGGACCGTCGCCGCCACGCGCGACCACAAGGCATGGTCCTCAGGGCTGAGCGGGCGTTCCGGCACGCGGCGCCTCCGCGGTCGCGGGGCTCCCCGGCGCGGTCAGGCGCGCAACCACGCCCTTGGGCACCAGGATCAGCGCCTGGCCCTTGGCCGACATGCCGCCGGCGGTCAGCCGCGCCAGCAGCCCCGCGCCCCAGAAGGTGTCGAAGCGGTTGGCGCCCTTGATCGCGCCGCCCGTATCCTGCGCCACCCATAGGCCGGTCGCCTCCGGCCGGTCGGCCGAGAGCCAGATGGGGGCGCCCAGCGGCACGAACTTGGGATCGGCCGCGACCGACACCCGGCCCGTCACCGCCACGCCCAATGCCCCGACAGGTCCCGCACCGGTCAGCTCGCGGAAGAAGATGTAGCTCTTGTCGAGGTCCATCAGCTTGCGCCCTTCTTCCGGGTTGGCGCGCAGCCAGGCCATCATCCCCTGCATGGACGCGGGATTGGGCGTGCCCGGCCCCACCAGCCCGCGCTCGCGCATGATGCGGCCGATGCCCACATATTCGCGCCCGTTCTGCCCGTCATAGCCCAGACGCATGACCGATCCGTCGGGCAGCAGCAGCCGGCCGGAGCCCTGGATCTGCAGAAAGAACAGCTCCACCGGATCGGGCACCCAGGCCAGTTCCAGCCCCTTTTCCCTGAGCGCGCCCGCGTTGATCGCCGCGCGGTCGGGATAGGGTTGCAGCTTGCCGTTCTCCATCCGCCCGCGCGCCTTGCGGCCCGATGGCGTGCCATCCGGATTGGGGACGTCGGCGGTGACCAGGTCACCGGGCCGGCGATATACGGGGGTGTCATAGCCCGGATCGTGCGTGCGCGAGCCTGCGATCTCCGGCTCGTAATAGCCGGTGGCGAACGCGCTGCCGCCCGCCACCAGCAGCGTTTCGAACCGGTCGGTGAAGAAGGCGCGCGGGTCGGCCGCGGTCGCCGCCGCGGCGCAAGCGGGCTGCCAGTCGCCGGGCCGGGTCAGCCCGCTCGTGTCGGCCCGCCGGTTGAGCGCGGGGCAGGACAGGCGGAACGCTGCCAGCGCCGCGGCAGCGCGCTCGGGCGTGATGTCGAGCGAGGCGATGGAAGGGCCCGCGGACAACACCGCCTCGGCGGCCTTGGTCGGCACGCGCCGCGGTGTCGCGGGCGGGGCTGGCGGCGGCGGAGCCGGGCGCGCGGCCGGCGGAGGGGGCGCGGGCCGCGGGGCGGGTCGCTGGGGCGCCACGCAAGCGCTCAACGCCAGCACCAGGCCGCACACGGGCACCAGCCGCACGAACACCCCCCTCATCGCGGACAAACGGCCCGTCAGGCCGCTTCGTCGGTCTCGGTGAGCACCCAATTGGGGTCGGACGAGCGCACCGGCCGGCTGAACGTCCACACATCGTGGGTTTGAACCGCGTCGGTCAGCGATCCCGCCACGACATTGCCGTCGCGGTCGCGCGTGACGGCGGCCACGTCCGCCTCGAAGCGGATGCGGATGTGCGCCGTCTGGCCCTCCACCCGCGCATCCTCGATCTGCGCCTGCTCGATCGCGACCAGCCGGTTGTCCAGCCGCTCGCCCGCCGCCTCGCGCTCGGCGATGGCATGCGCGAAGGCGTCGCGCACCTCGCCGTCGACCATGCGGGCGAGCGCCTCCTGGTCGCCGCGCCAATAGGCTTCCAGCACCATGGCATAGGCCTGCTTGGCGCCGTCCACGAAACGCGCCACGTCGAACTGCGGGTCGGCCGCGGCGACCGCGCGTAGCCCGGCAGACGCGGCGGTGGCGATCGCCAGATCCTGCGCGGGCGCCTGCGCGGCCTCGCTGGACGGCACGCTCGCGACGGCGACGCGCGGCGCCAGCGGCCGATCGGGCTTGGGCATCGGCTGCTCATGCCCGGTGCGGCGGCCCAGCACGCTCCACACGCGCAGCGCCACGAACCCGAACACCATCGCAAGGATTACGATCGTCGCCACCCGGCCTCCAGCACACCCAAAACGCCCAGTGGTCCACATAGGCGGCCCCATGCGATTCCGCAAACCGGCGGGGCCACCGAACAAGACGCGGCAGCCGCCGCCGCGTTCCCGCGAAACCGCGCGTTGCCCTGCGGCCTCCGGGCTGCTACCCGGCGCGGCCTTTCCCGCCCTCCATCGAACAGGACCCCGATGGCCAGCACGCCCGCCGATTTCGCCGCCAACGGTGCGGACAACCAGCCGCAGATCGGGCTCATCGCCCAATATGTGAAGGACCTGTCGTTCGAGAACCCGAACGCGCCGGCCGTGTACCAGAGCCAGAACGGCCCGCGCATCGACGTGCAGTTCAACCTCGCCACCAACCAGGTGGCGGATGACGTGCACGAGGCGGCGATGAAGATCGAGGTCCGCGCCGTCGGCGACAACGAGGAGACCGCGTTCGCGGTGGAGCTGCTCTATGCCGGGCTGTTCGGCGTGCGCAACGTGCCCGCCGACCAGCTTCAGGCCTTCATGTTCGCCGAAGCGCCGCGCCTGCTGTTCCCCTTTGCCCGCCGCATCGTGGCGGACGCGGTGCGCGACGGCAATTTCCCGCCGCTGATGCTCGATCCAATCGATTTCGCCGCGATGTACGCGCAGCAGCAGGCCAATGGCGGCCTCGCCGCGCAGGAGCCGGCCGGCCAGGCCTGAGCCCGGAGCTGCGGGCGATGAGCCTCGTCCGCAACACCGCCACCATCGGCGGGCTGACCTTGGTCAGCCGCATCGCAGGCTTCGTGCGCGACATGCTGATGGCGCAGTTCGTCGGCGCCGGCCTCGCCAACGACGCCTTCCTCATCGCCTGGCGCCTGCCCAACCTGTTCCGCGCGCTGTTCGCGGAAGGCGCCTTCTCGTCGGCCTTCGTGCCCGCCTTCAACCGCGAGGTGGGGCGGCCCGGCGGCGGCCTGCCCGCAGCACTCATCTTCGCGGACGAGGTGCTCGCGCTGCTGTTCCCCGTGCTGGTGGTGTTCACGGGCGCGATGATGCTGCTGGCCGGCCCGATCGTGTGGGCCATGACGGGCGGCTTCCCCGATGGCGGGCCGGACAAGTTCGCGCTCGCCGTGGCGCTGACGCGCATCACCTTCCCCTATCTCGCACTGATCAGCCTGGTGTCGCTGCTCGGGGGCATCCTCAATTCGGTCGACCGCTTCTGGGTCAATGCCGCAGCGCCCATCCTGCTCAACCTGTGCATGATCGCGGGGCTGCTGTTCTTCCGTGGGCATTCCCCCTTGGAGACCGCGCAGACGCAGGCGATCGCGGTGACCGCGTCGGGCGTGCTGCAGCTCGGCTGGCTGATCTGGGCGTGCGACCGGGCGGGCACCGGCCTGCGCTTCCGTATGCCCCGGCTCAACCCGCAGGTGCGCGCGCTGCTCAAGGTGATCTGGCCCGCGGCGCTGGGGGCCGGCGCGGTGCAGTTCAACCTGCTCATCTCCACCAGCCTGGCCGCGCGCTTCCTGCCCGAGGGCGCCGTCTCCTACCTTTATTACGCCGATCGGCTGAACCAGCTGCCGTTCGCGCTGCTCGGCATCGGCGTCGGCACCGCCATGCTGCCCGCCCTTTCCCGCCAGATCGGCGCGGGCGACGACAGTGGGGCCAACCTGACGCAGAACCGCGCGCTGGAGCTCGTGCTCGTGCTGGCGCTGCCCGCCACCGCCGCGCTGATGCTGGCGGCGGAGCCGATCATCCGCGCCCTCCTGCAACATGGCGCCTTGGGGGCACGGGACGCGGTCGCCACCGCGCAGGCGCTCGCCGCCTTCTCGCTCGGTTTGCCTGCCAACATCCTGATCAAGGTGCTGGTCCCGGGCTTCTACGCGCGGGCCGACACGCGCACGCCCGTGCGCATCGCGCTTGCCGCGATGGGCGTGAACCTCGCGCTCAACCTCATCCTCGTGTGGCCACTCGCGCATGTCGGGCTGGCCTTGTCCACCGCCGTGTCGAGCTGGGTCAATGCGGGGCTGCTGTTCTGGGTGCTGCGCCGGCGGGGGCAGCTGTCGCTCGACGCGCGGCTGAAGCGCAGCGCCGCCCGGCTCTTGCTGGCGACGTTCGCCATGTCGGCCGTGCTGGTGGTGCTGGACCCGGTCGTGTCGCGCCACGTCACCGGACATCTGGCCGAGCGCGCGCTGTGGCTCGGCCTGCTGATGGCGGCGGGCGCCGTCAGCTATTTCGCCGCCGCCTGGGGCTTGGGGGCATTCCGCCCCGCCGAGCTCAAGGCGCAGTTGCTGCGGCGGCGGTCTCCCGCCGCCACGAGCAAGACCTAGGCCGCCTCCGCCACACGCCGCGCGCGCTTGCGCTCGTGCGGGTCGAGGTGGCGCTTGCGCAGGCGGATCGACTTGGGGGTCACCTCCACCAGCTCGTCGTCGTCGATGTAGGCGATCGCCTGCTCCAGCGTCAGCCGCTTGGGCGGGGTCAGGCGGATGGCGTCGTCCTTGCCCCCGCTCGCGCGGAAGTTGGTGAGCTGCTTGGCCTTCATCGGATTGACCTCGAGGTCGTCGTCCTTGGCATTCTCGCCGACGATGATGCCCTCGTATAGCGGGTCGCCCGGCGCCACCATCAGCACGCCGCGCTCTTCCAGCATGTTGAGCGCATAGGCATTTGCCTCGCCGCTGCCGTTGGAGATGAGCACGCCGTTCTTCCGCCCTTCGATCGCACCCTTGTAGGGGCCGTAGCGCTCGAACAGCCGGTTCATGATGCCCGTACCGCGCGTGTCCGACAGGAACTCGCCATGGTAGCCGATCAGGCCGCGGCTGGGGGCGGAGAAGGTGATGCGCGTCTTGTTGCCGCCCGACGGCCGCATGTCGGTCATCTCGGCCTTGCGCTGGTTCATCTTGTCGACGACCGTGCCCGAATATTCCTCGTCCACGTCGATCACGACCGTCTCGTACGGCTCCTCGCGGCCATTCTCGCCGTCGCGCAGCAGCACGCGCGGGCGGCTGATGCCGAGCTCGAAGCCCTCCCGGCGCATCGTCTCGATCAGCACGCCGAGCTGCAGCTCGCCGCGGCCGGCGACCTCAAAGCTGTCCTTGTCGGCGGCTTCGGTCACGCGGATCGCGACGTTCGACTCCGCCTCGCGCAGCAGGCGGTCGCGGATCATGCGGCTGGTCACCTTACTGCCCTCGCGCCCCGCGAACGGCGAGTCGTTCACCGCGAAGCGCATGGACAAGGTTGGTGGATCGATCGGCTGCGACTGGATCGCCTCCGTCACGCTCGTGTCGGCGATGGTGTTGGCGACCGTCGCCACGGCGAGGCCCGCCAGGCTGATGATATCGCCTGCGCTCGCTTCCTCCACCGGCACGCGGTCCAGCCCCTGGAAGGTCATCAGCTTGGACGCGCGGCCCGTCTCCACGACATTGCCGTGCATGTCGAGCGCATGGATCGGCTGGTTGAGCTTGACGGTGCCCGTGTTGACGCGGCCCGTCAGGATGCGGCCGAGGAAATTGTCGCGGTCGAGCAACGTCACCAGGAAGGTGAACGGGGCATCGGCCTTCACCGCCGGCGGGGGCACGTGACCGACGATCAGCTCGAACAGGGGCGTCAGCGTGCCCTCGCGCGCCTCGGCGTCGGGCGAGGCATAGCCGTTGCGGCCCGACGCGTAGAGCACGGGGAAGTCGAGCTGCTCGTCCGTCGCGTCCAGGCTGACGAACAGGTCGAACACCTCGTCCAGCACTTCCGCGGCGCGCGCGTCCGACCGGTCGATCTTGTTGACGACGACGATGGGCCTGAGGCCCAGCGCCAGGGCCTTGCCCGTCACGAACTTGGTCTGCGGCATCGCGCCCTCCGACGCGTCCACCAGCAGGATCACGCCATCAACCATCGACAGGATGCGCTCCACCTCGCCGCCGAAATCGGCGTGGCCGGGCGTATCGACGATGTTGATGCGCGTGGCCTCGCCGCCTTCGGGCGCCCACTCGACGGAGGTGGGCTTGGCGAGGATGGTGATGCCGCGCTCCTTCTCCAGGTCGTTGGAGTCCATCGCGCGCTCCTCCACCCGCTGGTTGTCGCGGAAGGTGCCCGACTGGCGGAACAGCTGGTCGACCAGCGTGGTCTTGCCATGATCGACGTGCGCGATGATGGCCACATTGCGGAGGCGCATGGGGTTTCGGTTCTCTGCTCTGGAGGATTTGGCCGATCGCATAGCCGAAATGACGCGTTGCAACAAGGCGGGCGCGGGCGCGTGTCGAAACGGGTTCAGCCGGGCCGCGCGGCCCGCTAGGGGGAACGCCATGCCCGCCCCCGCAAACCACCCCACCCGCCGCGCGCTGCTGATCGGCGGTGGCGTCGCGGGGCTGGTGGTGGCGTGGGAGCTGTGGCCGCGCACCTACCGCCCCAATCTGGCGGCCGGCGCGGACGAGACGGTGCTGGGCGCCTTTCTCAAGATCGACAGGACGGGCCGCGTCACGGTGGCGGTGCCGCAGGCGGAGCTCGGCCAGGGCGTGTGGACCGCGCTGCCGCAGGCGCTCGCCGACGAGCTCGGCGCCGACTGGCGGCAGGTGGCGGTCGAGCCCGCGCCGGTGAACCCGCTCTACGCCAACCGGCTGCTGGCTGGCGAATGGGACGAAGATGCGCTGCCCGGCTGGGCCAAGGGCATCGCCGGTTGGGCGGGCGGCGAATGGGCCGTGCGGCATGCGCTGATGCTCACCGCGGGCTCCACCTCCATCCGCGCGTTCGAGCGGCCGTTCCGCGAGGCGGGCGCCGCCGCGCGCGCGCTGCTGTGCATGGCGGCGGGCAAACGCATCGGCGCCGATTGGCGCGCATGCGACACCGAAGCGGGCTTCGTGGTGCGCGGCACCGACCGCTTCCGCTTCGGCGAGCTCGCGACCGAAGCGGCGACCTTCACGCCGCCCGATCCCCTGCCGCTGCGTCGCCCGGGCGAAGGGCGCATCTCCGGCCGGCGCATGCCCCGGCTCGACCTGCCGGCCAAGGTCGACGGCTCCGTCCGTTACGCGGGCGACGTCAGGCTGCCGAACATGCTGTTCGCCTCGATCGCGCACGGCCCGGCGGGCGACACGCGCCTCGCCGGCGCCGATCTCGCCGCGGCCGACGCGGTGGCGGGCGTTGCCAAGGTGGTGCGCACCGACCGATGGGTAGCGGCGCTGGCCGACACGTGGTGGGCGGCCGATCGCGCGCTGGAGCGGATGCGCCCGCGCTTCCAGACGCAGGGGCCGTTGCCCGACAGCGCGGGCATGGACCGCGCGCTCGACGCAGCGCTCGCCGGCGGGGGCACGCGGCTGGTGGCGGTGGGCGGCCCCGAGCCGCGGCTGGCGGGACCGGGCGTGGTGAGCGCCACCTATGCCGTGCCGTTCGCCGCGCATGCCGCGCTGGAGCCGCTCTGCGCCACCGCGCGCGTCACGGGCGACCGCGTGGAGGTGTGGGCGCCGACGCAGGCGCCCGCCGCCATGCGCGCGGCGATCGGGCGCGCCACGGGCCGCGCCGAAGGGCGGGTGACGCTCTACCCCACGCAGGCCGGCGGCGGCTTCGGCCGCAAGCTGGAGGTGGACGCCGCGTGCGAGGCCGCCTTGCTTGCGGTCCACGCCGGCCGCCCGGTGCAGCTCACCTGGTCGCGGGCGGAGGAGCAGCGCGCCGGCCGCCATCGCCCGCCCGCCCGCGCGCGGCTGGCGGCGCAGCTTTCCGGCCCGCGCATCGCCGCGTGGGAGGCGGTGGTGGCCACGCCCGCGGCGGTGCGTGCGCTGGGCGGGCGGCTCGCGCCCGACCTGTCGTGGCGCGGCGGGGAGGCCGAGCATGCGGCGATCGTGGGCGCGGTGCCCCCTTATGCCGCAGGCAGACTGGCAGTGGCGCATGCCCCCGTCGACTTAGGCGTTGCGCCGGGCATCGGCCGGGCGGGCGCGCACGCCCACACCGCCTTCTTCACCGAGGCTTTCGCGGACGAGCTGGCGGCGGCGGCGGGGCTCGATCCGCTGTCCTTCCGCATGGGGCTGCTGGGCGCGCAGCCCCGCCTCGCGCGCTGCCTGGCGCAGGCGGCGGCCACCGGCGGCTGGCGCGGCGAGCCGGGTGCGGGCCAGGGCCTCGCCTGCCACTCGGCCTTCGGCAGCCACGCCGCCCTGTTCGCGGAAGCGGGCGTCGAGGACGGCCGCGTGGCCGTGCGCCGGCTGGTGGCGGTGGTCGATTGCGGCCGGCTGGTGAACCCCGACATCGTGTGGAGCCAGATCGAGAACGGGCTCGCCTGGGGCCTGGGCGAGGCGCTGGGCACGGGCGTGACCTACCGCGCGGGCCTCGCCGAACCGCTGCAACTGGGCGAGCTCCGCCTCCCGCGGCTGGCCGACATGCCGGAGGTGGAGGTGGCGGTGCTGCCGTCGAACGAGGCGCCGGGCGGTGTCGCCGAACTGGCCATCCCGCTGGTGGCGCCGGCAGTCGCCAATGCGGTCGCGAGCGCCACGGGGAAACGCCTGCGCTCCCTGCCGTTGAGCGTGGCATGACCCCGCCCCCCGACCATCCGCCCATCCCCCGGCCGCGCATCGGCGTGCTGCTCGTCAACCTCGGCACGCCGACCGCGGCCGAGCCCGGCGCGGTGCGGCGCTACCTCAAGGAGTTCCTGTCCGATCGGCGCGTGGTGGAGCTGCCGCCGATCCTGTGGCAGCCGATCCTGCGCGGGATCGTGCTCACCACCCGGCCCAAGAAGTCGGCGCATGCCTATGCGCAGGTGTGGACGGCGGACGGCTCGCCGCTCGCCGCGGTGACGCGCGCGCAGGCGACCGCGCTCCGCGACCGGTTCGAGGACGAGGCGGTGGTGGAGTATGCCATGCGCTATGGCGAGCCCTCCATCCCCGCCACGCTGGCGGCGATGAAGGATGGCGGGTGCGAGCGCATCCTGGTCGCCCCGCTCTACCCGCAATATTGCGCGGCGACGACCGCCACCGCCAACGACCGCGCCTTTGCCGCGCTGGCGGGGATGCGCTGGCAGCCCGCGCTGCGCACGCTGCCCCCCTACCATGACGATCCAGGCTACATCGCCGCGCTGACCGACAGCGTGCGCGGGAGCCTCGCCAAGCTCCCGTTCGCGCCGGACGCGGTGGTGGCGAGCTTCCACGGCATGCCCCAGCGCACGCTGGAACTGGGCGACCCCTATCATTGCCATTGCCGCAAGACCGCGCGGCTGCTGGCCGACGCGCTCGGCCGCGAACTGGTGACGACCTTCCAGTCGCGCTTCGGCCGGGCCAAGTGGCTGGAGCCCGCAACCGACACGGTGCTGGCGGGGCTGCCCGCGAAAAGCGTCAAGCGCGTCGCCATCGTGGCCCCCGGCTTCTCCGCCGACTGCATCGAGACGCTGGAGGAGCTGGCGATCCGCGGCAAGGAGACGTTCCTGGCCGCCGGCGGCACCGATTTCGCCTACCTCCCCTGCCTCAACGCCGAGCCCGGCGGCATCGCCATGCTGGAAGCGCTCGTCCGGCGGGAACTTGCGGGCTGGCTGCCCCTTTCCTAGGCGAGAAGCTTAACCAACAGGAGAGAAGCCCATGGCACGCGTCGCGATCGTCACCGGAGGCACGCGCGGGATCGGCGAGGCGATCGCCCAGGCCTTGCAGGCGGAGGGCATGACCGTGGCCGCCAACTATGCCGGCAACGAGGAACGCGCCAAGGCCTTCACCGAGCGCACGGGCATCCCCGCCTACAAGTTCGACGTGGCCGAGTTCGACCAGTGCATCGACGGCGTGAAGCGGATCGAGGCCGATCTCGGCCCGGTGGACGTGCTGGTCAACAATGCCGGCATTACGCGCGACGCGACCATGAAGCGCATGACCTACGACATGTGGTCGGAGGTGATGCGCACCAACCTCGCCGGCTGCTTCTCCATGGCGAAAGCGGTGTGGGACGGCATGTCGGCGAGGAAGTACGGCCGCATCGTCAACATCGGCTCCATCAACGGCCAGGCGGGCCAGTATGGCCAGGTCAATTACGCCGCCGCCAAGTCGGGCATCCACGGCTTCACCAAGGCCTTGGCGCAGGAGGGCGCACGCGCCGGCATCACCGTGAACGCGATCGCGCCCGGCTATATCGACACGGACATGGTGGCGGCCGTGCCGGAGGACGTGCTCGCCAAGATCGTCGCCAAGATTCCCGTCGGGCGGCTGGGCAAGGCGGAGGAGATCGCGCGCGGCGTGGTGTTCCTCACGGGCGAGGGGGCAGGCTTCGTCACCGGCTCCACGCTGTCGATCAACGGCGGCCAGCACATGTATTGAGGCGGGACATGGCCGGCCCGGTCAA
>Ga0325400_1002996_pt1 | contig 15066 bp, 6 predicted proteins | sample PopdelMetagenome_2_FD_205662 | JGI IMG/M metagenome (GOLD analysis project Ga0325400, IMG submission 205662) | Populus deltoides microbial communities from Bellville, Georgia, United States - Xylem-PdKOR-R1 | ecosystem: Host-associated > Plants > Phyllosphere > Stem > Wood/Secondary xylem... | reverse complement strand
AAGCGACAAGAAGCTTAGCGTTTGGGAGAGAGCGAGCCATTTTATTTATGGTTTTCGTGTATTTATATGTATATATAGCTGCAGATGATACCGCAAATCCTTCTTAGAGTGGATTCTCAAGAAGAACAGCGTCCTGCAGATCAGCTAGCTAGCGGCTCGCTCTCTATACAAAGGTGGTGGTGAAAATGTGAGATTAGGGTTAGAGGTGTTTATAAAGGAAGTGAAAAGAAAGAGAAGCGTCAGGTCATTTGCTGAAGGGAGTTTCTGAGGGGTTGTCTTGGAATTTAAGAATGTTTTTTTTTTCTTATTAAATAATAAAATATTTTTTTGGTGTTAGGAAATTCTTTTGTTATTATTAGGCAAACTTGACCACCCAACCATTGAGATAATTTCAATTATACATTCAAATTATTTTCCGTATCAATTATACCATTAAATAATTTGTATTTCTTAATAGGATAATTCATCAAATATAGTTATTGAGATTGTTAACAACTCTTTTATCTAAAAAAAAAAAACTACAAAGCGTTGTTTATATTAAATAGAAAAATTAAAATTAAAAAACTATTCCTTTCAAATAAAAAAACTAGAAAAAACTAATAATATTAGATAGGAAAACAAAAAAATATATAAAAAATCTAGTTTGAAAAAGAAGAAATAAAATAATTGAAGAAAATATTTATTTTTCAAAAAATCTCTTGCATCAATCTTTTTGGATGGAAAAAAACTATTACGTGAAAAAAAAATAAAAAATATTAATAGGTTAAAAATAAAATATTAATATTAGAAAATAGAAAAAAAATAAAAAATAAAAAATATTTATGAAAAATATTTATTTTCTAAAAACACTTCAACCTCAAATTCCCTTTTATTTTTTTTTTATTTATTTTTGGAGATAATGTGACGAACATAAAATGATTTAATTGAGAATTTTTTTTTTAATGATACAATTGATATTTTAGATGTATAATCGAGACTATCATAATAATTGGGTAATAAATTTAAGATTTGTCCTTTATTATTTAATAAATACAATGAAAATCCAACTAGTTTGTAGATCCAAAAAAATAATTAATAAAAAAATATTAATTATTCTCTAATCACCATGAAATTTAAAGATATACCCTTAAATCATTTGAAAAAAAGTGGTTTTAATCAACATGCATACGAGAATATCTTTATAATTTAATTAGAAAAAGAGCCTCCCGAGTCGTGACACGTAGTATCGTGCGCGTAAATGGTCCCCGTCCCGACAAAAACTGAGATGATAACGTTGCCGGATTTTAGGGGCCAAAGGACACGTATACAGAAGGTTGTCAGGTTAGGCGTCAATATATATCGGGGATCAGTCTCCATAAATCTATATCAGAGTGAAATCAGTCCTCGAAGTCTACCTTTACAGATACAATGTATCAAATTCAAAACCTCTTGAGCTTGCAAAACGGATCACAATTACAAGCACATTGAATCCATAGCATGCATGCTATGGATATTTTATCTCGACGACTCAGATATATTTTACCCTGAAAAATTAGAAATATTTTGTTGATATTTTAAATTTTTCTTATAAAAAAAATATATGAGGTGATATAAAAGGCGGGAATATCCTTTAAAATGAGGTTAAATTTTTCTCTATAAAAAATATATTTATTTTAAGATATTCTTTTAAATTATGACTGTTTTTTTCTCTCAAGTGATACTCATTTAATCATTGGAGAGTCTCCAAATACATAAAAAAGGATCTTTTATAAAAATCAAGCATGATCCACTAGCCACCTCGCCAAGAATTAATGAATTATATTGTTGGAACAAGAAGATTAACCAAATATCACAAGTATCATCTTAACTCACAAGCTCATGGGATAAACTCAGACTTCATCAGGTATCTAGTTAACTCATTGCTTAACACGTAATCAAAACTTGATTTGAATTTTTTTGTCTCAAAATAACATCATTTTGATTATAAAAAAAATTAATCTGAGTTAACTCGGAAGAACCCGTTCAATCTATGATCTGAGCCTTGTACTTAGTCAATTCCCAAATCTGGTTTAATAATTATGATTAAAACGAAATAATTTTTAGATTAGTGATACAATTATAAATTTTTAATTTCTAATTTGATCATGAAATAATTTGTTATATATATATATATATTGAGTTGCTAATATTACACTTGGATAAATGAAACTTTTGATGCGATGAATATTATAATTCATGAGGTTTTCTTTAACGAAATTTAAGTGAAAAAAATATGTAAAAGTTAATGTATTAATTATTTTTATTATTAAATAAAACTGATTTTCCTTTTTGCTACCAGTGGTTCTATTAAATCGAGAAATGCAAGCGAAGCCCTTATTTTTTTTTACTTCAATTTTTACTAGCAACTTACAATTCTCACATTAAATAATACCATCGTTTAAATGAAAAATAAGTTTTTACCCCATAGAAATTAATAGGTTATGCTATATTCATAATTTAATTTATTGTGAAAAAATAAATAAAAGTCATCTTACAAATGTTATGGGTCTGTTTTTACTCTTTAAAGACCAGTTTAATAAATTCATACAGCTTAGGGATTAACGCTGATTATGAGTCATTGCCTCCTCAGGCTAGCCTATCTTCTAATTAATTAAAGATAGATACAAAATTAAGGACGCAATTAACTATTATGTGATTTTCCTCATAGTTTTCAGAACCGGTCTGGTTTAAGATTTAGGTTTCAGGTTTTGACTGAATTATCCGGGTTAATTTTTTTTTGACCGGGTCTTGCTGGGTCGCCGGGTCACGCCGGGTTTTTCTTTCTTTTATTTTTTCTTCAACCCGACCTGGTTCCAGTCCCTGATCGGCCAGGTCCCGGGATAAACCGGGTTTGAAAACTATGATACTGCTATTTACAAATAGTGAATACACTAGCATACACGAATTAGAATTTTTCTCACATGATCTGATTTATAATAATATATATTTGTTTAGACTCTGTTTTGTTTTTGGTGTATATATTAAGATCCTATATATGTTGTTTTAATTGCATATGCTAATTAAGACCCCTATTAATTTTATTATCTTGTTTACTTAATTTGATGAACAAATAATTAATTGCAAATCCCTCCTTTTAGTCTTAAACTATTTTTATAAACTAAGATACTGAAATTATCATTTATTGATATTTGTTTAATGTAAGTGTTGATTTTTTTAATTGCATGTGAACTCAGTTTGTTTGATTCATTTTAGTAAATATTGTATTAGTTCTTAGAGTGATTATCTAGTCTGGCAGAATTCTTATTATTGCTAATTTATTTTTATTTATTGCTTTTTATATAAGAGAAATCAAATAAGAAGTAATTAATTACGTTTCATTTATCCAAGATCTATCTTTTCATTGTATAGAATAGATTTGAATAAATGTTTTTGTTTATTTATCATTATCTTTATTCTTCAATTTAATTCTATTAAATTTTAATGTTTAAATATCATTTAGAGTCTTAACCATATTATTACATGTTAATATAATGTGTTCTTAGAAAAACCTATAATTAACACTCAATCTAAAAGTTTTTTTTAATTGAGTTTATATGATTTCAATCTTTTTTTATAACACTGAAATAAATGTTTAAACATGTCGAGTGACTTAACAGATATGAACACACCTCATCCCTGGTTAATTGTAAGAAATTATAAGCAAGGGGTTGTGGGATAAACTATCCCATGATTCAAATATTGCACATATCAGAGCTTGTAGGTTATTGCATCTTATAATTAGGCTATTTGTTTAGCCTAGACTTTTCTTAACACAAAATAAATGAAGGATGATATATTATTTATAATGAAGACAATTTCTCTTGCTTTTTTTTTTTAGCGACGTGCCTTGCTTTTAGTAATGAGTTATGATTTTGTGTCCTTTTTTTGCAATAACTTTCATCTTATAACTAAAGTAGAGATTTATTGTGACAAAGCAATGCCATTCAGATTGAAGAATTAAGGGAGAACATATCAGCGAATGATTAATTGAATATTCAAGAATCAAATTTGGAGAATTATAGATGGATATGTTGACGACATGTTAGTAAAAAACGTAATTTTTGAACAACATCGCTAAATATTGAAGAAGTTTTCTCCGTATTGCTGCAACTCCAGATGAAACTTAACCCTTCCAAATGTGTTTTTGTAGTTAAAGGAGAGAAGTTTTTAGGTTTTTTTGTGAGCTTTAGAATTGAGAGAATTTAGGCTTTAATACAAACCTCAAACAGCTATAAAAGCCAGGCCTTGATAGATTTCATTATTGAATGTTGTTTTGAAAGACACTTAGATACACCTGATCCTTTATCTTTAACGACATAATCTTCAGTCAAACTAGAGGCTCCAATAGAACCATTTGTGATGTTTCCCACTTAGAAATTATATGATTAATTGAACATCAATGGAAGTGGAGTTCGAATAATACTTGTCAACCTTAAAGAAAAAATATTGGAATATGAAGCCCATTTTAAATCCCCAACCATAAACAATATAACAGAACATGAAGCTCTTTTAGCTAGACTACTCCTTGTAAGGGCCTTGGATGCATACTCAATCAAAGCTTATAGTGATTCTCAATTGGTAGTTAGTTAATGCTAAGGAACAAGTGAAACAAGAGAACCAATCATGCATGTATATTTTTAAAAGGTTTTGCTCTAAAAGCTAAAGAAGAAAGCATTTCAATCATCCATATTCCAAGGGGAAACAACTATCGACATGATCTCTTGTCTAAATTAACAAGTTTAAATCATGCTAAGCTTTCTGTCAATGTTTGGATTAAAGTTCTGGAGAAACCAAGTGTTAGTAAAAAAAAGCTAGTGGTTGTTCCCATCAATATTGAAAATGATTAGAGAATTTCAATTAAAAACTATATGCTAACATTAAAGCTACCCTCAAACAAAAATAAAGCCATCCATCTAACTAGATAAGCATCAGGGTATTGTATAATTAACAAAATCTTCTATAGAAGATCAACTTCAACTCTACTATTAAAATGTTTATCCTCAGAAGAAATCACCTATATCTTGAAAGAAATATATGAAGGCATATGTGGCTTATATACAGGATCTAAAGCTCTTGCTGCTTAGGCCATACAAGTAGGTTTTTATTGGCCAACTGTACTCTATGATGCCACATAATTAGTGAAGAAATATGATCAATGTCAAAGGTTTGCCTCGGTCCCCCGACACCCATTTGCAAAAGTGATAACCAAAACCTTCCTTTAGCCTTTTCACAATGAGGATGGATATTATAGGTCCATTCCCTAAGGCCATAAGCAAAAAAAAGTTTGTCCTAGTAGTTATTGATTACTTTACCAAATAGGTTAAAGTAGAGACCCCAACAAAGATAACCACCAATAAAATATTTTAATTCTTTTGGAAGAATATCATATGTCGTTTTGAAATTTTTAAATTCTTGATTACAGATAATGGGATGCATTTTAACAACTATAAGATGAGAGAGTATTATCAAAGGCTTCATATCGATCATCGTTTCTCCTCAATATCACATCCTCAAACTAATAATCAAGTTAAATTAACTAACATAATTCTTCTTAAAGGGCTAAAAAAAGATAAAAGAAGCCAAGTCAGAATGGGTAAAGATATTATATGAAATCCTATAGGCTTAAAGAACCATTTAGAAGATGTCTACATGTGAAACCCTTTTTCTCCTCCCATATGGAATTAAAGCCATGATACCAACTGAGATTGGATGTCCCACTCACTGGGTGATCTACTATACCTTGAAAGGCAATGAGCACGATCTTAAAACCAACCTTGACTTCATAGAACAATAACGTCTGACTACTGTAATTAGAAACGAAGCCTATTGTCGTAGTCTAATTTTTGAATTTTCAAATAATAATAATAATAATAAAATATAATAATTTGAGAATTGAGTCAAGACCATATAAATTAAAGGTTCGGGACTAATAAGAAGGAAATTATAAACTTGGAAGATAATTTGGCCAAAAATTGAAGGAATTGATAAGTTGGAGACTTCATTAAACTTTATATATATATATATATATATATATATATATATATATATATATATATCAAAATATAAGTATGTATTATAGATTAAAAAAAAAAATAGCAAAGGTGGTGACCCAACAAGTTAATATACAGACATGTACAATCTGCCCAAAAGAAAGCCAAAAAGCTAACAAATGCCTAGACAAGCTACGACTATATAACCATGAATAATTAGTGGGGAACAACCTCCCTATGATAACAAATATAACCTATTAAACAGGTTAGTAAAAAAACCTATTTTATGACAGGTGTCTAAAATAATTAGCCTTGAAGTTGATTCCACATATCAATACACATCTGTCATCAAACTTGCGTCTCATATGTCTGCCACATGGAAGAACCCGCTTGGACTAGCTACTCGCCCACGTATTGCCTATGCAGCAGCATTGCATGCGTCAAAACCAAACCACTTCATTAAACTTTGATTTAATTAATTAATGCAATCAGGAGCTTAACTGAAGAAATATCAAAGTTTGGTGTCAACTTGGATCAAAATTGAAAGAAATTAAATTCTAGGGACTAAAAAGAATAGGTGTTGATACTATAGGGGGGTTAATTGTTTTTTACAGGGGTAATTTTGAAGTAATTAAAAGTTGAAAAGTTAATTAAGAACTGAATTGATTAAACTTGAAACCAAGGATTGTTTTGTAAATGATGCTGAAATTCAGGGGTCCAACTACAATTAATCCAAGGGTGAAATAAAAAAAAAAAGAAGAAAGATTTTCATGAATAAAAGTCTAATTGCTAAATGGCAAAACTTCAGGGGACAAATTGTAGATGTTCATTTCAGTAAAAAAAAAAATAACGCCATTTCTAAACCAACTGTTTATCCTCATCCCAATAGAGATTTGTTTAACCAAAACTACATCAAATCTGATCCAAAACATGGATCAGATTTATCTTCTAACCATACCTGTTAGTAGCCTCAGTTTCTCTCACCCACATGTTGCTCCTTCGATGCAAGGATTATTCGTCTCTAATAGTCTTGCAATGGCAGGACTATTGGTGTCCTATTTTCCTCAAACATGGAGTAACGATCCATGCTTATCCTCATCCCCAGGATCGTTATCCTAGGAGGGATAAGATGAACCACCAGGGCATTCTCTCGCCCTATAAAAGCCAGAGAAAGGTCGTTCACCATATGAGGGGGGAAGAAGAGACAAACATATAGAGAGACAAAGAGGATGTAAGAGAGGCAGAAAAGAAAGGAACCCAGAAAGCAAAAAGAAAAAAAAAAGCCAAAGCAGAGAGAAGGAAGACCAGAAAAGAAACAAAGAAAAATAGAAACAGGGGGGAAGGTAACATTAGCCAGTTAGCACACCATCATCACCTTCATCTCCCGTGAACTAGGTAAGTTCTTTTTCTTCCCCTGGTTTGCAATTTTAATACCTTCTTATTATGCAAAGCGTGCGTGATTTGATGCTCATGTGCTCACAATTATGGATCACTAGCCTGGGCTAGTGACTAGGTTGGGCCAGCCGAATCAAGCCTAGCTCGTACAGTTGGGCTAGATCCAGCCCCCCCATAAAAAAAGGACAAAAACTATTGAGACCATGCTAGGCCTCAAGATTAACTGGCCCAAATTTCTTTGGGCTAAGAATGTGTTTGGCAAAACACACCTTTATGCTCTTTCCCTTTAATTTTACTCTTAATTATGTTGATATTTAGCCAAACGGACCTTTTTGGATATCATAAAATTCTAACAAAATTTGAGGACCCTTTTGGATTTATTTGTGGGTCTATTATATTTTTTTATGATTTCACTGAGTATTTGGATTGTAAACTTTTACCGTAAAATGCGAATCTAGTATGCGATACATGTCTTTTTTTAAAAAAAATAATAAAAAGATATGTTTTGTTTTCAATCCAAATTTTATTGATTTATTCATTGACATCGGAGTCAATAATACATTATTTTTTGGTTATATAATATTTACCAACGTCAGAATTAGAAGTATTCGTAGTCGAATATTCATTGGCACCAGAGTTATGAATATTTTAAGCAGACCATAAAAAAATAGAATAAAACAAACCCTTAACAATTTAAGACAAAACCATCAATGCAGTCTACATCAGGTAGGACCCTTAAGAGGTGAAAGTATTTTCTCTTTTGCGTAACAAGTCTCGTGCTATAGAATCTATGTTGACCAGTAAGGGTTCCTAGTAACTGTAATACTAGATGATGACTCCTTAAATCAGACATGTTTCCCCTCTAAGAACAAGATACTAGATATATGTTCTTTCACCATTAAATTTTAAAAGGTCGCCGCGATATCGGGTGCGACACTTACCATCTCAGAACTAACCAGTATCACAATGATAGGTTCAATAATAAAATATTCAAATTTGAGGATTTGATCCTAAGAAAGCTGGAAGATATAAACAACAGAAAAAGTAAGGATAAGCTGACCCCAAAATGGAATGGTCCTTTAATAGTTGTGAGAATAATCAAGGTGAATACTTATCATTTATAAGATATAGGAATACTTATCATTTACAAGATATAGAAGGGAAGAGTCTTCCCTACGCCTGGCATTCAGATCACTTAAAACTATATTATAATGAGTAGAAAGATGAATATATATTTCTATCTATGAATGTTTAAATATGAATGTATTAGTCATTTTTTCTGTATATTTCTAATCAACTCTCTAATGGATTGTTATGTGGTCTTCCTAGTGCTATTTACACAACTCTCTAGGGGATTGATATGTGGTCTCCTTGTGAGCATTAGTCTCTTAACTCTTTAAGAGGTTGGTATGTGGTGTCCCAAGTACTATGTGCTTCAACTTTCAAAAGGACTAATATGTGATCTCCCTAAGGGCAGTAGTTCCTCAACTCTTCAAGGGATTAAAATATTATCTTCTTAATGCTATTTGCATAACTCTTTAAGGTATTGGTATGTGGTCTTTCTAATGCTATTGCACAACTCTTCAAACGATTTGTATATAGTCTCTTTAAGGGCAATAATCCTTCAACTCTTCAAAAGATAGGTACAAGATCTCCCTAGAGGCAATAGTGCCTAGTACCTCCAACAGTGCATTTACCCAACATAACCTTCAGCGATGTCCAACATCTTGGGTCCCATTCTATATTAGTCAGCCCTTAAAAACTTGCATGTATACTTGTAGCCGAAAGCCACTTCTCCACTCTAGAAAGAAGGGCAATAACCACATGAACAATACCACACGATATAAACAAGGCCAAAAGTCCATGCTGCTAAACATGGGTGTTGGACCCATGTTGGCTACTTAACCAAACATGGGTGTTGGACCTATATTGGTTACTTAAGAAAGCCTTTCAAAATATTTAGGAACAATAATGATTCAAAAGACTTAAAATATAGAACAAAACCAATTCCCAACTTAAATTAAGAAACACATGCCTTATGGCTAAATTTAATGTTTTAAATGCCTAAATATTCAATAACATTAAAACAAGTAAAATAAAATAATAAAGGTAGCTACATCTCAATGTTAGGCTCATGGGTGAGATAGGATATATGTTTATGCTCCCAGCTCCCCTTGCATCCGGGTGTAGGCAATTCTGAGAGTGGCTATCTTAGCATCTTGAGTAGCTTTTTCCTCAAGCCTACGTATCATTAACCTGTCAGAATGATACTACTCAATGGCTTACTCCATGACCCTTTTTTTATCAGCCCACCGACTTTTCGAATGAGCACACATCATGAAGGTCTAAATAAGAGAAAAAATAACATAGATGAAAAAAAAGTAAAGATACAAATTCTTAAGATTAATTAATGCATTAGAAAAGGAAAGTGAATTAAATACTTGTTCATATTTGGAAGGCCAATTTCCCAATGATGGCCATATGACATTTGTAGCTAAGGTTAATTAACACGCCAACATCAGAGAGGAGGGCAGCAGCTTGTCCAGGGCATCCATCACCTCCACTCCTCTAGGCCTAATAATGGACCTTCCCTGAAGAATAGACTTCATCATAATCTTTTCCTCCTCGCTCAAGTTAGGAAAGCGATGAGGAGGATAGTCCAGGTTCAGCCTAATAAAGAAGTCTTTTATCCCTCCGAGGTAAGGCCTTCGACTAGAAGACCTAAAGAGCCTAAGGATTGGATAAGGGATCGTTTCCACATCAAAATATGAAGCCATGAAAACTTTCCTTATTTTCCATCATAAGGCTGCCTCTAAGATCACTTAAGTTGGGGTTGGCTCCCTAGCACCCCCTAATATAGGGGTATACGTGCTTCTTGTTGCCTCCTAGTGAACCTCTTAAACAAAAGAGACATCTTCAGGGACCTCTTCAGCATGAGAGTTAGTTGCAAGAGTCTCTTTGATGCTCACAAGGGATGCTTTTTTGATCCTTTCCCTATGAATTAGGGGTTGGTTATCTTCAGAAGGACTATGTTTATAAGATAAATAAGTATGGATGGAAAGGGCACAACTATGATGAGATGTGGAGATATGGCTAGGTATAAAGATTGAGGATTCATTGGCCTCAGATCCAGTTGGCCTTAGCAAATTTCATGCACAAAGAAATATTTAGGAGATGAATACATATATAAAACCAAAATAAAATGCTAAACAAGAATTACATGTGATGCAATATAATCTATAGGCTATGTCGTTGATCTTAAACTAAGTGCGAAATGAGTCTAGCCTAACACATACCCTCTTTACCTTAGTGTTAAGGAATGGCATTGTTGCACCCTAGTAACTCATTAACATCCATTGTCTTTTTTATTTCTTTGAGCGAGAGGAGTTCCCTTTAAAAATCTCCTTCATCGGCCCCTTTAGCAACCTTTCCTGACCTCTAAGGTCTGAAACCTCTTGAGGAATCCCACCCTTCCTTATTCTAGTAGAAGAAGGTAGGGTTACGCTAATTTCAAATCTTGGGCTAATCTTAATGGTTATAGATCTTTGACGACTGTCACTCATTTCAAGATTAAAGCTAAAATTCCCCTTAGGAAATGCTACCTTCTTCCCTTTTCTGGAAGTCATTCTCGGAAATACTCAGGAGTTGTTGAATTAAAAAAAAAAAAAGGAAGAGATGAAGATGTTTTTGTTTAACTAAATTACAATACTCTTGTAAAGGTTTTCTGTTCTTATAAGAGCTTTTAACAAAAACTAAAGGAAATTTTGGCAAAAGTAAAAAAAAAATAAAGAAAAAGAAAAAAGGTTTATAAACAAGCCATTGCCTTCAATTCCCATCAATGAATAAAGGACAAATGGTCCCATTATAACCCTATCAGGGCTAAACGCCTACTACATTAATTACTCGCCTTTGATGGTCTTCTCAAAATATTTGTTTCATCTTCCTTAAAAACCCTTTTCAAGTCAGCACTAAGTTCAAATGTTTTTTCCCTATAGAAGACAGTATGTCTCTTAACCAGCTATCTCCTAAGATATCTTTTAAGCCTTTACATGTCATATGCATTAAACTTGAAGAGCAACTAATAAGTGAATATTTTTTTACTCAATATTTTATGGTTTAGAAGAGCCCAGGATAATGTGGGTCTGATAATATGCTAGACCCAATACACTTGGGTTTAACCATCAGCTGAACCCAAGGTAATGTAGGTCTGAAAATATGTCAGACTAAATATGCTTAGCTTTAGCTATCATGTGAACCTAGGGTAATTTGGGCTTGGAAATATGCCGGACCAAATATGATTGGGTTCAGCCATCAACTAAACCCAATGTAATGTGGGTATGACAAATTTGTTAAATCTAATACACTTGGGTTTAACCATTAACTAAACCCAAGGTAACGTGGGTCTGGCAGGTTGCCATACCCAATATACTTGGGTTCAACCATAAGCTGAATTCAAGGTTACATGGGTCTGGCAAATTGTTTGGCTCATTACACGTGGGTTCAACCATCAGCTAAACCCAATGTAATGTGGATTTGACAATATGTCAAGCCTAATATTTTTGGGTTCAATCATTAACTAAACCCAATGTAATATGAGTCTGATGGATAGCCATGTCTTTTTTCTCTGAGTTTGGCCACATGCCAAGTCCAATTTTAGATTAGTTATGTGAACTATTTATGTTGATCTCCCTACATCTATAGATGTACAAAAGGTCATTTAAGGTGTCTGTCACACTTAACATCTTATTAATGATGTGTAAGGGATATTTGTCTCTCATTAATGCAACCGAGAGCAAAAGACTTTTTAGTCTTTCATTTCCTTAAAAATGACAAGGTTCAGGGGTTATAAAAGCCCTTTAACCACTTAGGTGAGAGGTTTAGAACTTTTTCTTCTCTAAAAGCATACATATATTTCAAAGTATTAATCATCTTAAAAAACAAAAACAAACACTCTTATTCTTGGAATTTAAGGATCTTTTCTTTCATTTATTGCCTTTCTCATCTGACTTTATCATCGGAAGGTCATTAAGTCCTACCAATTAAAACTGTTTTTGTAGGTACTAAGGCTTTTACCATTAATTTAGTACTTCCCGAGCTAAGGAGAAGAAAATTGTATACTTGAACATCTTAATTAACCACTATCCAAAAACCAAAAAAACATGTTCCTTAAATATTCTAGACTCTGGGACATCATCAGTACCCAATTTGTATTATAATTTATTTTTTGATATTAAAATATTTATTTAAGAATAATACTTGTGTAACTAGTTTGATTTTTCTAATTTGATCAATTAAAAAAACACTATATCATACATGGCGGCATGATAAACAAGAAGAAATGTCTAGAATATATATATATATATATATATATATATATATATATATATAAACTAAGAGTTTTTCAACATTCTTTAATTCCAATTCGAAAATTTTATCATATATACATGTTTTTGCATGTGATTGTGTTACACTAACTTTATATGGAATGATTATTTACGTGTGTGTATGTGTGTGTAGTGTTATACAATAAAATGTGATGAAAGAGATATTGAAAAATTAAGGTTTGAGATACTCTTATTCAGTGTTATGATAAGTCTAGAATGATTAGACAATGATTGAGATGTGAAATTGTTGAGTATTGAAGAGAAACGAGTTTATAGTCAATAACTTAAGACCTTCCAGTATAGAGAAGACTATGCCAAAATTTTAATAGATTTCTCAAATGAAGATCTCTCAATGGAATATATAATTCACCCAATAATTGTAATAAACATAAGAAAACATGTGTTGATTGCATAAATGTTACAAATTTGGTCATGATCCCGAAATTAATCCTATAGAAGGAAAATTATAAAAAATAATAAAGCAAAACTCTAAAAAAAAGATAAAAAAAAACATTAGCTTTCAAAAAGAAAAAAACTAACCCAATCTAAATTCTAAAACTCGCAACTCATGAAATCCTTGAATCGAGTTCAATTAAGAAGTTTAATTCTAAACTAATTAAATTTTGAATGATAAAATTATGAAAAAAAATCAATTTAAAAAACTTGTCAAAGAAAAAAAGATAACAATAAAAAAAAATAGAGATCAAATTTGAAAGGAAAAAAAACATATAAAGAATGAAATCATAAAAAAAAATCTAAGGAGTGATCTCAAACAAACTAAATAACAATTAAAAGACTAATATCAATTTTGAAAGATAAAAACAATAAAAAGACTGTAAAATTAAGAATAAAAACTTTTTTATTCATTGAATTATCACTCAAACAACCCAGCTAAATAAAATATCCTTACTAATACCTCGTATAGTTATGAAACTTGTTTTAAAACTTGAGTTTGATGGATTAGCTAGTCTTTTTAACTGGACTGATTATATTGTATGGAGTTAAGGTGGATTTGACTTGTTAAACTTTTATCTAATCCAGCGTAAAGCCTGATCAATCACCTGGCAACAAGAACTATATATGATCCATGAAGAGTGGTTTAATTAATTTCTGCTTCAGCTGTTCTTTAATTTTTAATCTTGCGAGCGGCGCCCATTTGTTAATGTTTGTGCACATGATGACGATCTTGCCTGTTGTGGTTGTTTGTTCATTTCTTTTATCAGATGGGTGGCTGAGAGCTTTGTGACCTTCCCTTTAATTTGACATGCACATTATCATCATTTCCTACCTAACTTCACTCCCACTTCACTACTAGTAGATAAGGTGTGAGTGGAATTAATACAATTTATTTAATGGATAAAATCAACGCAAAGATTTGGTGATTAAAAAGATTTGAATCTAAAGATGCTTTTTTATATAAAAAAGAAGAAGCTAAGGTTCTGACTGTGGTCTTCACAGTCAGAACCTCAGCTTTTTTTTTAAATCTAGTAGGTATTTTCTAGAGGCATTTTCACAACCAGAGGGATAGATATACACGTAAATCTCTATCCATACGCATGCTAGAGGTTCTGACTGTGGTCTTCACTCTACAAGTACAGGCTGATCCTGCCCTAAATCTTACGAGCATGGTGTCCCATAGGAAGCTTTGCCTCTACAGTTAAGAGCTGGGAATTTTAAGGTGCCAAATTGATGAAACAAGACAAGTTCACCACTTTTTCCTCTGCTTAATCAGCAGACTTCCCATTATTTCCGAAAATTGTACAAATCCCACGCCAATATTCCCTTTGTCAGCTTTGCAATGATTGCATGCTCTTGATGCTCAAACTGGGGTTATAAACTTATACATGCATGGTCAGTTCAATGCTTACTTTGTTCATTTGTCTCAGTCAATCATGCTATTTAGCGAAGTTATAGGGACTAGAAATTGCTTAAACCACTCATAATTTCTCATTTTATGCCAAGGAACCGATGTTTCTTGTCTATCGATCGACTGGTTTAGGCTTTATTTTTAAATTGATGTATTTTTAGATGTTTTTTTATAATTTTAATATGTTAATAGTAAAAATAAAATAAAAACATCATTTTAATATATAATTTTCAATTAAAAAGTATTGGGCATCCCACTATAAAACACAGACATGGGCATATATATATATATATATATAGCTAGTGAAGTTTGTGCAATGACATGACTCAAGCTTTTTACAAAGTGAAGTATTAAATTTTGAGGGCAAAGAAAACTCAAGCATAGACTGGAGAGTAGTTGCATATAGATGATG
>Ga0325400_1002994_pt1 | contig 15075 bp, 14 predicted proteins | sample PopdelMetagenome_2_FD_205662 | JGI IMG/M metagenome (GOLD analysis project Ga0325400, IMG submission 205662) | Populus deltoides microbial communities from Bellville, Georgia, United States - Xylem-PdKOR-R1 | ecosystem: Host-associated > Plants > Phyllosphere > Stem > Wood/Secondary xylem... | reverse complement strand
ACCGGCGACCTATCCGAACTGGCGCTCGGCTGGTGCACCTACGGCGTCGGCGACCAGATGAGCCATTACGCGGTCAACGCCGGCGTGCCCAAGACGCTGATCCAGTTCCTGATCCGCTGGGCGATCGACACCGATCAATATGACGCGGAGACCGACCGCGTGCTCGCCTCGATCCTCGGCACCGAGATTTCACCCGAACTGGTGCCGGGCGAGCAGTTGCAGAGCACCGAGTCGAAGATCGGCCCCTACGCGCTCAACGACTTCTTCGCGCATTACGTGATCCGCCACGGCCTCGCGCCGTCGAAGATCGCGTTGCTCGCGTGGCACGCGTGGCGCGATACCGATGCCGGTCACTGGCCGTTCGGCTACCCCGACGCAGCGAAGACCGCCTACGACTTGGACACGGTCAAGCTGTGGCTTGAGCGTTTCCTATTCCGCTTCTTCCAGATCAGCCAGTTCAAGCGTTCGGCCATCCCGAACGGTCCCAAGGTGTCGTCGGGCGGCGCCTTGTCGCCGCGCGGTGACTGGCGCGCACCGTCTGACGGCACCGCCAGGGTCTGGCTTGATGAGCTGGCAGCGAACGGCCCGTAATCACCTGCATCAACTCGTTTTTCGTGAACCTCCGCCTGTTCTGCCCGTTGCGGCACGAACAGGCGGAGAACGGCGATGGACGACACGGGAACGACACGGCGCACGGTGCTGGGCGGCGCGGCCGCGGCGGCGGGCATGGTGCTGGGCAGCGGGGCGGCTGATGCGCAGAGCGGCATGGGAGCTGCACCAGCGCAGGGGACGCCGGCGGCGGGACTGCAGGACCCCCGCACCAAATACACGAACAAGCCATTCGCCGAGCAGCGCCAGCCCTGGCCGGCGCTGCAGAGCAAGATGACGCCGCGCCCCGATTGCGGCGAAACGTCCTATCGTGGCTCGGGCAAGCTCTCGGGGCGCAAGGCGCTGGTGACGGGTGGTGACAGCGGGATCGGCCGCGCCGCCGCGATCGCTTTCGCGCGCGAGGGCGCCGACATCGCGATCAACTATTACCCGACCGAGGAGCCTGACGCGCAGGAGGTCGCACAGCTGATCCGCGCCGCCGGCCGCAAGGCGGTGCTGCTGCCCGCCGACATCCGCACGCAGCCCGCGTGCGAGGATACGGTGCGCAAGGCCGCCGCGGCGCTGGGCGGGCTCGACCTGCTGGTCAACAATGCCGCCTACCAGCAATCAAAGGCCGACATCCTGGAGATCACGGACGAGCAGTTCGTGCGCACCTACGAGACCAACGTGTTCCACGTCTTCCGCTTCTGCAAGGCGGCGATCCCGCTCATGCCGCCGGGTGCGGTGATCCTCAACACCATCTCGCAAAACTCGTACGATCCGGCGGACGACCTGATCGACTATGCCTCCACCAAGGCCGCCATCCAGAACCTGACGCGCGGCATGGCCAAGCAGCTCGCCAAGAAGGGCATCCGCGTGAACGCCGTATCGCCCGGGCCGATCTGGACACCGTTGCAGGTCGCGGGCGGGCAGTTGCCGGGCAAGATGCACGAATTCGGTCAGGACACGCCGCTCGGCCGCGCCGGCCAGCCGGCGGAGCTGGCTGCACTATACGTGGCGCTCGCCTCCGACGAGACGAGCTACTCCACCGGCACGGCGGTTGGGGCGCATGGCGGCGCGGGTTTCCCGTAGGCGCGCGCGAACGACGAGGGGCAGTGGTTGCAGGCAGCGACCCTAGACGGCCAAGGTTCCCAACACGCCGCCATCGACAGCCCAGCTCTGCCCCGTGACGTGGCTGGCCGCATCCGACAGCAGGAACGCCGCCACCTCCGCCATCTCGTCGGCATTGCCGATACGCCCCTGGGGCACGCGCGAGGCGAGGTGGCGGCGCGTGTCGTCGTCGATCTTGTCCATCGCCGGCGTGTCGATGAAGCCCGGCACGATGCAGTTGACGCGCACGCCCGATGGCGCCGCTTCCATCGCCGCCGCGCGGGCGAGGCCCAGCAGGCCGTGCTTGGAGGCGACATAAGCGACGTTCAGGCCCATGCCGCGGTGGCTACCGAGGCTGCCCGTCACCAGCACCGATCCGCGCCCGCGCGCGACCATGCCCGGCAGCACGCGCTTCAACGCCCAGAATACGGATGTGAGGTTGGTACGGAGCACGGCTTCGAAGAAGTCGTCGTCCTGCGCCTCCAGCGGTGCGAAATTGCCGGTGGCGCCCGCATTGGCGAACAGCCCGTCGAGCGGGCCATGCGCCGCCTCCGCCGCGTCGATCGCGCCGAGGAGCGCGGCCTTGTCCGCCACGTCGGCGGCGAAGCCGCGCGCGTGGTTCCCCAGCGTCGTTACCGCCTCGTCCAGAACCTCCTGCCGCCGGGCGAGGAGCGATACGCGTGCGCCTCGACGGACGAGCAAGGCGGCTGTCGCCCGGCCGATGCCGGTCGACGCGCCGGTAATGAGGATGTGGCGGTCGGCGAAGTTCATGATCCTAACCTCTCCGTTCGGTTCGAGCTTGTCGAGAACCATGGCCGGGCGAGCCGCTTGTGGCCGGTTCTCGAAAGGCTCGAACCGAACGGAGTGGGTCAGTCCCGTCCTAGAGCTTGATGATCACCGACTTGAGCTCGGTGAACGCTTCCACGCCCTGCCGGCCCTGCTCGCGGCCGAGACCCGACTGCTTGTAGCCGCCGAACGGGATCGCGGGGTCGATCATCGCATGGCAATTGCCCCACACGGTGCCCGACTTGATCTTGGCGGCAAGCCTGTGCATCGCCGACACGTCCTTGGTCCACACCGCGGCACCCAGGCCGAAGGCGGTGTCGTTGGCGTCCTTGGCCACCTCGTCCAGATCGTCGTAGCGCTGCGCCACCACGACGGGGCCGAAGATCTCCTCGCGCACCACGCGCATGTCGGGCTTCACGTCGACCAGCACGGTGGGGTTGATGAAATAGCCGCCCTCGCTCGCCGGGCTGTCGCCGCCGATCGCGACGGACGCGCCCGCCTTCTTGCCGTCCTCGATGTAGGACATGACCTTCTGGTACTGCTCGTCGCTGGTCATGGCGCCCATGTGGCCCTCGGGATCGAGGCTCGGGCGCGGCGCCCAGAAGCTCGCGGCTTCCGCGAAGCCTTCCAGCACCTGGTCGAAGATCGAGCGGTGCGCATAGAGGCGCGAGCCCGCGATGCACACTTGCCCCGAATTGAAGAAGATCGCGCCCGCGGCGCCGGGCGCGGCTTCCTTCACGTCCACGTCGGGGAGCACGACGACCGGCGACTTGCCGCCGAGTTCCAGCGTCACGCGCTTCATCGTGTCGGTGGCGGCGCGGTTGATGACCTTGCCGATCTCGGTCGATCCGGTGAAGGCGACCTTGTCCACGTCGGGATGCTTGACCATGCGATCGCCCGCCGTGTGGCCGTTGCCCGTGATGACGTTGACCGCGCCCGCGGGGAAGCCGGCTTCCGCGATCAGCTCGGCGAGCTTCAACGCAGTGACCGAGGTCTGCTCAGCGGGCTTGAGCACGCAGGTGCAGCCGACCGCCAGCGCCGGCGCGATCTTGTTGACCGCCATCAGCAGCGGGAAGTTCCACGGCACGATCAGCGCGGCCACGCCTACCGGCTCGCGCCGGACATAAGCATGGAAGGCGCCGCCCGGTGCGCCCGACGGCTCGATCCACTCGCCGGCCATCTTGCTGGCCCAGCCCGCCTGATAGTGGAGCATGTTGACCGCGTTCACCACGTCGACGTGGCGCGCCATGGTCACGGGCTTGCCGTTGTCGATCGCCTCCAGTTCGGCGAACAGCTCGGCATTCTGTTCGATCAGGTCGGCGAGCTTGTGCAGCGCGCGCTCGCGGGCGAGCGGCGGCAGACCCGACCAGCGCCCGTCGTCGAACGCACGGCGCGCGGCGGCGACCGCGCGATCCACGTCGTTGTTGGACGCGTCGGCGATGCGCGCCACTTCCTTGCCGCTCGACGGGTCGATCACGGCGATGGAGGCGTCCGTCTCGGGATCGACCCACTGATTGTCGATGAACAGCTGCGGACGGCGGCCGAGGAACGCCTTGGCGGCGGCCGAATATTCGCGCTGGGCGAGCGCAACCTTGGTCATCTCGTTCATGGGGGTCCTCTCCGTCTCGTGCTGCGGGCGTGGCGTCCGATTAGCAGGCCGGCAGGCCGGAGCCAATCGCCCCGGCCCGCGGCCCGCCGCCTAGAAGCGCTTCTTCACCGTCAACGCCCATTCGCGCGGACGGCCGGGCTGGTTGCTGACCACGCCCGCACCCGCGCCGCTCAGGTCGAAGTTGGACAGGAAATAATATTTGTTGGTGAAGTTGGTGACCTCCAGCGCCGCTTCCCAGCCGCGGTCGGGGCTGCGGTAGATCAGGCGGGCGTTGCCGATCGTGTAGCCGGGGATGCGGTTCGTAGGCCCATTGACCGCATTGGCAAAGACCGAGCTCTGGTAGGCAATGTCGATGCGCGGCGTGACCGTGCCGAGATCGCCCGCGGGGATCTCATATTGCGCGCCGATGCTGTACTTCCACTTGGGATTGAATACGGTGCGCATGTCCTTGGTGACGCCCGTCAGCGCCGTCGCCACGTCGTAATAGTGGAAGCCGGTATAGCTCACCGCCGCCTCCACGGTGAGTGCGGAGGTGGGGCGCAGCACGAACTCCGCCTCGCCGCCCTTGATGTGGGCGTTGCCCGCATTGGTCGGCAGCGCGCAGGGGAAACCCGGCGCACCCACGGGCACGGGCGGCGGGTTGAACTGCGGGCAGGACAGCACCGCGATCTGGATGTCCTTGTAATTGCCGTAGAAGCCGGCGAGGTTTACGCGCAGCTTGCGATCGAACAGGTCGGTCTTCAGGCCCGCCTCGTAGGATTGCAGCGTTTCGGGGCTGAAGTTCTGCACCTGGGTCGGTGCGAACGGCCGCGGGTTGATGCCGCCGCCCTTGTAGCCTGTCGAGAACTGGGCATAGACCATGGTCGCGGGCGTGATCTGATACTGGGCGTTGGCGCGATAATCGACACGGTCGCCGCTGTATCGTCCCGTCACCCCGGTCAGCCCGCCCAGCACCGCATTGAGCGTGCCGTCGGGATTAAGGCGCGAGAAGCTATAGTCCTTCTTGTCCTTGGTATAGCGGATGCCGCCCGTCAGCGTGAACAGGTCGGTGACGTGGCCGATCACCTGGGCGAACACCGCTTTGCTATTCGCGGGCACGGGATCGTTCTGAACGAACTGGGTGAGACCGGCATAGCGCAGGTCCTGCACCGACCGGTAGACAGACTTCTGGTCGAAGTAGAAGCCGCCTACCGTATATTCGATCTGCTTTTCCGAACCGATCGCGCCGTTCAGCCGCAGCTCCTCGCTCACCTGGTAGAAGCGCAGATTGCTCAGGCCCAGGCTGTGCGCCAACGGCGAGAAGTCGTCGTCATTGCCGAACGTGGTGGTGTAATGGCGGTAGGCGGTGATCGACTTCAGCGACAGGTTCTCGCCCAATCGCCAGTCGATGGTGCCAGAAACGCCCCAACCTTTGAAGCGCGACCGGTCGATCGACTCGTTCGCCGGATAGCCCGACGCCGGGTCCGCGTCCGAGCGGAAGGTCGCGTAATTGCAGTATTTGCCGCAGATGAAGCGGCTGTCGTAGGGGATGTTCGCCTGGTACGGGTTGATGTCGATCCCCGGCCGCGACGGCACGAAGTTGGCGAGCGTCAGCACGCTGCCCGCGGTGCGGCGGTCCTCGTCGGTGAAGTCGCCGATCAGGTTGACCTCGAGCCTGCTGGTCGGCTCCCACCTGAGCTGCGCGCGCACCGCGTTATAGTCAACGTTGCCGTCCTTCGCGAGCACGCAGTCGCTGTTGGCCGAGCCGACGCGGGGAATGCCGCCTGCCGGATTGAGCGGGCTGCTGCCGGCCGGGTAGACGCAGCCGAAATCGAGCCGTTTGATGTAGCCGCCCTGCCGCTTGGCGACGCCCGCCAGGCGCGCGGACAGCGTGTCGGCGATCTTGAAGTCGGCGGACGCGCGGATGTCGATGCGGTCGCGGCTGCCGTAGGTGGCGGAGACATAACCCGTGCCGTCGCCGATCGGCTTCTTGGAATAGAGCTTGATCGCGCCGCCGATCGAGTTGCGGCCGGCCAGCGTCCCTTGCGGCCCGCGCAGCACCTCCACCCGGTCGAGGTCGAGCAGGTCGAGTACCGATCCCGTCAGCGTCGCGTAATAGACGTCGTCGACATACAGGCCGACGCCCGGCTCCAGCGCGGGGTTGAAGTCATACTGGCCGATGCCGCGGATGGACGCGATCAGCGACGGGCCGAACGACGCGCCCTGCGGCTTCAGCGTTACGGCGGGCGCCTGGTTCGCGACCTGCGCGAGGTTGGTCTGGCTGCGCGCCTCCAGCGTCGCGCCCGACACGGCGGTGATGGCGAGCGGCGTCTTCTGCAGGTTCTGCTCGCGGAACTGCGCGGTGACGACGATCTCCTCCACGCCCGTCTGCGCGGCGGCGGCGGTCTGCGCGGCGGCGTCGGACGGCGCGGGTGCGCCCGTATTGGCGGGGTTCGCACCCGCCGCGGCGGCGGCACCCGCATCGGCCGCACCCGGCTGCGCCTGGCTTTGCGTTTCGGGCGCCTGCGCGGCCACGCGCGCCGCCGCCAGCATGGCGAGCGCGATCGACGCCGTTGACGTCATGGCTTTAAGCTTCATCGGCCATCCTCTCCTTGTCGCCCATGACGGGTCTATGGTCGCGCCCCTGGCGCCGGCGTCGTGCCCGTATGGTCCGGGCATCGACGCGGCAGGCGTCGCTATCGCTAACAGGTGTGACAATCCGGCCGCCCTTGGCAAGCGGTCGCGCGGGATTGTGCAACATTGTGTCGGAACTGCAACGGACGCGGGCGGGAAAGACCCGGCGACCCCGCGCGTTGGCGTCGCAAATCGAAGCAAGGGCGAAGCGGCATGACGGACGTCGGACAAGACACGGGACTCGGGCTGCGCCGCGCGGGCGAGATGGCAGCGGTGTTCATGATCGGCGACGGCCTGCTCGGCGCCATGCAGCCGCGCCGCCATGTCCGCCTGTGGCGATCGGAGGTGGCGGCCGTCGACGTGCTGGTACGCGGTTTCGATGGGCGCCCGGGCCTGCGCCGGCTGTACGGGCTGGCGCAGCTTGCGGCGGGCGTGCTGCTGGCGTCGCGCCTGCGACGGCCGACATCCGCATAGACCGCTTCTGTTCCGCGGCCGGGCCGCCTAGATAGCGCGCATGCTCACCGCGCTCGCCATTCGCGACGTCGTCCTGATCGAGGCGCTGGACCTCGAGTTCGGGCAAGGCCTCGGCACGCTCACCGGCGAGACGGGGGCGGGTAAGTCCATCCTGCTCGACTCGCTCGGGCTCGCGCTCGGCCAGCGCGCCGATGCCGGGCTCGTGCGCCAGGGTGCGGCGCAGGCCAGCGTCACCGCCAGCTTCGACGTGCCGCCGGGCCATGCCGCGCTCGCCGCGCTTGGGGAAGCGGGTCTGGAAGCGGAACCGGGCGAGCCCGTGGTGATCCGCCGCGTGCTGCGCGCAGACGGCGGCAGCCGCGCCTACGTGAACGGCCAGCCTGCGCCCGCGGGCGTGTTGCGCGCGATCGGCGCGGCGCTGGTCGAGATCCACGGCCAGCATGACGACCGCGGCCTGCTCAATCCGCGCGGCCATCGCGCGCTGCTGGACACCTTCGCGCGCGCCGACACCGGCGCCGTCGCACAGGCTTATAGCCGCTGGCGCGAGGCGGAGGCCAAGCTCGACCAGCTCGCCACCGAGCTGGAGGCGGCGGCGCGTGACCGCGAATGGCTGGCGCACGCGGTGGAGGAGCTCGCCAAACTCGCGCCCGAGCCGGGCGAGGAAGCGGCGCTGGCCGAGGCGCGCGGCGCCATGCAGAAGGGCGCGCGGCTGGCGGACGACCTTGCCGCCGTCACCGACCAGCTCGACGGGTCGGACGGTGCGCTCGCCGGCCTGCGCCAGGCGGCGCGGCGACTCGACAGGCTGGCGGCCGAACATCCGCTGCTCGCGCAGGCGCTGGAATCGCTCGACCGCGCGGTCATCGAGGCGTCGGAAGCGGAAGACAGGCTGGCCGAAGCCACCCGCGCGTTCGCGTTCGACCCGCAGGAACTCGACCGCATGGAGACGCGGCTGTTCGACCTGCGCGGCCTGGCGCGCAAGCACCGCGTGGAACCCGACGCGCTCGCCGCGCTCGCCGCCGAGCTATCGGCGCGACTGGAGCGGATCGACGCGGGTACGGACGGCATCGCCGCGCTGGAAAAGACGGCAACAGCCGCCCGCGCGGCATTTCTCGACGCCGCCGACCGACTGTCCGCGCAGCGGCGCGCGGCCGCCGAACGGCTGGACGCGGCGGTGGCGGGCGAGCTCGCGCCGCTCAAGCTCGATGCCGCGCGCTTCCGCACGGTGGTGGAGCCGCTGCCCGAGACCGGCTGGAGCGCGGCCGGCCGCGACCGCGTGGAGTTCGAGATCGCGACCAACCCCGGCGCGCCGTTCGCCGCGCTGGCCAAGATCGCGAGCGGCGGCGAGCTGTCGCGCTTCATCCTGGCGCTCAAGGTGGCGCTGGCGGAGGAAGGAGGCGCCGCCACCATGATCTTCGACGAGGTCGATCGCGGCGTGGGCGGTGCGGTGGCGGCGGCGATCGGCGAGCGGCTGGCGCGGCTCGCCGCCCGCGCGCAGCTCCTCGTCGTCACGCACAGCCCGCAGGTGGCGGCGCGCGGGCACCACCATTGGCTGATCGCCAAGCGATCGGACGGGCTGGTCGCGCGCACGGGCGTCTACGCGCTGGGCGAGGCCGAGCGGCAGGAAGAGATCGCGCGCATGCTGTCGGGTGCGGAGATCACGGCGGAGGCGCGCGCGCAGGCAGGCAAGCTGCTCAAGGTCGCCTGAGCCGTCCGTCCGGCACGAGCCTGCTCGGGCCGGGTCCTCGACAAGCGCGAACCGAACGGGAAGGAGAGGGTATGGCTACCCCGTCCCACGACCCTGCCGCCCTTGTCGCCGACATGGGCGCGCGCGCCCGCACGGCGGCGGCCCGGCTCGCCGCCACGCCCACGCCGGTCAAGGCCGCGGCACTCCGCGCTGCCGCCGCCGCGGTGCGGGCGCGCACCGCCGATCTGCTCGCGGCCAACAAAGCGGACATGGACGCGGCCGCCGGCCTCTCCCCTGCCCTGCGCGACCGCCTGCGGCTCGACGAGGCGCGGCTGGAGGGAGTCGCCATCGGACTAGAAGCGGTGGCCGCGCTGCCCGATCCAGTGGGCCAGGCGATCGACGACGCGACCCGCCCCAACGGACTTCGCCTGCGCCGCGTGCGTGTGCCGATCGGCGTCATCGGCATCATCTACGAAAGCCGGCCCAACGTCACCGCCGACGCGGGCGCGCTCGCGCTCATGGCGGGCAATGCCGCCATCCTGCGCGGCGGCAGCGAGGCGATGCACAGCAACCGCGCGCTTCATGCCTGCCTGGTTGAGGGGCTCGCCGCGGCGGACCTCCCCGTGGATGCAGTGCAGCTCGTCCCCACCGCCGACCGAGCGGTGGTGGGAGCGCTACTCGCCGCGGCGGGGCTGATCGACATGGTGGTGCCGCGCGGGGGCAAGGGGCTGGTGTCGCGCGTCCAGGCCGAGGCGCGCGTGCCGGTGCTCGCCCACCTCGACGGCAACAACCACCTCTACGTCCATGCCGCCGCCGACCCGGCGCAGGCCCGCGCGATCGCGCTCGACGCAAAGCTGCGCCGTACGGGCATCTGCGGGGCGACCGAGACGCTGCTCATCGACCGGGCTTTCCCCGAGTCCGCGGCCATGCTGAAGGCGCTGGCCGATGCCGGTTGCGAGCTGCGGGCCACGGACGAGGTGCGCGCGCTGGAGCCGCGCGCGCAGGCTGTCGCGCCCGAGGATTGGGACACCGAATATCTCGACGCGATCCTGGCCGTGCGGATGGTGGACGGGCCTGACGAGGCCGCCGCGCACATCGCCGCGCACGGCTCGCACCATACGGACGCGATCGTGACGGAGGCTGCGGACGTCGCCGAACGCTTCCTGGCCGAGGTCGACAGCGCCATCGTCATGTGGAACGCCTCCACCCAGTTCGCCGACGGCGGCGAGTTCGGCCTGGGCGCCGAGATCGGCATCGCCACCGGCCGCCTCCACGCGCGCGGGCCGGTCGCGCTGGAAGGCCTCACCACCTACAAGTGGCAGGTGCGCGGCACGGGCCAGGTCCGGGGTTGAAGAGGTCGCGTGCCGTGCCATACTGTGTTGATGGAACAGGTCGCCACCATCACCGCCGCCGTTGATCCTGTAACGCTGGCGCTGATCGACCGCGTGGCGACCGCCCATGGTCGCAGCCGAGCCGAGTTCGTCGCCGAAGCGGTGCAGCGTGTCGCTGAAACCGAAGCCGACCTGCTCGCCTTCGTGCAGGAAGGGATCGACGCGGCCGAACGTGGCGAGGTGATCGGGTCGGACGAAATGGATCGCTGGTTCGATGCGCGGATCGCCGAACATCGTGCACGATGCGACGGCTGACCTATGGCGGTCCGGCGCAGGCCGATCTCAATGCGATCAACCGCTTTCTGAACGCCGAAGCGACCGGTCAAATCGCTGCGGATCAGCTTGAGCGTGTGCGCACGACCGCCAAGCGGCTTTGGAGTTTCCTGAACTGGGGGGACAATCCGGCGGGGGGCTCGCACCGCACGCTTAGAGTGCGCGGCACGCCATTTACGTTGTTCTACCAGGTACATGGCCAGGAGGTGATAATCGTGCGTGTCCTCCACGGCGAACGCGATCGCGGCAGCTTGGATTGACCCCCACCGGCCTTCTCGGCGGCTCCTTCAACCCCGCGCATGCCGGGCACCGCCACATCAGCCTGGCCGCCATGCGCGCGCTCCAGCTGGACGAATTGTGGTGGCTGGTGTCGCCGGGCAATCCGCTGAAGCCTGCCGCCGGTATGGCGCCCCTTCCCGCCCGGCTCGCATCGGCGGAGGCGATGGCGCGCGGCACGCGCATCGTGCCCACCGCAATCGAGGCGGCGATGGGCACACGCTACACGGCCGACACGGTGCGCCGGCTGGTGCGGCGCTTCCCCGACCGGCGCTTCGTGTGGATCATGGGCGCGGACAATCTCGCGCAATTCCACCGCTGGCGCGACTGGCGCGTGATCGCGCAGACGGTGCCGATTGCGGTGATCGCCCGGCCGGGCTATATGCGGGACGCCCTTTGCGCCCCCGCACTGGGCTGGCTCCGGCGTTTCGTCCGGCCCGCGAGCCAGCGAGGATGCTGGACGACATGGAGCCTCCCGGCGCTCGTGGTGCTGCGCTTCCGCCCCGATCCGTCCTCCGCGACCGAGGTGCGCGCCCATCGGCCCGACTGGTTCCGATCCCTTCCCCCGCCGGCCCGCCGCGACCGCATCGCGCGGCGTGCCGTTCCCATGAGGTAGTTCTTGCCCGCCACCGCCCCGTTCGTGCCCTCCGATCCCCCCGCCGACCCCGCGGACAGTAGCGACGCGCTCCATCGGCTGGTGATGCAGTCGCTGGACGACGACCAGGCGGTGGAGACGGTGTCCATCCCGCTCGCCGGCAAGTCCTCCATCGCCGACCACATGGTGGTGGCCTCCGGCCGCTCCACGCGCCAGGTATCGTCGATGGCGGTCAAGCTCGCCGAGAAGATCAAGGCGGAGTTCGGCCGCACCCCCCGTATCGAGGGGCTGCCCACCGCCGACTGGGTGCTGATCGATGCGGGCGACGTGATCGTCCATCTGTTCCGGCCGGAAGTGCGCTCCTTCTACAATCTTGAGCGGATGTGGGCGTTCGGCGACCCGCGGGCCGAGCCGCCCGCCGCCTGATCCCGCCCGCTTGCTGCTGCACATCGTCGCGCGCGGGCGCATCGGCCGCGGGCCGGAATCGGAGCTGATGGCGCGCTATCTCGGCCGGATCGCCTGGCCGACGCGCGTGACCGAACTGCCCGACACGGGCGGACGCCCGCCCCCTCCCCTTGCCCCGCTCCGCACTGTGGCGCTGGACGAGAAGGGCGCCGCGGTGGGGTCGCTCGCCTTCGCCGAACGGCTCGGCCGCTGGCGCGACGACGGCGTGCGCGAGGCGCGCTTCCTGCTCGGCGCCGCCGACGGGCTGGAGGGCGGAGAGCGTGAGACGGCCGACCTCGTGCTCGGCTTCGGCGCGCTCACCTGGCCGCACCTGCTCGCCCGGGCGATGCTGGCCGAGCAATTGTGGCGTGCGACCAGCATCCTAGCCGGCCACCCCTATCATCGGGAGGGCTGAGATGCTGCTGGCGGCGCTCCTGCAGGTAACCACGCCGCCGGTGGTCCAAGCCGAACGCGCGGTGCCCGTCGTGGCTGCGCCGCCTGCGGCCGTCGTGGCTGCGCCGGCCGGCGTGCGGGTCGTGCGCCCGCCGCCACCCCCAATGCCCTCCCGTACCGGGGACCGGAGCACAGTTGGCATGGTCGATCCGGCCCGTACCCCGTCCCCCGTCGTTCCCGCGCAGGCAGGATCCCCGCTCAGACCTTCGGGCAAGAAGGCAGCGGGGTCCCCGTCTGCGCGGGGACGACGAGCGGAGGATGACCTTCCCTTCGCAGGCCGCAGCTTGGACACCCAGATCGCCCAAGTCACCGCCGCCATCGCTGCTAACGAGGCGCCGCTCGTGCGCCTGCTCGCCACGGAGCAGCGGCTCGCGCTCGCGCGCTCGCCCGCGGCCCGCACCGCGCTGCTGCAGGCGACGGCGGCGGTGCGGCTGGCGGCGCCGGCCATACTCGTCCGCACCACCGCGCTTCGCCGCCGCCGCACCGCGCTCGCCGCCGCGCGGGCCGAGCGCATGGTCGCAGCGGTGCTGGACGAGGCATCCTCGACGCGGCTCACGCGATCGCTCGCGCGCTGCGCCGCATGGCGGTTGCCGCCCGACCTCCTCGCCGCCGATCCGCGCCTGTCCGCGGTACTCGGCCGGGTCGAGCGGCTGCTGGTGGTGGCGCTGCCGGGCGCGGTGGTACCCGCCCCTGCCCCCGCCCGCATCGCCTATGCCGGTCCATTCCGGCGCTTCGGCCAGGTCGCGATCCTGGATCATGGCCGCGGCTGGACGACGCTCTTGACCGGGCTCGACCGGCTTGCGGTGGCGCCGCGGCAGCTGGTCGCGGCGGGCGATCCGATCGGCACGGTCTCCGCCGCGCTGCCGCTCGCGGGGCTGGAACTCACCCGCCACGGCCGGGCGGTGGACCCGGTCGCGCTGACCGCGCGATGCTGACCGCGGTCCGCCGCAAAGCCCCGTTCCCACGCGCGCCCGCGCATCCTACATGGGCGGCATGAGCAAGCTTTCGCGCCTTTCGTTCCGCCGCGCAGCCGGCCTGGTGGCGGTGGCCGCTTTGGTGCCTGCGCTGAGCACGGGCTTTGCGGCCACGGACGTCGACACCTACCGCCAACTCGATCGCTTCATGGCGGTCTACGAGAAGGTCAAGGCGGACTATGTCGACAAGGTCGACGACAAGACGCTGATGCACGGCGCCATCGACGGCATGCTGGCGGCGCTCGATCCGCACTCGTCCTACATGGACGAGAAGGACTTCCAGAACATGAAGGCGACGACTGACGGCAATTATGGCGGCTTGGGCCTCACCGTCCAGATGGATGAGGGCGCGGTGAAGGTCGTGTCGGCCACCGAGGACACGCCGGCGGCGCGCGCGGGCCTGAAGTCGGGCGATTATATCACCAACATCGACGGCAGCCTGATCTTCGGCGAAAGCCTGGACGAGTCGGTCGAGAAGATGCGCGGCCCCGCCGGCTCCAAGGCGCGGTTGACGGTGGTGCGCCCCGGCCGCGACAAGCCGTTCGACGTCACGCTCGTGCGCGAGATCATCCAGATCAAGGCGGTGCGGTGGGAGGTCAAGGACCGCGTCGGCATCATCAAGATCAACAGCTTCAGCCGCGTGACGGGAGCGGAGACGCGCGACGCGATCGCCGCGATCGACAAGCAGGTCGGCGGCCGGCCGCTCGGCTATGTCGTCGACCTGCGCGAAAATCCGGGCGGCCTGCTCGACCAGGCGGTGGAGGTGGCGGACAGCTTCCTGACGCATGGCGAGATCGTCAGCCAGCGCGGGCGCGAGAAGAACGAGATCGAGCGCTATTACGCGAAGCCCGGCGACGACGCGCACGGCTTGCCCATCGTGGTGCTTGTCAATGGCGGCTCGGCGTCGGCGGCGGAGATCGTGGCCGCCGCGCTCCAGGACCAGCATCGCGGCGTGGTGCTCGGCGAACGTTCCTTCGGTAAGGGTTCGGTGCAGACGCTGCTGCCGCTGTCCGACGACACGGCGCTGCGCCTCACCACCGCGCGCTACTACACGCCGTCCGGCCGTTCGGTGCAGGAAGGCGGGGTCGAGCCCGACATCGTCGTGCCGCAGTTGAGCGACGCCGACTACAAGGCGCGCCCGCGGCTGCGCGAGGCGGACCTGCGGCGCCACCTGCTGAACCAAGCCAAGGTCGATAACAGCGTGCTGGAGAATGACCAGCTGCCCGACCCGCGCTTCACCGCCACCGCCGATACGCTCAAGAAGGCGGGCGTGACCGACTTCCAGCTCGATTATGCGGTGAAGACGATCGGCCGGCTGGGCGCGCCTGCGGTGCAGGTGGCGCTGGCCGCCGTTCCGCCCGCACCGCCCGGTCGGACGGCGGCGCGGCGATGATGCTGGCGCCCGCGCGCGCGCTGGCCGTGGGCGTGCCCGCGGTGCTGCTGGCGGGCGCGCTCGGCTCGCAGCATCTTGGCGGCCTCGTGCCGTGCGAGATGTGCCTGTGGCAGCGTTACCCCCACTATCTGGCGCTGGCGCTCGCCGCGGTGGCGCTGGCCCGCACGCGCGCGTCGCAGCCGCTGACGGTGATCGCCGGCTTCTGCATCCTGGCGAGCGGCATCATCGCGGTTAAGCATGTCGGCGTGGAGCAGCATTGGTGGGCCGGGCCCAGCCATTGCACCGCGCCCGTGCTGACCGGCGGCGACATCCTGAAGCAAATCCTGGCCGCCCCCATCGTCCAGTGCGACGTGCCGCAATGGACGTTCCTCGGCATCAGCCTGGCGGGCTACAACGCGCTGTTCTCGCTGGCGGG
>Ga0325400_1002992_pt1 | contig 15076 bp, 5 predicted proteins | sample PopdelMetagenome_2_FD_205662 | JGI IMG/M metagenome (GOLD analysis project Ga0325400, IMG submission 205662) | Populus deltoides microbial communities from Bellville, Georgia, United States - Xylem-PdKOR-R1 | ecosystem: Host-associated > Plants > Phyllosphere > Stem > Wood/Secondary xylem... | reverse complement strand
ATCTACCATTACTGGCGGTCAGAAGTTCATTTTCTCATTCTCAAAGTGGCTATTGTTCCTTTGATAAAAGAAAGAATGACTTGGTCAGTGAGGTTTCAAGATTTTGGTATATTTGGTACCGTGGATTACGATGGATAACTGTTGTGGGCACACCAACAGCCCACCCACACAACACCCGCCTTACAAATCCAACCAAATAATCATCGCACCTCTAGTATTCATTCCCCATGGTAACCCTAGTGAGCCTCTACTAAGTACTAAGAGTATTTATACCCCTAACACCCTTCAATGTTTCAGCACTCAAACCATCTTCTCCTTTCCTTCCCTTGTCTTCCAATTGAGTCTTTTTCTTGAGGCTTTTTATGTTGTTGAGTAAATAGTTCTCCGTGTTCTCTTGAATCTTTCTTTAGCACTTGTCGGTTTGTGCTTAAGAACAGGCGCCAGTAATAGCTTTTTGTACCAAGTGGGTCTAACTTATTTCCCACTCCTGGACATGGGCTTAAACTTTTAAAGCTTCTTTTATTTATCGTTCGTTATACTTTTTTTTCCCTTCACTTTCCCCTCATTGGATAGATTTAGGGTTTGGATTAGGGTTACCTTTGTTAAAGAAAAATAAAGGTAGGAGAGAAAAAGTCCTAACTAGCCCAATAGCTCTCTACTCTGGTCTTTCCCATTTGTTTTGTCATCTCTTTTGCATGGGGATAGTGAGATGATGATGATGATGATGGTTGCGAAGATCTAAAAGAAATTAACGAAACCAGTCACTGTTTGCCTATGGAGCATCATCAAGATTCACAAGCTTTTTTAGGGCTAGTGTGTGGTGATGATGGTGGCTTCTGGTGGTCCCTTTTTTTAATCCAATAGCCCTTTGAATTGGGAATCTTGATGATGCTGCAGCGGCAATAAATGGCTTATTTATCTCCTTTTCTCCAACTTTACCGGCTCCCAAAGATGAAGGTAAACTCACTAAATACTTTGAAATTGAAATATATACCTTTTTTTTTACTCAGTTAAATTATTAAACAGCATTCTTGGAGCTTATGTTTCGGTTCACTACTTAATTTGTTGTGGCTATTTTCAGTCATTGATACCTGTTAGGGTTTTGTGTTGTTTAACCCGAACTTGCACCAGGGTTTTGGTAATAGGGTGTAAATCTCTGTGTTCACTGAAGAGATTTGAATTTGTTGTGATGATTCCTTTTGAGTGCTTTTATCCGACTTACTTTTTTCAGGTGATTTTTTGGTGCTGCCACCACCACTTGATCTGATCTTATTAAGGATGTCTGTACTTCGGTATGAACCTGTACATCGTTAGACATCGTGGGCCACTTTTATTTCTTGGATACATGGAGGTTCTTTTGTTCTCTCTCTATATATGTTTCTTCTCTTATCGTCCTTTCTTTAGATCTTGATCATCATTCCCAGCTGTGTGTAATATGTGCAAGTGTTCAGATTACTGACAAAGCTTTTAATTATTCCGAGGATATGATGTGCTTGAAAACACCAAGTCACACATACAATCATTTTGTTGCTCTTTTGTACATGTAGATTTGTAGAGTTTTGATTGTTCCGTTGCCTCTTCATGGAAATCTTTAGCTTGGTGACGGGATTTTCGTATTTCGCCTTTCAGTTTCTTATCACCAATATTGTAGTTGTACATTTGAGCATTAAAAGAAGGAATTACCGTGTGCTCTTCTAACCATATTCTTGGAAACTATGTTTTGTTTTTTCAGGTTCAGGGAAGATCTTCTGATTTCTCAAAATTTGGGGGTGTGTGTGATAAAATATTCATGAAAATATCAGTTTAATTTTAAGCTATTCATTAGGGTTTACTAATTTTGTTGTTTATTCTTTCAGATGATAGCTTGTGCCTAGCTTGATAGGCTACTTGGTATATAATAATACACCCATACGCGTTTAATTAACTGAGTTTTTACCAGGTACTATATATGTTTTTCTTTCTAAAGCAAAATAATTATTTTAGATACCATGGGAATGAGATACCTTAATTAGATTAACACTTGATTCTTGTTTTTGCTGTAAATAGTTAATGTATGTGCAAAAGATAAACCAAGTGGCTGTCTAATATCTTGTGGAAGTACTGCTCAAGTAATCTGATATATACACTACTCAGGAAATTGCTCATGCCATATATAATAATGGGAATTATTTTGTGTTGATCGATCTGGCTGAAAAGAAAGAATTTGCAGCGTTGATTGTAGTTCTATTGTAGGAGCTAGATGATGAAGTGGATTATCCACTTTACCCTGTAGGCTTTTAATCGGTACTAGAACCCTTTCTTTTTTGACCGAAACAACCGTTTCTATAAACATCTCAATATTGTCTTAAATTCTTCTGCTCCACATAAATCCTTCACCTTTTGTTCTCTTTCCATTTTGGTGGCAATTGTCTTCCTTGTATATATTTATCCACTGTACTCGGGGCTTTTATATAATCTGATGTACATGTTGCATATTCGATTATGCCTGGTAAAGTGATTTCCAAGTCATCGTAAGAAACCTGTGCTGTCTGATGATCAATCTTGAAAGGAACCATGTTATTGTAAGTGATTTTGTGAGTGATGGATGTCGATGACATCATTCCTGATGTACCAATTCTGTATAATGCATGGTTTAACGTCTGCCATATCTTTTCTTAATTGTCATAAATCTTCCTGCAAGTACCAAGTACTATTCAAATTAGTACCACTATGCAGCTGATCATACAAATATTTTAACTAAAACCATGCATGGGATTGGAACTAATTAACTCTCATGCCCAGGCAACTGATGCCATTACAGAGCTTAATTAGAGAAAATGAAATGGAAGTTTGTATTGTATTTGGATTGCTTTATATTTGATGCTACCTATGTTTTTGGACAATTTAGGGTGTTCTGTTTTTAACATTGGGCAATCCTGTGTTCTAGGTGTGCAGTGAAGTGCTTTGGCTGCGGAATGTTTGAGTGATAGTCAATATCTCAAGATCACTCTTTTAAACTCATGATCATCTAGTTGAACGCCCAGTGACACTTGAATTCGCGCGTTGACTTTATTTATAACAAGGGTTTGGATTGAGCCTGCTGTGTTATCTGAAAGAATAAACAACAAAATTAGTAAACCCTAATATTTAGCTGAAGTTTTGTAATTTCTTGTTCTTCTTGCATTTGCATTACAGCAATTGACTTGAAGCCGGTGAGTTGGATAGCATCCGCTCATCAAAGCAGACAACATCATGTTAATTCAATATATATGGATAGTTTCTAATAAATATTCAGTTACTATCGTCATTATTTTTTTCTTAGCTAGTGGTTAAAAATGGTGGAAAATCTTTCTTTTTTATGTCAATTAGAGCGTAATTGATACCAAGCAAATGTCTAATAATTGATTGAAAAGAAAAGAAAACGCAGAAATAATCGAAGCAGCATGGACGAATTCGAAATTTCAAAATGAATAGGTTGTGATTTTCTTGCATCCTTCTCCCCTCAATTATAATTCTCCAAGAATGATTAAGTCGATTAGTGACAAGTAATTTAAAATTATCGCTCAACTGATAAATATTCAACTTATTTTTTACAATTCTTTAACCCTCAAGACACTAGTATATATATATATCGTTATCCTCTCAAAATTAACTAATGATTCAAGCAAATTTCCGCCAACTCTTTCTCTTTCTTTTTGTCCGTATAAAATTAATTCATTTTCCAATTTCGAACAGAAGATGAGCAATAAACAAATTAACCAAAAACCTTGAATGAAGTTCATTTTATCAAGTGATCTCATAGCGCCAACAAACAGATTGAGTATTAATAAGTGATGAATTTCGGCGACTTGAGTTCTCGACAGCGAAAATCTTTATCAACATATGAAGAGATCGAGTCGATAATATTGATGGAACTTTTGAAGTTTTGTTCGTGTAGTCTTCTTCTATTCCCTTTTTTAGTATTGAAAACACTTGTTATACAAGGAAAAGAGAAATCTCGAAGGATTGACGGAGATTTTTTCTTAGATTTCTAGTTTCAAACTTGAAAGCTAAACTTATTAAAATCTTCTGAAAGTATCATTCTAATACGAAGAATGTGTCACTAGAATCATTTAAGAAATAAATTATTTTCAATTTACGTGTAAATTGATCCGAGAAAAAATACATTAAGAAAAATAGAGAGGAAACATTAAGAAGATGAATCAAAAGAGGTTATGGTAGTCATTAGTTGTATTGTTGTGTTTTTATATGAGAGATCATTAACCTAATTAACTGATCGAAGAAAATGGAGGAAACTAAAACTCGAGGGAAGCCCGTTCCGAACACGCAGAACCATTTTTAGTACAAAGTTGATGAAAAATTATGGCTTGCACGTTGTTACAAAGAAATAAAGTACTACAGTTAAATTTTCCATAAGTCAACACTTCTTTTATTACTCTCTCCAGTAAAAGAAATGGAAAACATTACAGTGATTCAGTATTTATTTAGTGTTATACAAACCGTAAATCATCTTATTTTTAAATTTTTTTTTCTTTTTAAAAAATTTTACCTTTTTTTTTTTTTTACTTTCAATTTTATCATTTAATATTTTATTAATTTTAAATTAATTGTTCATAATTTATTTTGTATTTTTTAATAAAATCATCACAATTTTAAACAGATATTTTGACTTTTAGGTGATACTTAACTTTTATAAATATTTAGTTTTCTTATCCTATCATTAAATATAAAATCTTTTAAAACCTAAATTTTTAAATCCACTATCGTCCATGACCCGACTCACAGAATTTAAAAGTTAAGTTACAAAACTTTGATTAATTTAATCAATCATTCAAGTTATTTTTATACTAATCAGATAAATTAGATCAAGTTAGAATAATTCTTACAAAGTTAAATCTAAACTAGGACTAGATAAGGAGGTAGAGTTAGAGAATTTAATGTTGAATTGTCAGGTCAAGTTTAATAATAATATCTAATAATTTTTTATATCCTGAACGCATTTTTGGATGTTATAAAAAATCATGACCTGAAATCTTTTTAATCTAATCTTAGACCTTAGCGTGAAACTAGTTGTAACTAAAATAAAACATGCGGTAATGAATATAATATAATTAATTGCATGCACCGAATTTTACACAAAATAACGAATGAAGCTATTGATTAGGTCATTCTAAGAAAAAAAATAAATAAATAAGTCAACAATTTCGCTAAATCTAAACCTTCAAAAATGTAAATCTCTCAGAAATATGTTTTTATCAGAAATGTTAAATCGTTTATAAGTAATCAGTGGTTAATTGCTGGAGAACTGGGGGCGTTTCTTTCTTTTCAGTGTCCTTTTTTTGATATCTTTATTTACATATATTAGTGGTTAATTGCTGGATCAATGCTATGATTCAGAAAAATCATGTTCCAAAAGGTTTCTCAAATTATTCCTACTCTCGAACAAGTCGAACTTCGATTACATTCTTAAAATAAAAAAAATAAAAAAAAAGGAATCAGATACCCATCTGGGGCATGATGGGGGTGTGTTTAACATTATATTTTGGAAGTGTTTTTAAAAAATATTAAATTTTTTTATTTTATTCTTTATTTCAAATTAATATTATTGACGTTTCTCGGCGGTTGCATCCTTGTGGAGCTTCTGGCAGCTCAATGGTCTCTGAGGCTTTATAAACTTTTTGATAGAGGGCCACACGGCCCATCAATAATTCCAGGCAGCGTTTAGTGGGCCTAGCTGAAATGATCTCGCTTTTATTTGGGTCAAGTGACAAATTAACCCAATAATTTTTTGTTGCTTTTTTTTTTTTACTTTATTTTTTCCCTTTATTTTGTGGTTCGAGTTACAAACAAAATATAATTTTTTTTTTCTGGCGATAAGATATAAAAGCAAGCATCTTGACATGATGTTTGTTTTTGAAGTTAAATCCATGATCTTTGTACAAGATTGTCTGACAAAGGAGAACAAAATCCTGAATTCTTAATCGTAATCAACAGTAAGATCACGAAATCAAGCAATAAATATGCAGTGATAATTTAGCTTGCTCCGAATCATCATGGACGATTTCTTGTTCCTCCACGTCATATTTCTAACACATTTCGGTTCAGACAGCCAGGAAAAAAAGAAAAAAAAAGAGAAATTGATTTGAACAAAGATACGGGGAATGATGTCTCATGTTCCCATGACGATTCTCTCTCTGCTATAAAATTATGCGGTACATAACGTCATTGCATCAGAACTAGAACAAGCAGATCACATGCGCCTGTGGTATTCTTATCCCCATGTTCAAAGACAAAAAAAGGATTGAGTTAAGTCTTCCCGTAAGGAAATCGGACACGATCATTGTTCAATTAGCTAACGATTACATTGTTAAATAAAGGCATGTGTTCAGTTTCTGCATTTTTTTTTTATTTTTTTCAATTTCAATGCTTTCGATAAGCAGGAAAAAAAAGATGAAATTTAGACTAGTGCTCGTGAACATTAAAGTTAGTGTCGGACAAAACCATATATAAATTTGGAATCAAAAGAATAGAAAATTAATTAAAGACTTTAAAATGTAGGTCAATCAAGTATGGATTACAAGTTAGCTTGCTTAAGAGAACAGATTGACCGATATCCCATGATCCTAGATGCTTTCTCTCCTTTATAAATTTGTTTTGGTTTTGTATTCCATGTGGTAGATGAGCTTTAAATGCCAAAAAAAAAAAAAAATCTTGCTTGCATGCTATTGTACATGCAGCATTTGAGAGAATTTTGACTGGTCAAGTTATCAGCTAATTAATCACGAACCAAAAATTAAAAAAAATGTCAGGAGAGTAATTAAATCAAAGACCTCAACAAAAAAAAAAAAGAATAAAAAAGGATGAATATTTTTGGAGTGCCTCCTATCCTTTAGACATGGCAAGCAAGCTTTAAGGGAGTTGCCCCTACTTTGCAATGATCAGTTCATTATAATTATAAAAATGCTGTTACTTATATGGAACCCATGATTGGAAATGCATTGACATCGAAAATCACACAATTACTAATTGTTCTTTAACTTCAACTCCCATTCCACCATTAGTCCTTGATTATGGCTTTCATTTTATCAGACTAGAGTTGATTTTTCTGTGGAAGAAAGCCTTCATGTTCAGTAAAAAAGAAAAATTACCACACACGTAGCTAATCTGTAAGAATTGGTCTGAACATTCAAGTAAGAAACTCATAGAGGAGTTGCTGTCCTTGAAGGTATGATCTATTTGAGTAGGAATGAAGTAACAAACAAAATCGTTACTGTATATGAAGCGAGAAGATCTTCCTCTTTATTGGTTTGATACTTCTACCGCAAGCAAAATCTGTCTGTCTGTAGAAGGACTGGGATTTGTAGCTAGCAGCAAGAACATCGCTTTTTCAATGGGAACAAAAGCAGATTGTTTTGCTGAGGAAGATAACTTGTCTAAAAGCAACAAATCTAGTTATAAATTGTAAGAGCATCAGCTTGCTAGACCAAAAAACGCATTCTCATCCAACTGATTCATTTAATTAGGACACAGTGGAACTTCAAGCTCGAATGCATGCAGGTATATGACCAGATCGCATGCATAAATGTTCATGCTTCTTGTTTCTATGAGGTACTATATATGCCTTCAATCTGTCATTGCTTGCAAGAAAATGTTAGCAGTCATAAAACTTGGGCTTCTTTGATTGTTTAGATTACAGTAAAGATCAATTGTTTTTCAATTTTTTCCTTTTCTACTGGTTATCTACTAAGCCTTTTGCAACTTACAACATTGAAATGCCACAATAAGATCAGTCAGCAAAAAATTAAATTAGAAAGCAAAACATCAAGAAATATATTTCTTTCTCTTCACAAATTTCATACTTTCTTTGTAAAAATGCAGGAGGACAAAATCTCAACCGATCGCCATTGTGTATCAATCAGATTACAAAATCTATATATTTCCATAACCACAAATTATATCATAGATCATGCATCTTCTGTAGCTTCACATCATGTTGTGGTAGATTTGGTCTGCAATTAAAAATTTACATCTAAGTGGTTTTTTAAAAAAAATAATGGAAGCCGTTGTCCTCACCCCTCTATATCTAGTGGTAAGAGGTCCGAGTAAGTGTAGCAGGCAATCTTTCGAGGTTTGCACATAATCATCGGTAAACAAAGCCATTAGTTATTTTGTAGGTTATGTGATCATGTGACAGACATATTCATCATAAAACAAACAATGTGTTGAATTGACCAGATTGGGAAAAATATGTGATTAGACAGAAATGAAGTTAATATACACATATATTGACTGTCCTCTGCTAACACAATCAAGGAGAATAACTATATCTGAATAAAATATCAGAAATAGGAGGCTCGGAATGCATCGAATCATCCTGCTTGATTTTTGTCTTCCTCCGAGTTATCTTTCTAGTGCATCTAGATTCTTATAGCAATGAGAAACTTAAATTTATTTTGGAAAAGGATAGGGCAAGTACTGAAGCCTCTACTTTGACATCAAATAGGCTCTACTTTGAAGATTGAAACCATGTAGTCCACGTGGATGCATGTGATATTATCATCTCAATCAGGAAGAGCTCCCACCAGACTGTAATTTAACAATACCAATATGTTTCAAGTTGTAGCTTGTGCTATTCAAACTTCACACTAAGTGAATACAAATTTAAGCATACCAATAGTTGCATAATGATGACTGCATATTGAGGTGGTGGTTTAAAAATTCAGCGATGATAGCTGAACATTATTAAGATGTTAATCGGTACTGGTTAGATAAAAATAACTAGCAGCAGGAATGTGAAAAAATTGGTTTAGAGGTAAAGATACAGGCTTCTTTTGTTGACAGACTGCAACTTAAAAGGGAAATGTTTGGACAATGTTAGAGGCAAACTTCATGTTATGTGTAGCATGGAATCATAAATTAGGAGTTAAAATAACAACAAAGAAGACCTTGACAATGCAGGGTTAGTAGGAAGGGTAGACTATAAGCAGCAATGTTATTATCCTAGATGACGAAACAATAAATTCAAAATCAATAGCGAAGGATGCGACCGAGTAGGACAAAGTTTGCAATCAACTACAAAACTTAATTAAGCTATATTAAGACAAAAAAAAATTAACTACTCCATGATCCCAGATTCCTTCTCTTCATTTCTTAATTTGGACGTTTGAGTTTCATGTGCAGAATGATAAAATTAATTCTGTGCTTGTATGGTACTGCAATTTACATTTGAGAAGAATTTTTTCGGGTCAAGTCAGATAATCACAAAGAAAATAAAGATGCCATGGAAACCAGTGTGTGTGTGTGTGTGGGGGGGGGGGGCGCTGATAAGTTTAGAGTGGATGCATCCTGTCCTTAGAACATGGCATGCTTTAAGGGAGCTGCTCCTGCTTTTGCAATTTTGTTTCATATAGTATTTTCAAAAAGAAATGTTTTAATTTCCAGCAGTGGAGTTGGTGATAGATTTTCATCGGCATCGATGAAGAGCCCGCTGCATTCTTTTCCATTTTTAATGCAAGGCAGGAGCCTAGGTCTTTTTATAAGCAAGCTGCATGAAAAGAAATTCCTATAGGGTTTGCAGATAGACTAATCATTGATCTCAGTTATTATTGTGAGCAAGAATTCTCTAGGGACTATACTGAAGATCCATTTGAGTGGAATTCAAGTAAATTTTTTCTTGGTTTCTCGTTTTTTGGAAATAAGAACGTTGTTTGGTACTTGTAGTAATCAAACATACGATTTTGTATGAACGGCGTGCCTTCATTTAATTCATACATTCAGTTGGAACAGAAAATCAAAGTAGCGTTAATGCTTTGCCACAAGGGAACTTCGTTGCGATTTTTCGCTTTTGAAACCTAATAACTGACAAAGGCATAACTTGAGAAAGATAATTGTTTCCGAGTTCCAAGGCCATCATCATCAATAGAAAAAAGTTCAAAGGGGCAGAAAATCTCCTCCGATCATTATCCATATTAATCATCTGATTAGAAAATCAATCAAGTATGACACCAAAATTTTAAAAATACAGGCAGCATTCATTGTCTAAAAAAATTGTGTTGCTCCAAATATCATATTCTACGTCAAAGACTCCGACAGGAACGATAATAAAAATAATTTCCTTTGAACAAAGACATGGGTAATGGTGTTTAATGTTCCCTTAATGACCCTCTCTTTCAAATTCACTCACATGGATTTGACCAAATTGGGACAAAAATTATTTTGATCAAGGCTTGGAAAAGTTCTGCAATTTTTTTTTTTATCTTATTGCAGCTTTGCAAAGTAGATGTTGTGTGAAATAACTTTGACATTCACAGCCAAGTGCTTAGTGCCAATACATAACAATAGGTTTGATTACCAATTTGCAGGCTATACTGTCATGGAGGCATGTGAGATTCTAATCCCGCTTTGATTAAACAAATGACAAAACGGAAAAGTTGTGCAGGAAGACTGTTTGTCCACTGACTTAAAATTCGAAGTTTTTATGGAATTACACGACTTGAAATGCAGCACATTAAAGCTGATACCAGAGTTTGTTCCTCTTTTTTTGACCTTTGCTTTTAGAACATTACTGTAACTTCAGAGGTGAAGACACTCCTGCACGATGATAAAAGAAGTCACAAGGGGAACAGTCAACTCTTATTTAGAAACAGTGTCCGAAGAAACACATATCCAGAAAGAGGAAGATAAATCATGCCCAAGCCTGCCTAAGCAAAGTCAAAAGCATGGTTAGTGCCGTAGTGGTCCCAAACCTTGATTTAGAAACCATTAAAGGGCACGACCGAGAAGGACAAGAGGCTCTAATTGGTTAGTTAAGATAAGACACTTGATTAGCCTCCTCATGATCCCAAGAGGCTAAACTATTCCTTCCTTATTTTGGCCGTTTTCAATTTCATGCGTTGTCACATTGATGTCACAAACTGAATTCTTTAGTATGCTGGCATCCATTTTGCAGTTGAGGAGAGCTTTGACTGCTCAACTCACCTAATCATTTTTATCAAGAAAAAGAAAACATCAACTAATCATCGCCAGAAAAATAATGACACCATAGGAATTTATGTGGAAAAAAACTGATGATGAATATTTTCAGGGTAAATGTGCACCCATGAACATTGCCTTCCTCATCAGAGCTGGTTCTTAATTTTCACAATGTATTCACAAAAAGTTGAGAACGCAGCTCAATACGCAGTCTCGACAATTGATAGTGCATCCACCGAGGAAAAGAGGTTTAATTTGGAGTTCGGTGGTTCAACTCCCAGTTGATCAAAGACAGTAGCATAAAATCTGGGATGAAGCATAGTGCAACAGTAAATAAAAGACTACTACGTACTTTCAATTCACTTCAAATTCTGATTCATGGAATTTAGTCAAGGTTTCGTTATAAACAAGAATAAGACTATGTGCTCCATTTTGGTAATACTAATTTTTTTTTTTTGTTAAGATTTTTATTTATAAAAAATCTTCTTAAATAAAATGGGTCTGACAATCATGTCAGATTCAAAGTATTTTGGTTTGACAATCAGTCAAGTCTAAAGTTACGTGAATTTGACGAACATTTCAAATTAAAAAAACTTAGATTTATAGTCAGTTAAATTCAAGAAAACTTGGGTCTGCTAAACATGGCAAACCCAAAAATCTTGGACTTGACAATTAACCAAGTCCGAGAAAATGTAAATTTGATAAACATGACAGATACAAAAAACTTGGACATTACTAAGTATCAATGCTATATGTCTGATCCTGGACAATCCTCTACAATATAAATATAAAAGACATGATAAACTATCATTTCTCTCCATCTAGAATAACGTTCATATTAAGATAATAATTTCTCTATACTAATTATAGGTGTATACATGGTCCCTTAAGGAACTTATCATACTTATTAATGATATGTAAGAAATATTTATCACCCATACAGAAAAGAAAGGACTTTGCAGTTTTTTTCCTGAAACGACAAGGTTCAGGAGTATAAATACATCATGAACCATCCAGGTAAAAAGTTCATAACTTTTCATCTCTTAAGATAAAATATACATAGATTTCAGAGTATTAATCAACTTAAAACTAAAAAACAAACATCTTTGTTTCTTGAATTTTAAAGCTCTTTAAATTATTTATTGCCTTAAGTCATTTTATACATTTCTCATAAATATATTAACTTTATTATCGGAAGGTTTTTAGGTTCTTCGATTATATCCGTTTTTGCAGATATTAAAGCTTTTATTATTAGCATGAGTTACTCAAATTAAAAAGAAGAAATTTAAGCATTTAAATATATTGATTAACAACCATCTCAAACTTAAATAACCTTTTAGTTATATATTTTGAAATATCATCACACTATAAGGAAGAAATTTCCCTTTCGGGATTTTCACTTTAGGAACTTCTGCCAATAAAATTGCAATGAATAAATGAGCAAAACACATACTTCGGAATTGTAGGATGCAATCAAAATTTCTTGTCTGTACATCCAAAGATTGTCCCAGGATTGTAACAGAGGCATGGATTGGATCCGTTTTTCAGTTTGTCCAAGTTGACCTTGAATTTTTATTCACCGTTAATTCAACGATTTCGCCAGAAACTGAAACCGAACTCCTCCAGTTATAATTGTTTGTCTAAATGCACTTAACGGAACCTATAAATTAGTGAGAACATCAACTAAACCAGTCCATATATATGTTCTTGTCCGAACAGGTACATTCGATCGGGACAAACTGCAACTTTAAGCTGAAGAACACGGGCAAATTAGGATCCTTGAAATGCTCATTGCATTTCTTAAGGTGGTCATTTAATGTCCTCGAATGTACGATTTACTCTTTAGAGATTAATTTTCAACAAGTTGTTGACATATATAGGAATCACTTGCACTATTGTATTCAAATTTGTCTCCAACCTGACCCTCAAGATTGCATAGAAAGAGCTGATTTATACAAGAAATGTCACAGGATCTTCATTCTAAATGTGCACCATGTTTCCTCTGAAGACGCCCTGGTCATCCGACCTTTATTGCATTCAGATTAACAGGAAGAAAATCTAAGGGTTGTCTGAATGTCAAGTTACCCAGGTTAATGATTTATTTCAAAACCAAATGAGAAGGACTACAAGTCTGAGAGATTATCCAGTTCTTCTAAGGCAACGGTCTCTCTCACATTCATGCATGCAAGGGAAAGATATATATATATATATATATATATATATATATATATATATTGTGTTTGTATTTTACAAGTGGATCCCAATTCCTAATTAAATCATATGAATGTGAGCATGTAATTGATCAGCTAAATACTACCTTTATATTTTAGGTCTAATGATTTACTTATATCTCGATCGATGCAGAATTAACTTAGTTTTGATATATAATGAATTCAAATATGTTTTTACCATTAGTAAAATAACATATAAGGACTAAACTACAAAGGTATAAGCACATATCAAATCATAATTCAGTTCAAACTTCAAACAATTCTCGAATTAATTTCAAATGCAATTGGATCAATTTATCATGATGACTCCCGTACTAGAATTCTTGCTATATGACTGACATGTGATCATTTTTTTAAAAATGTTGGAACCATTGACCGGACATCATCCAAAATTTATCAGACTAATTTCCATTCAATGAACCTTTTTAGTTTGTCTTTCTATTCACAATGCCCTAAAAAATTGCCTAGGAAATCACCTTCTACCTTATTTACACGTGTACGCACCAGATTCTCTCTCTCTCCTTGTCGCTCGTGTTTAGACGTTGACGTTTGACCAAAAAAGAAGGGTCGATAAGGACTTTTGATCTCTGTGACCCGCGCGAGACACAAAGCTTCTGTAGTGCCGATCAACACCTGAGCGAAGAGGCACGAGTAACCTTCAATATGGGAATGCTCTTTTGTTTTTCATTTTTTCTTGTCCAGTCCTACTTTTTTCTCTCAAAACAGTACCATGCGTGTAATATTTTTCTATAGAAACCCTTATAAGTCCAAAGAAAATCAAGAAAATTCAAAATCCCACCACTAATTGAGGTTAGTTATTTAATGGAAAAGGGTCATATTGAACTTTTTCAAAAACTTTATAGAGTTGATACAAATGCACCTTCAACTATGGAAACTGAAACTGAATATGACACAATTAAGGGGATTAATTGGAGTGTAGTTAAGCCTAACTAAATTACCATACGATGCGTAAACAATCTATAAAAAGCTGACCTCTATCGACATTGTCATCATGTGCACCCATGTGATCACACCAGTCTACGAGATGGCGCTATTCAAGAAGAATAACGCTTCCCTCTACTGCATATACTTGATACTAAATTGGTATTTTTTAAATTCAATTATTCCTGTATATTTTACACAAATGGAGTGCCCAATATATTTTAAGAATTCCTTTTATTTAATTTTATTGTTTTAGTACATCGTCATCGTATCTTTTATCTCCTGAGTTTTGGATAATTATCAAAATAAATTAAAAGAAAATAAAGACTGTAATGAAGCCTGGAAACGAATTAATTAATTAGCTAACTTTAATGTCAACTAAATCTAATTAGTCCTTCTGTGAAATACCAGCTACTATACCACTCATTAAACTAGTTCATGGTCGAATGAAATAACACCTTGAAAAAAAGGGGCTAAATTTTAGAAAGTAAACATGGATGCCTTTAGGGAAACCGTCCCCTGGAATGATATGGCTATTAGAAATATAATTACTCAAAATGTTTGGTAAAAAAACGAAAATTTGGGGTATAATATTTTTATTATGTTCTATTATTTTTGAAAATTCATGTATAATTCAAATAATATTAGTACTATTTTTATCCTTAAAATTATCCATATTAGTTGAATTTGAAATTAAGCTGATAAAATTGTAATGGTCAAGTCATTGAAATGCTACCTTCAATCCCGGTTGAATAGCAAAAGGCTACACTAAGTAGCACTGCAGTTTTCAGATTCGTTGTTCCAGGATTTGTCTTATTAACAATCGAGTTAACGGCGGGGAATTTCATGCTCAACGTTAACATTTCATTCAGACTACAGTTTCGAGACTTGAATATTGAGTGTTCGGGGTGCATGATAACTTTTATTTTTTAAAGCATTTTAAAAATGTGTTT
>Ga0325400_1002991_pt1 | contig 15082 bp, 11 predicted proteins | sample PopdelMetagenome_2_FD_205662 | JGI IMG/M metagenome (GOLD analysis project Ga0325400, IMG submission 205662) | Populus deltoides microbial communities from Bellville, Georgia, United States - Xylem-PdKOR-R1 | ecosystem: Host-associated > Plants > Phyllosphere > Stem > Wood/Secondary xylem... | reverse complement strand
ACTCCAAAATCCACATGAAAAGTAAAATCCTTGTTTTTCCCTCCTGGAGAACCAAACCCAATACCCCTACTCTTTTTTAGTTTCGACAGTCCCACACTGTAAGAACCTTCTCTGAAAAGAAATAAACTTCTTGGCCACCAGTTTCGGGATTTTAAATAAGGTGAGATAGTGTCCTACCACCCAAAGACACAAATTTACTTTTACAAGACAGAAGATCACTCCTAACTTTTTCCATCTCTGGCTTCTAAGTTGAAACATGTCTTGGACTAGCACCTAAAGGCAGACCCGAGTAAAAGAATACACTCGGCATCCCGGAGCTTCTGCCGTACTAGAACAGAATTCAGAACCCACATTCGATTCCAATAAGTGAGCTGTTATGATAATTCACCATCAATCCTGATCACAACTCAAACTACCTTAACAACCTCTTCACAATCAATAATTTTTCAAGTGATGCTGGATAGAAAATGTCAGTATCATCAGCGTACTTCAAAAGAGAAATGCATAAACTTCCACTCAAATTCAGCCCGTTAAAAGTACCCTTCTCTGCTGCTCTTTTAAACAGAACAGATAAGCCCTCAATTATTACAATATCAAAAAGAAAAGGGGACAGGGGATCTCCTTGCCGAATCTCTTTTTTCTAAATTGAATTCAGTAGCTGGAGACCCATTAATTAAGATAGACATTCGAGCAACGAAGACACATTGTTGAATCCAAGCAATCCATATACGCCCAAACCCATTAATTACTTGCCTGTCCCTCAAGATGCTACTAAAAGAACTGGAAAAAGCAGGAGTGACTTCAGCTTTAATCAAACTCGGTTCAGAAAAAGGAATTGGTATGCACAATCTTATCAATTTTGTTTTTTCTTCCACCAATTAACAGAAGCTGCCATATGAAAAAACTTCGTGTTCCTATCGGGATTTAAGCTGCCAATCAACTGAATTTCACAAGCAATAGTACTGCAAGGACTTAATTCATTCAGCTGGATGATCCTGTGCCCACAAGATCAACATATCCTACCACAAAACCTAACAAACCGATCATTCTAATAATTTTCTTTTTAGAGTAGTACTCGTCTTCTTCTTCTTCTTCTTCTAATCCTAATCCTTAAAGGTACCCTTTTTCAATATCAAGACTATCTAATTAAACTAATAAAAAAGGGAATCGATTGCCCGCCTAACCTGTCATATGGTCCTCAATTCACTATTCCACGCCAAGCTTGATTAAATCAAATCAAATGATTTCCTTAAATTTCTTGTAAGACCGTCGGATATCGCGAGGACTAATATTCGGAGCATTTAATAATTTTTTCTAAATGCTAAATTTAAGATTTGAAATTAAAAAATCGATAAACCTCTTTAATTATCAAGAACAACCCTTTAAAATTGATTGGAATTTAATTTAATTGCACTAAAGCAAACCTAGCATCAGTAAATAATTTATATTGTTAGAGAACCCGCATGTATTGGTGTTCAAAGAAGAAATGCTTCCCTATGTACCCAATTAATGGCGAAAAAAGTGGCAAAATAAATTAATTCAGGTATAAAAATTCGAAGTGGAGCTTGATGCAGAGTGACATAGAGTCCCACAATCTAATAACACCCACCAACTAGACCATGGCGACAAAGTTTGTGCATCCGCCAAGTAAAAACAAATTTTTTCAGTATAAGTGATTAGATTTAATTAATAAGAGGCTATGGACGTTTGACTGATCTGTAGACGGCAATTTTGCGACCATTTTCAGTATGTGGCCAGGCCACATTTACCAGTCTTGTCTTCAAAAGAAATATAAATAATGACTTGCTGCCACTACTTTGAAATTGCATGATGGCAACTCAAGAAAAAAAAGAAGGCAAATAAAGCCATTGGCACAGAGGTTTCGACGCAATGATTTGCAGGATGTGTTCGACACTAAAAAAGATAATGAAAACCCAACAAAAAAATAAATAAAAAGACTCACCTGTCAAATTTTGAATGGCTTCTAGGTCATAGTACGAAATATGAAAAAGGAGCCCTACTTTGATTTAAGAGCAAATTATAAAACTTCAAGAATCACTAAAACTTTAATTAAATGGTCTAGCTAGTACCCGTTGTATAAATAAATATATATATTTTTTTGTTAAAATGACACATGTTTTTTTTTAAAATGCAAACTCTAAGAAAAGATGGCACGATTTATATTGAACAATTGCCACTCGTGATGCAAAACAGTGCATTTTACATAAAAAAAAGTTATGTGATTTTTCTCAAATTATTATTATTATTTGTTTTTGATCTGCATGGGTTGGCCAAGGTTGCCTGAGTGCATTGGCCTGGCGAATGCAAACCCTACTCAGTTATTCGTATTTTAATAATAAATTTCACCTATAATTTTTTTTGGTAAAGGGTTTTGTATTTCCTTTTTCTATTTTAATTCAATTTAATATGTTGTTTTCAAATTTATTAGGAATCTTAAATTTTTATTTTTATCAATTTTCTTTCCTTAATGTTTTCATAATTTTAGAGCATAAAATCATATTTTTTTTGAAACATGTCCATATTTAATAATAATAAAAAAAACTGATGGAATCATGATGGAGGGGCCATATTAAAAGATGTCAAGAATAAAGTAACGAAACATGCTCTCAATTCATTAAATAATATCATCACTGCCCTCGATATTGATCTCGAATTACTTTGTCGTTTTTTTCTCTCATTCGTATCATTCATAATATAGATTAATGGGATTGGCCTCAGGTTTTTTCATGGATTTCCATATCGTATATATAGCTAGCTTTATTTCGGTGAATATATAGAAAGACACAGAATGCGAGTGTAACTACTGCATGTAAACTCAATTTCATCCCAAACATGATTGATTAAATAGAAGTAACAGGAGTGGGCAAAGAAGCAGAGACGTGCACGCACATGCACGTGCAAGCACACGGAAGCACAAAGCAAAATCTGTGCCGAAGAACACCTGCATTCCTGTTTTTGGAGTCTATTGTGTAAGACAAACAAATGCACATGGCTTTGCATAATGGAGAGAAAGAAAAATTCAAGTGCAAATCCTTTCTAGCTAGTTATAGTGCTTTGCGCATATTCCCCTGGCAACCAGGCTGCAGTAACAAAATGGTACATATCCTTTTAGTCATATTTATTATGGCAGGGTTTGTGATTTGAAATTAATGCCAAAAAGCTAGTCCTGGTGGTGCTATATCCCTAGACAAATTAACGCCGGATATCTCGTTTAATTTTATCTTCTCCGTGTGTACTGCTAATGAATCAAGCAACGTATATAGATGGCAATTCAAGGGTCTTTATATATATGACAGGACATTATATATTAAGGTGAGAACTAACAATCTCCGATTACCATTATCAATGGAAAACATGGATTGGTAATATATAATATATAATGCCTGGTGATGGAGAAAAAAGTTATCGATAGCTGTAATTCATGTAGTAGTTCTCATTGCGTATATAATAGCGTCATGAAGCGATCGAAGAACAAAGAGAAAAGAATTTATTTAAAGAAATATATCAAGAAGAAAAGTAGTGGACAGAAACTAACCAATATTGCAAATATATATATGTCACAAAAAGCTAACACGCAAGGCCTTTCATGGTGATAGCAAATGAAAATCAAAAGAGAAGACCACTTTCCTCATTTTCTAGGCTTTAAATATTGTTTCCACTCCAAAATCCAGGCTCAAGTTAAGTATTCGCTCCTTTCGTCTGGCCATTTCTTTCTCTCTAGCTCTAATTAGTACCCATTATCAAAATGGAGCCATTAAAGTTGAGGAAGTTTATGAAGATCAATCGTTATTCCCTTCTATAAATATTTGAAAGACGAGCATTGTAGTTCCTCCTTTTGCTTATGAACCAGTTCTAATGCCATGCTCCTTATCCATACGAAAATTGGTTAAATCTCACGCGGGGAGAGAGAGAGAGAGAGAGGCTCCCAATACTGTCCAATAAGAAAATAAAGCCTAAACCAAACTTGTCCAACAACCCTACATTAGCAACCTTGAGCCAAACTCTTCCTGGTCCAGCCCTCAATATAATAATTGCCCACAAACTTAGTGGGAGAAACTCAGGTTGCATATTTTATTGTCTCCTCTATAATTGATGCATATAACCTATAAACGTACGTACGTCACCACCAATGGAGATGTGATTTATCCTCCTTAAATTCACACCTCCACCAACAGAAAGAAGAAAAGGAGGATTCCAACATAACATTTTTGCTACTTTAGAGATTAATATGGCCGAAGAATGCACTGATGACTCTGTGGCAATCTCTTCCTCCACTCCACCAAATTGGTGGGATCTTCACCATGCAGCATCACTCTCTTCATGGACTAATACCATTCCATGGCAACAGTCAAACCCTAGTTCTAACTCCACTTGCGAAGAGGATCTTTCCATGTCTACATCCTTTACTAATGCTTCTAATCACTCTGGACTGACCGTTGAGTCCGCTCGCCAACTCGTTGAGCCTTCTTCATCAAGCGAAATGATGGAAGAACACGCTTCAGATCACAGCCAACTTTGGAACCATATTCTATTGTAAGTTAATTTCATAGCAACGTAAATAAAATGCTACATAGTTTTTTCTAGGATCGATGAAAAGGCACATAAAGATAACATATACAAATATCATACTGTTATTTTGTCATCTTGATTTATATTTGTGTTCAAATATATTTGAATAAGATTATGTGTGGAGAGAAGAATCTTTTAGCACAAGAAAAGGGAGAAACTGGTGCTATATTAATGGATATATGGGTAGATGCAGTACTTAGAGAGAGGTTCATGGATCAATAGTTATTCTTTTATTTTTATATATATTTTCAAATTATTTTTTTGTCTGTTTTTCATTTGATCTACTTGAAATAAAAATTTAACTTCATATTGAAAGAATTTGCATTCGACATCTTTCATTTCTTTTTTGTCAAAAAGAAAGGTAAAGTTTATCTGTTCTCCGTGTGGAATACCTCTATTAATTTAATGCTTTAATTTGTTTTAAACCCTACCAGAGGAGTCGGAAGCAATGAAGAGTTGGAAAACAGTCAAGACGTTGGAGAAAACTTACTTGACGCTTTGTCATCCAAGACTACTAGTACTATGGCATCTGGGATATTTGGACCAGCCTGTGACTACTTCAAGAAAATGGACAACAATTGGGAATTAACGAATCCTACGTCCTTTAACAACTTCGAAAAGCAATTAAACGGTTTCAGTGAGAGCTTGATTGGAAGTGGAAGGTTGAACAAGTTGGTCAGCCACTTGTGTATTGCTCCACCAAACCCAGAAGTAAAACGGCAATTATTCGATCCACTGACAGGCAACACATCCCTGAACCCTTCTGTAAATAATCACTACTCAAGCCAGCATCAAACTTACAGCAACTCCACACCATGTTTAGTGGGAGAAAGCAGAAACTCAGGTTTTCAATCATGTTATAGCCGTGATCCCAAAGTAGATAACGAACACCGTGGAAGACCTACGGCCCCTTTTAGACGGCCATTTAATAGCAATGGTGTTGGATACCATATTGGCCTTAACAACTCAGTACTGGTAGGAGATAACAGCAAATACTACTATGGCATGCCTGATGCTACAAGCAGAAGTGCGAGAAACTTTGCAGATGTTTTAACGTTTACTAATCGATTAAGCAAGCCACTGGTTGATTTTCAAGTGCCTAAACCTTGCTTTAAATCGATCGATTTATCTGATAGTAGAAAGCAAGGAATCCAAACTTCTTCTCCGGTGAGAATCTTTTATTAATCAGCTATTGATATATAGTTTTTGCTTGCCTTTCTCCGTATGTTAATTACGTGACCTCTAGTCCGTGCAACTGCTGCTTCTAATATCAATTATTCGATCCACTCATGATCAATAATTTGCTGAGAGCAGAATTAATCGTGGGAAATTTTTATTTGCCGAAAATTAACACTCAGCAAAGTATTTGAGTATTTATATTGCATGCAGATTGGAAAAGGGCATGGAACAACGAATGAAGGAAAGAAAAGACGTGAAGAAACTTCAGAGACGGCTGTAAAGAAAGCTAAGCATGAGAGCTCTACAGTTTCAACCGTAAAGGTACATATAAAGGACGGACGATCATAATAGCACTCCTTTTTCCCTCTTCATTTCTTCAATTTTATCTCTCCTTTTTAATTAAAGATTGAGAGCTATTATATAAAGAGATGGAGCGCTAATATATATCATCCCTTAGGACTACCCAATTAGAAAAGTACCGACGCACTAATTAAAGCTAATGATAATGGCTAGTGGAAATTTCTTCTTTTCTTTGTTTTTTGTTTTAATAGATGCAAGCATCAAAAGTCAAGCTTTCGGAAAGAGTCACGGCCCTTCAGCAAATTGTCTCGCCGTTTGGGAGGGTAAGCACGATGATCATTATGAACAACTTATTTTCAACAAAACATATACTTCTATTCTTCTTTATCTCTCTCATTAATTAATTATTATACCCTTTTTGTTGTAATCAATATCCTTTCCTTTTCGTTTAAATTTCAGACTGATACAGCCTCGGTGCTATACGAAGCAATTCAATACATTAAATTCTTGCAAGGGCAGGTGCAGGTGATCATCTTATCTTGACATATCCCTTGTCTAATCACTCACTAGAACGTAAGTATGGTGTCCAGGGTTAACAATAGATATCAAGGGAAATATTAATGATCACCTTTTATTGTAAGAATTGTGACCAGTTCCACCGTTTTTTATGAGAGATTATGGAAGAAAAGGTTGTGTGACTGGCAGTAGTAAAAACATAAGGATATATTGTCGGTCATGTTAGCTTAATCCACACCTTTAATTTACTTGATTAAGTAAGAAAAAAATCATTTCTTGATAGCTAGCACTCTGCCTTATGTTTGCAGCTATTGAGCAATCCTTACACGAAGACTACGAATTCACAAAATGTAAGCAATTAAGGCCATGCGCGATATAATATAGTGTGTTTTCTTAGGGTCAAGTAGCACCTTCGAGCAATAATTAACACGCTCAGCTTTTATTTCAGGATCCTTGGGTAGGCTTGGATAGAAAAGACAAGGGAGATGCGAAACTTGATCTCAAAAGCAGAGGTCTTTGTTTAGTTCCTGTTTCTTCCACCCCTCAAATTTATCACGACAACGCAGGATCTGATTACTGGACACCAACTTATAGAGGGTGTCTATATAGATGAAGTATGTTCATGCGGCGCTGTTTTGTGTCTCTCATAAAATAAATTCTAGTATAAGATCAAGAGACCGAATATATATATATGCCACTCATGGGAACACACACATATATATATAGCTTCAGATGCCATATTGGTAAATACATAACTAATTTGTGTTTAATTTCATGTTTCCCTTCAATTTTATATGGCCTCTCAAGCTCTTTGAATGCTAGGTCTAGTTACGTATCCTGTTTTTAGTCCAACTTTTAAAAATACAAGTGTTAGATCATCAATGACGATGTCACTTTGGGTTGAGAGGTGTCTACTAACATGGATATATTTGACAACTTACTTTAAAATGGAACACGGTGATTCATCTTTAAGAAAGCCAGGTTTGTTAGCGATTGATGGAGTTCTAAGTTTTTTTTTTTTTTTATAAAAAATTATTTTTCTGAAATTTCTTTTTCATTTTTTAAGGTAATTAAAACAAACATTAGAAAATAAATTTATGAGAAATATTTTTCAATTATTTATTAATAATACAAATTCATAAAAAAAATACATCAACTTTATAAAAACAAATAGAGATTCACATAAACTATCACTTCATCTCTTGAACTATCATCTTTATCACCCCCCACCATTAATATAATCCCACTATTGCTATCCACCACCATAACCACTATTTTATTATTAATACAATCACCATTTCATATTCTTACCATGACTTTTCACATCTATCACCCTCCATCACAGTTACAGCAACTATATTATTAATAACATACATGATTTGTGCTTGAGGTCGTGGCCTAGTAGGGGAAGAGACTTGTTTCCTTTCTCTACATCTGGGTTCGATCTTCTCCATGCATGATTGTCATCCCCATGGTGTCTTGCATGTTCATTAGGCTTGCAAGATATTCAGTGAACCTAGAGATTAATTGTGGTGCGCATAAACTAACCCGAATACCTCAAGTTATATATATAAAAATAACATACACAATTTTATCATCATCTCAGCATGACTCTTCAACATTACTACCATTACAACAACATCCATCACCATATTATTATTAAAGTAATTACTACTATATCATTATTAATATATTATTATTCTCACCATCACAATAACAACAGCTACCATCCTTTAATTATTATTGCCGTCATAACTATAACATTATATATATTTTTTTTGGAGATCTCGTGAGCTTCAAGGTGTTAATTATCAACAGCATCATTATACTATGAGATCCAAGATGAATCCATTATCTATAAGCATGTCAATAGTGATGATAACAGTGTAGCAGATATATATTCTTGTAAAGAATGGTGGGTATAGGCCTTGCAACCCCTTCGAAATCACTTCTTTTATCATTTTTCTGGGAAAAAAATAATCAAATTTCATAAAAAAAAACACTTTCTCAACCTTTTTTTTATTCAAATTGTTTTCCATTATCGATCTATTACGATTGCTTGGGAAAGGCCGGATAGACGATGACTAACTTTCGCATGAAACTGGTGTTTTTTGTTCAGAAAAACGACCGAAAAGCCTTGGCTTCCATCCGTTTCATCTCATTGTAGTTTGCTTCAACGAGGACGAGGTATCACAACGGCTCAAATAAGAGCTTATTGATAAATTTTATATTACTTTAAAAATAACTGTAAATAATTACCTTATAAGCTCACTCCAAAGAGAAAGAAAGAGATATAAAAATTAAAAAAAAAATACTATAAGGTTTAAAAAAAGTCTAGATATTTCTAAATAACCTCAAAAATATTTTTTTTTACCTCTATAACTGTTCACTAATAAAATAAAGTTAAAAATTGTAGGAACAATTTTTAATTAATAAATTGGAAATAGGTGGATGCCGCGCACTTACCATATTCAAAGCAATTTACGGTTAAGTGTGTGGGACAAATGCCCGTTTGTTAATTTTTTTTGCACACGTGTAAATTCTTGATTTTTTTTTAATAATCTCCGGCGAGGCGGAGGATGCAAATAATTTTCTTAAATGTTTGAATATAAGGAAAAACAAAATGAATTTATTTCTCAAGTCCGCTCTCGTCACTTTCATAACCGCCTTTTTATTTATGTATTTATTCATTTATTTTCTTCCTTTGACCGCTCGCTCTGACTTTGCTAACTACAAATGGCGCCTCTCCTTCACTTCCTACAAAGCTGAAGCACCCAGCTACTCAAATTAGTGTTGAAAAAACTACAACAATCTAGGGTTTATTTCCCCCTCTCACCACAATGAAGCGCTGTTTCAACGAAATCTCAGACGACGAGTGGGCTAACCACTCCTTCAAGCCCTCTCTTCTTTTCCAATCTACGCTAAATGGCAAACACATATCGATTCTTCTCCTTCTTCTTTAGAATCCTTTGCTTTCACAAAACCACGTCAAAATTCCTTTAGCAGTATCAGCAACGACGACGACTGCGTCGAAGTCACCGAGCATTTCAGCTTGGAGGATGAGGAAGAGGAGACAACGAGGCATCAGTGGGGAATTGTGGCCTTCGATTCGTGGTTGATGAGATGAGGAGGTGATGGTGGAAGAGTGAGAGAGCGGTGGGGATTTGGCGGAGGTTTATGATGTAAAATCGAGCGAGGAGGAGTTGGAGGAGGAGGAATCGGCGGTGGAAGATGATGATTTGGTGGGTAAAGCATTGCAGAAATGCGCTAAAATATCGGCGGAGTTGAAGAGGGATCTGTATGGCTCTGGATTGACCTCGTGCGACCGGTATGCCGAGGTGGAAACTTCTTCAGTCAGGATTGTTAGTCAGGTACTCTTTTCTTTTCATTTTTTTGAAGCTGAAATTTTGTTTCTTTCAGGTATATCATGGTTTTATGTAGTTTTCTTTTTTTGCAAGAATCATCTCCTAGGTCATTTATGATATTGAATTCAATACAGAGGGTCCAAATATCATGAGAAATTTGAAATGAAAAAGAGTGGCAACATGTTCTTTTATGCTCCCTTTCCAATGAAACCACTACTGATTTTCCTTAATCATCTTTTTTGTTGTCTCAAAATTGGTTTGTTTAGCTTTACTAAGCTTGATAACATTAGTATTGTGAGCATTCATGCGACGGAATGGTGATCTCTCTCTATGTATTTTGTTGATTGTAAAAGAAATTTCACTTAAAAACTAGCCAATTACCCAAATTAGATGAGTCTGTCCGTGTGGGCGTAGACATCTGCATCTATGGGTGCGTGGTATGCATGTATGTGCACATGCATGTGCATTCTGCAATCCCTAAAGAAAATGATCCGTAATTCTGATTCATCTGTCTTTGCTACATGTAGAGTTATCCCTTAGACGGGTCTGGTCTTTAATGGGGGAAACTCTGTTTTATTATCGCAGGACGATATTGATGCAGCCTGTGCACTGCAGTCGCAGATTCAGATTTCCAGCCTGTCCTTAAGCCATACCAGCTGGGTGGTGTCAACTTTCTTCTTCTGCTATACAGGAAGGGCATAGAAGGAGGTATTCTACTATTCCTTTTTCTATTGTCATTGTGTTGTTACATATCTACTTTCAGGAGCCCTACATTCTATTATAATAGTTGTGTTGAGACATTGTAGTTTATGATCCAAGATTACAAACTGTGGTAATTAATTGGGAAACTATGTACATATAGTTTGAAGTATTTTCATATTACTTTGTTTACCTTGAGATATATTGAATCCCTTTTACTTTTGAAATTACATTGCACCTTTGGCTGTATATTTTAAGAAGATAAAATATACCAACCAGGACCCTGAAATTTTAACATGAATGGATTGGTCATGGACTCATTATTAGCAATGAAACCAGTGTGGTCCAAGTATATCGAAAGAAGAAATGTATGCTGGAATATTGCTGATGTATTTCTATTCCATCAAATGCATATTCTGAGGCTGCACTTTAGGGTGTGTAGTCATTTTTGGATATGGATATCAGATTATGTGTTTTGGAAAGACCCTGATCAATAATCACTCACATTTGTATCCATGCAGCCGTATTAGCAGAAGAGATGGGTCTCAGGAAGACCATTCAGGTACTTGTAATGTTTTTTTTTTTTTTTTACTTTTCAGTGACAATAGGGTTACCTTTTGTTGTTGCAATATAAATTTGATCTTGTGCTACAGGCTATTACATATTTGACACTGTTGAAATGCTTGCACAATGACCCTGGTCCACATTTAATTGTGTCCTGCCTCTGTTTGAGAACTGGGAAAGAGAACTGAAAAAGTGGTGTCCATCATTTTCTGTACTCCAGTATCATGGGGCTACACGATCTGCCTATTCAAAAGAATTGGGCTCATTAGCCAAAGCTGGGTTGCCTCCATTTAATGCGCTTCTTGTCTGTTACTCACTTTTTGAGCGACATAGGTGTGTCTTATGATGCCCGACTGTACTCTTATTGCTATGACAATGGCATGAAATTGATGTTCTCTGGTGAGATTCTTGTGAATCTTTTGCTCGTGCATAGCTATGCATCCTGATTTCAAATTGTAATATTGTTCCAACTTCTTGCAGCTTTTACTTTATCATGATATAAATGAGAAAAAAGGAATCCTTTTGGACAAGTATGTTATACTTTCAGCTAAATCTCGGGTATGAATCAAGTAATTTCACTGGATTTCATGACCTGAGTTTTTGTGAGCTAAAATTTGCAAGTTCATATATCATGCAGGCATTAGCTGAACTTCTTCCTGGCCTGAGGAAGTGCGGGCGTCGAGTTCTGATTTTTAACCAGTGGACTTCGATGCTAGACATCCTAGAGTAGACTTTGGATGTAATCGGGGTTACATATAGAAAGTATTGATGGAAGGTTCTCCCCTGTGCTTATCTACATTCATCATCATTATTATTAGAACTAGTTGTTGTCTGCGCCTGGTGTGCTAATATTGTTTTCAGTGCATGCGGTGGAGGTTTCATGTTTTCTCTAATGCGGTAAGGCTGTGATTGTTTTTGAGGTGGTATTGTGCTTTCGGGAAAAAAAAAAGATTTTTTTTTGTTTTAAATTAATTTTTTTTGGTGATTTTGGATTGTTTTGGTGTGTTGATGTCAAAAATAAATTTTAAAAAATAAAAAATAAATTATTTTGATACATTTTCATGTGAAAAACACTTTAAAAAACAAACGTTATCATAATGCCAAACACTTGTTTCCTAAATCCATTGTACAAACTGGTGTGGAAAATTCATCTGGGAAAGTTTTTAATATTATAGTGCGATGGATCTGAGCAATCAATTTGATATTTACCATCATTGAACTATGTCCATCACAGATTGCTACATCACTTGGTAAAATAGTTTAGGCACTTTTGTATTGTCCTAGAACAACAATGATCGTCCTTTTGAACAACCTGGACTTTTGAGCATTTTCTTTTTGAATTGCGCATCATAATGGTGGTCATTTGTTTCCTAATTTTCTCTTTATATGGCCACTAGAAATTCCTTTTAGCCTAATCAGTTCCATCCATTGACAGTACTCAGGTGATGGATAAACAGAACATGGTTGACGCTTTCAACAATGACACTTCGAAAGCATGCCTGCTGTCCACTAGAGCTGGAGGTCAGGGTTTGAACTTGACGGGAGCTGATACTGTAATTTTCCCCGATTTGGATTTCAACCCACAAATTGATCGACAGGTAGAAGATCATTGTCATCGCATTGGCCATACTAAACCTATCACCATATACAGGTACTTCATAACCCATCCGAGACTTTGAAGGAAATAATCACAGACAAACCCCTTCTATCATTTTTCCCTCTTACCATTCTACATGTTTTAATTTTTTGCAAGTCCAAAAAAATTGTGTCATTTGACTCCGCTCCATCCTTTGCAGAATGGTGACCAGGGGCACGGTTGATGAGACTGTTGATGAGATGGCAAAATGGAAGGTAGTTTTGGACGCAGCAGTGCTCGACTCTGGTGTGGCGGTAGATAACGAGGGAGATGCATCTTCGCGAACAACGGGGGAGATCTTATCATCACTTATGATGGTATAGAAATTCTAAGCAAACCCTCAGAGACTTGCGCCAGAACATTTTCCAGCGTGCTCCCTGTTCTGGCGATGTATTCAATCAGTAATAAAAGGCTCTTCAGTCCTCAGTCTCCAGCGACCAGGAATTTTTTGCCCTTTAATTTTTTATTTCTCCATATTTCTATGATATCCGTTGTTGTATTAGTTATGCTCGACCTGGGGGGAGATTAGTTTATAATTTATTTTTTTAATGGGTGTAAATAGGCCTTTAATTCGTACATCCAATCAGGTATCAGCAAGACATGATTTGATCCAAGTTGCTTATGACTCGCCACGAACGTCAGTGCCATACTGAATTGCTGATTGCTGTGAAGCGAGTTGCCGTTGTTGCTTATGTGCCACAGACCTCCTGGAAAACTAAACTTTTAGATATTTTTCGTTTACTTTCCACCAGGCTGCTTTCTGCTCTTACCCGCCAGCCTTGAACCCTGACCCCATGGATCGTGTATTAATCTCAGACCAGCAGGCTACGTTGAAGGCTGGTCTTGGTTTCACCAGCTTTTCCTCACCGTTGGAGATCACATAGAATAATTAAATATGATTTGATGGGCAAAGAGATTATGCTCCGGGGACAAGATGTAACCTATGCTGGATTGCCGTTTTGGGCATGATAACAAAAGAATCTCTGGTTAGGAGGAAATTAGGTACTATCTTCTCCAGTTCTCCCTCCTGCGATGACAATTGATGGAGCCTCTGCCTTCCCGTGATTGTTGTATATAATAGAGGTAACAGCCAAGCCAGTGGGGCTGGCACTGGTGTCAAAGGGCACGAGGGTAAGATATATGTGGTGCGGGCTTCCGGGAATCCATGACCCAACTACGCACACAATCTCAGGTTTCGGTCCCCCAGACTGGGCTTTGGCCTGCGAGGGGCCAATCTATTGGTCGGCAGTTTCCTACGGATCTGGAGCTTATCCATTTGGAATGGAGTTCTGGCGTTATAGTAGAGGTTGAGTTTTGAAAATGGCGGGTGACAAATTACTGGATAAAGATGTTATAATACAGCTCTCTTTAAGGTTTGGACGGTTTCTGAAGCCCTAAACTTGAATAATTTCATTAACCCTTTAAACTTTGCCTCCTCCTATGAAATTCAATTAGCAGTCATACATGAAATAATACGATTCTCCTGAAGCTTTTAGAGAGGTCTTCTTAACTTAACAAACTCCCTGGAATTTTAAGAATTCTCTTAACAAACCCTGCCTCCATGAATTTCATAACTTGCACACATAAGATTTCAGGTCTTACTAAATTCCTAGAGAGTATTTGGTTATAAGGAATACCTTTTCAAAAATCGAAGAATGTGTTTGGAATAATAACTCAAAATCAAAATGTATTTTATAATTTTTAATAATTACTTTTTTTTTTCAATGAAAGAATAAGAATGACTCACGAGAAGGTGGTGATAATAGTTTAAAATGATAGAGACAATGACCGTAATAGTATTGTTGTGATTGGCAACAAGTGGTGGAAATGATAGTAATAAACTAGTAATATAATGTTTGTGATGATAATATTAAGAGGATTGTTACAATGCTTATATGAGTAATAAATTGTATCATTGGATGAGAATAAGTATATCATTTTATTGAAAATTTTTATTCAAATCCAATGATTTAAATATTTTATCAATGTTAGGGTATCTCCAATGAAAAAGATATATGAAGAGCAAAAAAAATAATTACCAAAAAGATTTTTTATTTATTGATTTTGAGTTTCAAAGGGAATATATAGGTACATGAGATGCAATTTGTTTTTTTTTTTTTTTTGAGGGCATCTTTAATTGGAGAGGCAAATGAAGAGCTAAAAATAAATAAATAAAACTAATTCTTTTGCTTTTTTTCTCTCTCTATTTTGCATCTTCAAATTAAAGGATAAC
>Ga0325400_1002990_pt1 | contig 15083 bp, 6 predicted proteins | sample PopdelMetagenome_2_FD_205662 | JGI IMG/M metagenome (GOLD analysis project Ga0325400, IMG submission 205662) | Populus deltoides microbial communities from Bellville, Georgia, United States - Xylem-PdKOR-R1 | ecosystem: Host-associated > Plants > Phyllosphere > Stem > Wood/Secondary xylem... | reverse complement strand
AGAATTACTTACAAAAATTGATAAAATCCGTCGGTAAATCAGAACACGGATGCTGTGACCACAAAACTTCAAGAAATATAACTTGTTGTGCTGATATGAGGGAGATTTTTGTTTGGGGGGAGGGGGGGCTGGTTGTTTGCAGATGGGGAGAGTTGGGATTAGGAAGAAGAAGGAGAAATAGGGGAGGAGAGGGTTGGTAGAGCGGACATATATTAACTTTTCCCGACGGTTTCACCGACGAACACTCTATCGGTGATTCTGACTGAACAATCGACACGTCACCGTACGGATCTGCCATTTCAAATCCCCCAGTGATTTCATCGGCAATTTAAACGACGAACCAGTCACATCGCTGTACGGGCTGTCTTTTTGAATCCGTCGGTGATTCCGTCGGAAAAAATAACCCGCCAAAATCTCCAAGTCAGCGACCCGCCTTTTTTTTTTATGACGAAAACTTTTCCGTCCGTAATTCAATCGGTAACTACTGATGGAAAATTTCTGTTGGTAGTGACCGACTGAATTACGGACGGAAAAGTGTCCGTCTGTAGTTACCGATTGAAGTACGGACGGAATAGTGTCCGTCGGTAATTCCGACCTCAAATTACCGATAGACATATTCTGTTGGTAAATCCGTTGCTATTTAGCGAATTTCTGGTAGTGACAGTGACGTGACCAGTTCACCGTTTAAAATGCCGATGGAATCACTGAGGGATTCGAAATGGCAGATCCGTATGGTGACGTGACCGGTTCACCGCTTGAAATGCTGATGGAATCACCGAGGGATTTAAAATGGAAGATCCGTACGGTGACGTGTTGATTTTTCTGTCAGAATAGTCGACGGACGCACCGACGGAAAATCCATCGGTGAAACCGTTAGAAAAAGTTAATATATGCCCTCTCTGCCGATCCTCTCTTCCCCTATTTCTTATCCTTCATCCTAATCTCAACTCTCCCCATTTGCAAACAACCAGCCCCCCTCCCCCTCAAACAGAAATCTCCCTCATCTCAGCACAACAAGTTATATTTCTTGAAGTTTTGTGGTCACAACATCCGTGTTCTGATTTACTGACGGATTTTATCAATTTTTGTAAGTAATTCTATCTTTTTAAATTTTAACATTTAAATGTCAATTTTATTGTTTTTTTAGTATATGTATTTTGTTAGTAGATGTACATGTTTTATTGTTATTTCTCAAACAAACTTGTAGTATATGAATGTATAATTGTATACCTGTTATGGTTTGTTTTAGATTTTGTAAGATTGTATTTGTTTGTAAATTGTTAAAACTTTATGGAATTACCGAATTACATGTGCTGTTTTGAAATAATTAATAGCTTGCTTAATGGGTCTGTTTAAAGTTTTATCAATGGTATTGCGGAGTGGTAATTTCCATAAATTTATATATATTAATTTGTATGGACGTTGATAAATGATAATGGATATTTAATATTTATGAGAAGTTGTGATTGGTTTGTTGGATAATCTCAAGGTAAAGTAATATTTTTGCAAGTTTATTTACCTAACTTAGTTAATTAATACATGATGTCATCATAATTTTATAGAGGTTCGATATAAGTCATGGATGATCGTTCATGAATGTATCGAGATTCACCCCAATGATTGCGGAGGATTGATTATTGTAACGGGGTTTAGGGTTTTATTAATTTCACAACATCTATTCCCAGAAATTTTACTAGAGGCGGTATTAGGTGTCCATGCTCACCTATCGTACTTGAGCTTAATAACTATGAAAATAATCATGAGCTGTGTGAAAGGAATAAAAATACCGACATACTCACTAGCAATTTGCAAAGGCAACATTGAGAAAAATAAATCATGATTATTGAGTAATGAAACAATATTAAATATTATCGTACTTGCTATGTTTGTTCATGAGTCAGATAAGTTTTTGGATAAATTACACCTTCATTTACATATCTGTATTGTTCTTGTGTAAGTGAATTTTTTTTTTGATGTAAACACAATCATATTAATAAAAAAAAACTCCCGAGATGTTACACCTCGAGAGCTGCTTTCTGGCGCTAAAGGCAGTTAAAAAGTTCATGAATCTTTGGAAAAGTCAAATTTGGAACGATGATTTGGAAAGGTCGAACAAAGATTATTTAGAAATTTCAGAATGAAAGATTCCTATACCTTGCCATTCCAATTAATTCAGAGACCGCGATTAATTAAGCCGTCTCTTACATTATTTCTTCACCGATTCAATTAAAGAAGAGAAAACTGATGCAAAAGATTTTAAAAAACAAAATATTTTTTTCTTAGTTATTTTTATTTTTTTGATTTAGTTTAGAAATGAGCTACGGATTTTAAACAAATGAGCCGACAATTAAGCATCTTTAGAAATTATAGGACATGGAAATGAATTTTCCTACGATTTACCAAATCCTCCACCCAATAAAAACTGATGTCACTGTTGTTGACGTATACATGTCAAATTCTGTAAAATAAGAACAAAGATGAATAGGAAATTTCACAATTAAAAATTCCAATAAATATTCCATTTCTTTTTTTCTATAAATACCTATCATTGGAGCCTACGATCTTTATCTTCATCTGCCATAGGAAACCATATCCCTTCGACATGATGCCCTTACTACAGAAACCAGTCTCAATGTTTCTCCAAGTCCTTTTTTTACTCCTTATAATGTGCTTTCCTTCTTTCTTTGCCTTTCCTCCTAATTCCTCTGCAGCTTCATTTGGTGCTGCCAGATACGCAGCTGCTGAAGGTAATAAAGAAGCGGAGGCCTTCCTAAAATGGAAAGCAAGTCTTGATGACAACCACAGCCAATCTGTCCTGTCTTCTTGGGTTGGTAGCAGCCCTTGCAGGTGGCTTGGAATCACTTGTGACAATTCTGAAAGTGTCGCGGATTTCAGCCTTCCAAATTTTGGTCTGAGAGGTACGCTTCATCGTTTCAACTTCTCATCCTTCCCCAATCTTCTCACTCTCAATCTCTCGAGCAATTCACTCTACGGAACTATTCCATCCCACATAAGTAACCTGACCAAAATCACCAATTTAGACTTGAGTGATAATCATTTAACAGGAAATATTCCACATGAGATAGGATTGTTAACAAGTCTTAACTTTCTCTACTTTTATGAAAATAATTTCACTGGTTTGATCCCAGCCTCTATTGGAACTCTGAAACACCTATCAGTTCTCTCTCTATGGGGTAACAAACTCTCTGGTTTGATACCTCCAGAGATTGAATCACTACAGTCTCTTAATTCCCTTGACCTGGCAATCAATGATTTAACTGGTGGGATCCCTTCTTCTATCGGAAATATGAGAAACTTATCAATTCTCTTGCTCTGGGATAACAAACTTTCTGGTTCTATTCCTTCTTCTATAGGAAACATGACTAAGCTCATTGATTTGCGTCTTGAACAAAATAATCTCACCGGTTTGATCCCAACCTCGATTGGAACTTTGAAACATCTATCCGTTCTCTCTCTATGGGGTAACAAACTCTCTGGCTTGATACCTCCAGAGATGGGATCACTACAGTCTCTTAATTCCCTTGACCTGGCAATCAATGATTTAACTGGTGGGATCCCTTCTTCTATCGGAAATATGAGAAACTTATCAATTCTCTTGCTCTGGGATAACAAACTTTCTGGTTCTATTCCTTCTTCTATAGGAAACATGACTAAGCTCATTGATTTGCGTCTTCAACAAAATAATCTCACCGGTTTGATCCCAACCTCGATTGGAACTTTGAAACATCTATCCGTTCTCTCTCTATGGGGTAACAAACTCTCTGGTTTGATACCTCCAGAGATTGGATCACTACAGTCTCTCAGTTCCCTTGACTTGGCAATCAATGATTTAACTGGTAGGATCCCTTCTTCTATCGGAAATATGAGAAACTTATCAATTCTCTTGCTCTCGGATAACAAACTTTCTGGTTCTATTCCTTCTTCTATAGGGAACATGACCAAGCTCATTGATATGCGTCTTCATAAAAATAATTTGATCGGTTTGATCCCAACTTCGATTGGAAATCTAAGAAACTTATCAATTCTCAATCTCTCGAATAACAAACTCTTTGCTTCCATTCCTTCTTCCATAGGGAACATGACTATGCTCACTCAACTTGATCTGAGCATAAATAATTTATCTGCTTCTGTTCCTCGGGAAATAGGACAACTTGAATCCCTTGTTGTTTTGAGCTTGTCCTTTAATAATCTCAATGGTTCTCTGCCCCCCGAGATGAATAATCTCACACATTTGATGAATTTGCAATTGTTTTCAAATAATTTCACTGGCCATTTACCACGAGACTTGTGCCTTGGTGGGTTACTTGTAAATTTTTCAGCCGCCTACAATCATTTTTCTGGTCCAATCCCTGAAAGCTTGCGAAATTGTACTAGTCTATTTAGAGTTAGGCTTGAATGGAACCAACTGACGGGGAATATTTCTGAAGATTTTGGCCTCTACCCAAACTTGAACTTTGTGGACCTAAGTCACAATGATTTGTATGGCGATCTTACGTGGAAATGGGGAGGTTTTCACAACTTGGTGAGCCTAAAATTGTCAAACAATAATATCTCCGGTGAGATACCATCAGAGCTTGGAAAGGCTACTGGGCTACAAATGATTGATCTCTCATCAAATCTCCTAAAGGGGACAATTCCAAGAGAATTGGAGCAGTTGAAGGCGTTGTACAACCTTACTCTTCATAACAACCATCTTTTTGGTGTCATCCCCTTCGAAATCCAAATGCTATCTCAACTTCGTGCCCTTAATTTAGCTTCTAATAATCTTGGTGGATCAATCCCAAAACAACTGGGAGAGTGCTCAAATTTATTACAGTTAAACTTGAGTCATAATAAGTTCATAGGGAGCATCCCATCTGAGATAGGCTTCCTGCATTTTCTTGGAGATCTAGATCTTAGTAGGAATCTACTGGCAGGAGAGATACCATCAGAAATTGGGCAATTGAAACAGTTAGAAACGATGAACCTGTCTCACAACAAACTTTCCGGTTTGATTCCAACTGCTTTGGTAGATTTGGTGAGCTTGACAACTGTAGACATCTCCTACAATGAACTAGAGGGCCCTATCCCTAAAATCAAAGGCTTCAATGAAGCTCCATTTGAAGCTTTTACGAATAATAGTGGTCTCTGTGGAAATGCCAGTGGTCTAAAGCCTTGTACACTTCTTACAAGCAGGAGAAAGAGCAACAAAATTGTCATTTTGATTCTTTTTCCTCTCCTGGGCAGTCTACTTCCACTACTTACCATGGTTGGATGTTTATACTTTCGCCACCAAACAAGTAGAGAAAGAAACTCCTTTTTAGGAGAGCGACAAAGTCCACTCAGTTTTGCAGTATGGGGCTATGGGGAAGAGATCCTACATGACACTATCATCCAGGCCACTAATAATTTCAACTCCAATAACTGCATTGGGAAAGGGGGAAACGGAATTGTTTATCGAGCCATGTTGCCAAGAGGTCAGGTGGTTGCCGTGAAGAAACTTCTCCGATCAAGAGATGGCGAGCTTATGAATTTGAGAACTTTTAGAAATGAGATTCGCATGTTGATAGATATTCGACATCGAAATATTGTGAAGTTATATGGATTTTGTTCATTAACAGAGCACTCTTTTTTAGTTTACGAGTTCATAGAAAGGGGAAGTTTGAAGATGAATTTATCTAGCGAAGAACAGGCAATGGACTTGGATTGGAATAGAAGGCTTAATGTTGTTAAAGGAGTGGCCAATGCATTATCCTATTTGCACCATGATTGCTCGCCTCCAATCATTCATCGAGACATTTCCAGCAGCAATGTTCTTTTAGATTTGGAATACGAGGCTCATGTTTCGGATTTTGGGACAGCTCGGCTCTTGATGCCTGACTCGACCAACTGGACCTCATTTGCTGGCACCTTCGGATACATAGCTCCAGGTACATACTTGATTTCATTCTTAATATATGTATATAAGCAGAACAATACTACCAGTACTATGAAAATGGAGGGCTACTTTTGGATGCTCTAAAGGTTATGTATAATAAATTGTCATATTAGCAGTACGGTACAACCAGTACTATGAAAAAATGACCAGAATTTTTGCAGAGCTAGCTTACACAATGAGAGTGAACGAGAAGTGCGATGTCTACAGCTTTGGAGTGGTCACAATGGAAGTAATAATGGGAATGCATCCGGGTGATCTCATCTCATCTCTTTCTGCATCAGCATTTTCCTCCTCGTCGTGCTCACAAATCAACCAGCATGCATTGTTGAAGGATGTGATAGACCAACGCATCCCACTTCCTGAAAATCGAGTTGCAGAAGGTGTGGTCTCCATTATCAAAATAGCATTTGAATGCTTGCTTGCCAATCCCCAATCTAGGCCAACCATGCGACAAGTAGCTTCGAAGCTCATAGCTCGATGGCCTCCGCTGCCAAGGTCATTCTCCGCAATAACATTGGAAGATCTGATGCCTCAAACAACTGTGACAGGCTGAGAATTTTCCAAAAGATTTTGTATAATTAGTATGTGATTGTTTCGACTTATGTTCCTTTCCACTTTCGTCGCTTTGTTTTTAATAAATTATTTCTCTGCTTTGTATTTTGTTTCTTCAGCGATTAATATGTTTTAGTACAATATTATTATCAATCAAAGTGAATAAAGGCTCTTTGCTATATTGAGGACACCTGGGTTTCAAGATCCTGTTTCATCCCTTGTTTTTTTTTTTTTGATAGTAAACGAGTGAATTATATATTAAACAGCCCCATTAAGTAGGTGGAACTGAACGAAAGATAAATACAATAAAGGAAATCTGTTTCAAGATCCTGTTTCATCCCTTGTAATAAAGGAAATCTTCAATTCAATATCAGCCAAGGAGGATGATATATTTCCATCAAATAGTGAATAGTTCTATGTAAGGTTTAGCTCAAGGAGGATGTAAGCCAAGGAAATAGTTGCATGTGTTCTTCAGTGCAGGCCCCCCCACCACCACTATGTTCTTAGAGCAAATTGTTAGACAGCAACTCTTGTTATCGTAGACACCTATGCGTTTGTCCACATGGTTTCCCCAAAGGATATTACCTTTCATCTTCCATTCTCTCATCCCCTATATGGTGGTGATGGTAGGAGTGATTTTGGCAGAACTGATTAATCAGAATCTATAGAGAAAAAAAGTCCAGATATAATCTCCTACAACCTAAGATGTTCTAAAACATGAGCACTAGCATGAGAGGCTGCTAGAAGGAGATATACCAAGAATTGAGTCTAAACGTCTCATAAGAGTTCTTCAACAATATTTTGAAGATAAATCAAATTTTTCAAAGCATCAAATTACCAAATCTCGTTTCGCAATACACGTCTAAATTCATGTTCTTGCAAAGCACAAAATATTGACTTAATTTCTTAAATAAATCAAGTTACTATACATCAAATTTAAGGGAAGAATTAGAAGATTGTCTTATTCTTTTGAAGAATACTTTATATAGAGATTGTAATCATATATTTTTACATGCTTATTTAATTTAAGTGCTCAAAATTGTGTCTACACAGTCATTCGCATGGAAAACTGTAACAATTTGTCAAACAATTTTAAGGAGATTCTTCTTCAGGTTTTGTCCAAGGGAAAGCTTCCTGACATTGTTCTCCCGGGTAGCGATGTACCGCATTGGTTTATCCAATATCAAAGAGATAGATCTTCCTCAACATTTCGTACCCCACCCATTTCAGCTGGTTTAAGTCTAGGACCAATTGGATGGACTGTCTATGGAGTCATTGAAGAACGCTTCCGGACGAGGTGTTCTCTTTGTTCTGCTTCTATCAGAAAAAGAAAGATGACACCATATCAAATGATTTTTATTGTATAACTTTTTTAAGGAATTAGTTGTATAACTTTCAATATGAATTTCGGAGATTCAGATTCAGATCTTAGACTACTCTACATAGTGTTTTCTAGATTATTTTTAGAACAATTTAAAATTATCGACATTTAGAATTTATCAAAAGTTTTTTTTTTGAACTATAATTTTAAAATTTAAGAAATCTTGGTTTCTTTCTATTTGATATACATCGTGTATCAAATGTGTCGCACCTGACCTCGTGGCAGTCTTAAAAAAATTTCAATGAAAATGAAAAGAACAAATTTATGGCATCTTGTTCTTTGATATAGAAAGGTTTTGTTTAAGGAGTCGTCACTTAGTATTATGATCACTAGGAACCTTAACTGGTCAACAAAGATTCTATGGTACATGATTGGTTATGTAAAAGAAAAGATATTATCACCTCTTAAATGTCATGCCTGAGGCAGACTGCATTACTGATTTTGTTTTAAATTGCTAAAATTTTGTTAGTTTATGTTATGATGCTTTACTAATAATATTTCTGACTCTGATGTCAATGAATATTCAACTACAAATACTTCCAACTCTAGTGTTAGTAAATATTACATAGTAAAAAAAATAAATGATATTCTTGACTCTGGTGTTAGTGAATAAACCAATAAATAATTTTAAAATCATTGCATGCATAATTTTTTTTTAAGAAAATGTATCGTTCACTATATTTGCATTTCATAATAAAAATTCACAGATTATATATACAATGAAATACCTATAAAACAAATGCAAGGAGCCCATAAATAAATTAAAAGGGTCTACAAATTGTTTTGTAAGTTTTTGATATTCGGAAAAGCCTATTTGACTGGATATCAAAATATAAGAGGATAAAAATAAAAGGGGTAAGATATAAAAATGTATTTTGGCACATGCCTCCTGGCCAAAAACAAATCAAGCTGGCTGATCCTGGGATCCGGCCCGGCCAATCTCAGCTATTTGCTATTTTTTTTTTTTAAGATTGGATCTGATCTAGCAGATTCAGTCTGGTTACTGTCCAAGCCAGTGATCTGGTTGGGCAAACAAGATGGACACGTGAACTAACTTTGCATGAAGAGTGTGAAGGTAACAGTGTTCAAATAATGTTTGCAAAGAATGCAAACAATGAAAGGAAAATGGGCGTACCTGGGTCTGGAAACGTCGAAGACAGTGGCAACGCTGGTTCTGGTCTCGGTGATTTTCGTCTGCTTATGTTCTTTCCTTTTGCTTGTCTCTGTCTTCCTTTTGTGACCACTGTTTTCTCAGGTTCTCTCTTCCTCTCCTGTTCGTTCGTCTTCTGTTTGCTTATGGTTTTTTAGAGATGAATGAACGAAGACGATGGTGATGCCGATTCTCTTTGGTGGTCTATGATTCTGGGTCGTTCTTCTTTTTCTTCTTGTTTTTTGTTTTCTTGCTTTCTTCCTTTTTTGTTCGTTCTCGGCTCCTTCGTTGTTCCTGTTTTTTTCGTCTGTCTTTCTCTCTGTGTGTGTTTTTAGTCCGTCTGTCCCACTTCCTTTTTTTTTTTTTTTTTTTTTTTTTATGTGAGGCCTTTCTCTGGCTTTTATAAAGCCAGAGAAGGTCGTGTGTTCATGCCTCCAGAAATGAGGCACTTTCCGTGATGGATCGTGGTCCATGATCACGCCGGATTTCCCGTCAGATAAATCTCCCTGAATGAGGAAGAAGATGAATAGTGGGTTTACAAAACATTCACTGATATGGCCATTTTCAATTTGACCCCTGAATTTCTGATATTTATCACTTGGATCCTTAATCAATGAAAAATCAATTTTTAATTTTGCCCCTGGATTAAATTCAATTGGGCCCCTGAATTATAGCACTATTTACACAATAGTCCTTGTTTTTTGGATTATTCAATTTGCTTCTTAATTGGCTCTTCAACTTTTAATTCTTTCAAACTTACCCCTGGAAAAATCAATTAAAATCCCTAAAGTACCCCGAAATTTCACTTTGCTCCTTGGACTTTAATTTCTTGTAATGTTTCCTTGAATCAGCCTCAAACTTTGTTATTTCTTCACTTAAGTCCCTGATTTCATTAATTAATTAAAATCAAAGTTTACTTAAGTCCCCAAACTTATCAATTCTTCTATTAAGCTCCTGATTTCATTAATTAAACTAATTCAAAGTTTAATTAAGTCCTTAAACTTATAAATTGACTAAATTGACTCTCAAATTTAATAATTTCAGCTCAAATTTTCAATTGTGTCTTAAACCAATTCTGAAATTATTCTTTTATTCATTGATTATTTATTTTTTATTAAAAATTTAAAAATTAGGTTATGACAAAATGATTTTTTAAATAATTATTTTTATCATATTATGATGTAGTTAGATCCGAAATAATTGTATTTTTTTTTACAAAAAATTAGATCTAAAACTAATATAAATAGTGTTGTCTAACTTATTTATTTAAAATTGTTAACATTTAAAATTTATCAAAAATATTTTTTTTTTACCGTTTAGTTTTAGTTTAAGAGCTTGATTCATTATACACTGCTTCGGTAATGTATGTTTGAGCATATACAATTCGTAATGAACGCTAAATTAATTATACACCGGGAATTGAATATTTTTGAAGGAAGAAGAAGAAGAAGAAGAAGAAGAAGAAGAAGAATGTTCTTATGTGAGAAGATGGAAGGCCCTGCATTTTCACCTTCATATGAAATATTTTAATTGTGGTATTAATGTTGAATCTTCAAGCAATTGGATGAGTTTACATAAAAAAAATTGATGACTGATTTTTAAGAAGCTCATTGCAGAAGGCTTTTTCAATAATGCAAATTCTCAACTTCGTAATTTAGCCACCCCCAACAAAAAAAAATTAAAAATAAAAATAAAAATCAAGGCCACAGCGGGAGAATGTTCCGTGGTGGCGGTTGCCATAGCCACCGTGGAGGTCCAAATCAGAACACCGAATTAAATAAATTTCTAGTCATGGGATGAATTCAAAATCAAACAATAATTAGGAGCGATTATTAAGATTATTATTTTTAATTACTCATCCCCTGTGAAAGGAGTCCTGAATCTGAATTCTGATGTGGCTCTTTCTTCAGTCATGTTGATTGTAGCCAGATACATAAGAGGTTCCTACAGAATGGAAATGGGAGAAGCTAGCAATTCCCTTGCCCCACTGTTGAAGGAACAGGGCCAGGACATTCTTTCCGTTCTTTCATGAGTTCTGAACCTTTTTCTCCTTCAATTATGTCTCTAGATGAGAAAACTTTTTAGCTCTAGATTTAGCAACTTTTTATTCAATATTTCAAAATCAAATAAAAATGATTTTTAAGCTACTATAAATAATATTTAATTACTGTCTATGTAAGTTTTTTTTTGGATTTGAAAAAAAAAGAAGCTAATAAATCTATGTAAATTAAAAACCATCATTTATCTTAAATAACAAACTCCCTGACGTTCACTAAGATAGTTTTGATTCTCCTAGTCTTTCTCTTTGACTGCAACAGCAACAAAACATCATGCATGAACACTCTTTCTTTTGTGTCACAATGAAATACTCTGCCATATATAGTTGACCTTTCTTGATTGATCAACACTACAAGTCAGGTGATCATTCAATTTTCAATACCTTCAAATGACACTTGTTCATCTGTGACTGGAGCTTTTTCATTCCTTTCTATAGTTAAGAGAACCAAGTCTCATCTTCTGATCTTCCCGGACATCCTGCCTGCCATGGGCAAGTAAAGAAAATGTACTTCTTGCAAGGATCCAAAGGTTTTTGTTCTTAAAAGATATACAAAATCTCATCCTTTTCTAGAGTGATCAAGTGGAAGAGTGAACCAAAATTAAAAAACAGAATAATTGATTAGGAATTTTACTTGTGAAGCCATCTTCTATGCTCAAACCTTGTAGATGTCACTAAGGACAGAGCTTAGCCATGGCATCATTCTGATGATACAGTGAATTGATACTGTAATGTTTTATTTGTTTTAATACTTACGTAATTTTCCTATGTTGCTTTGAAATTCAGGAATCAGAGCACAGATATTTAGTTGCAAAAATGAAGTTCAACACGGTGAGGTTTCGATCGCTGAAGGCAATTGTTAGGCCTTCTTATTTTCTCGTCATTCTAGTAATTCCCTCCTCAAGCTCACACCATCTTGTTTTGTTGTTCTTCTTTATCAATGGTTTGCCACTTTTAAAGTTTGTAGCAGAACTTACACTCTTGTTTAACATAGAAGGTTCTTTCAAGTTTCATGTTCTCAGAATTGTGTGTGATGATTAAGCAATCCAAAAACCGCGTAATGTCTGAGTCTGAAGGAGTGCGTAACAAATCTTTTTCGGAGATTCAGATGACTGCAGGACTGCTGCACCGCCTGAACTCATCAGCATCAAATTTAGCAAGAGCTTTAAGCTCATCTTTGAATGGAACTCAGCTTTCATTTGTTGCCATTCAAGGGCCAAAACCATCGGAACGTGATTTCTATGCGTAGCTAAGCAGAAGAGGAATGGCAAGTAGTGTTTTCTTGATCCTGCACCAACCCCTTTGTGACTGATGGGTAGTGTTTTTGTTTTCAGGTTGCACCACCTTTGTTCCTAGCACTTTCGACGATTCCAGAATTATCACAAGTTTCATACATTGGACTTGATGGTCTATTATTCTCCTTAACATTTTTCAGTCTATCCAACACTTTATTTTCATTGCAATGGTTTACTCAACCCGTGAATTTAGATCTAAATTTTTTAATTCTTATTTATTTTATTTTGCATTGTTTTTTTATTGATTTTTTTCCTCAATATTTATTTAATTAAAAATCTTGCTTGTTTGTTTTTTAATGTTTGCTTTTAATGATATCACCCTCGTCTTATAATTCAAGTCATAAATGTGAAAGACTAGCTTGAGTTGATTTTTTTATTTTTTAAAGCATTTTCTCACAACCTGGTAATTAATCCCTTCACAAAGTATAATATTCTAATTGCAAACAAAATGTAAACAGCCTTGTTGTTGTTGGATTCAATTAATCAAACTATCATATAATACCACATTATTTGTTGCGGTACACGAAGCAATCCTTTCTTAATAAGATGCTTCCATGAAACGACACATCACTAGATGATTTTTACCTTGAGGATTGTCCTCCTCCCACGGCCTATAGAGTTTCATAATTCCTTCTCGGAAATCACCTCGCAAGTTGGACTCTAACTTTTGATTTTTAAAATTAACCAAACAAGGTACTAAAATAAAAAAAACCATAAGAATATATGGTTTATGTAGCTCAATTAAAAAAAAAATATTGTTTTAAGTTGTTTTTGTTTTAATAAAAGATTGCTTACAAATATTTAAAAATCAAATTAGTCTTGATCAGGTGACCAATTTTCCAATTTACCCATAAAGTTAACTGGATTGCACCGATGAACTCCTTTTAATTAGTTCAGTTTGAAATCTAATTCACATTAAATTATTAATTAACAACTTAATTAATAATTTGTGCATGGAAGCTATTATTAATTGCTTCCACAAATTATTAACAACATAATATATTCTTATATATGTTGTTAACAACATAAGAATAAATTAGTAACTGGGTTGATTCCGAGATTTAATAATATATTCTTATGCTGTTTTTACATTGTGGAAGCTACCAGATGAGTTCTGCATCTCCCACTTTCACGTCGTTTTTTAGTATGATTAGTTCACATGTTAGCTATTTTAAGCCTTGAAACTAGTCAAGGTTGTAATGATTTAAAGTTTTTTAAGAATGAACACTGCAGTTTATATGTTGTAATTGTTTTTAATATTGCAGTTTGAAAAATCATTTTTAGTCAATTAATTGATTTGAAATATTTATTTGATTAAAATTATTGTTGAATAAAAAATAGTTTAAAAGTGGCTTGGGTTGGCAGCAGCCCTTGCAAGTGGCTTGGGATCACTTGTGACAATTCTGGAAGTGTCGCGGATTGCAGCCTTCCACATTTTGGTCTGACAGGTACGCTTCAAAGTTTCAACTTCTCATCCTTCCCTAATCTTCTCACTCTCAATCTCTCGAACAATTCACTCTATGGAACTATTCCATCCCACATTAGTAACCTGACCAAAATCACCAATTTAGACTTGTCTGATAATCATTTCACAGGAAATATTCCACTTGAGATAGGATTGTTAACAAGTCTTAACTTTCTCTACCTAGATAAAAATAATCTCACTAGTAGAATCCCTTTTTCTATTGGAAATTTGAGAAACTTATCCATTCTCAATCTCAAGGGTAACAAACTCTCTGGTTCCATCCCTTCTTCTATTGGGAACTTGACTTTGCTCACTCGACTTGATCTGAACAATAACAATTTATCTGGATCTGTTCCTCGGGAAATAGGACAACTTGAATCCCTTGTTGAATTGAAATTGTCTTCAAACAATTTCACTGGCCATTTACCACGAGACTTGTGCCTTGGTGGGTTGCTTGTAAATTTTTCAGCCGGCTACAATCATTTTTCTGGTCCAATCCCTAAAAGCTTTCGAAATTGTACTAGTCTTTTTAGATTTAGGCTTGACTGGAACCAATTGACAGGGAATATTTCTGAAGATTTTGGCCTCTACCCAAACTTGAACTATGTGGACCTAAGTCACAATAATTTGTATGGTGAGCTTACGTGGAAATGGAGAGGTTTTCACAACTTGGTGAGCCTAAAATTGTCAAACAATAATATCTCCGGTGAGATACCATCAGAGCTTGGAGAGGCTACTGGGCTACACATGATTGATCTCTCGTCAAATCTCCTAAAGGGGACAATTCCAAAAGAATTGGGGCAGTTGAAGGCGTTGTTTAACCTTACTCTTCATAACAACCATCTTTTTGGTGTCATTCCCTTTGAAATCCAAATGCTATCTCAACTTCAATCCCTTAATTTAGCTTCTAATAATCTTGGTGGATCAATCCCAAAACAACTGGGAGAGTGCTTAAATTTATTACAGTTGGACTTGAGTCATAATAAGTTCATAGGGAGCATCCCATCTGAGATAGGCTTCCTGCATTTTCTTGGAAATCTAGATCTCAGTGGGAATCTTCTGGCAGGAGAGATACCATCACAAATTGTGCTATTGAATCAGTTAGAAACGATGAACCTTTCTCACAACAAACTTTCCGGTTTGATTCCAACTGCTTTTGTAGATTTGGTGAGCTTGACAGCTGTAGACATCTCCTACAATGAACTAGAGGGCCCTCTTCCCAAAATCAAAGCCTTCATTGAAGCTC
>Ga0325400_1002987_pt1 | contig 15088 bp, 30 predicted proteins | sample PopdelMetagenome_2_FD_205662 | JGI IMG/M metagenome (GOLD analysis project Ga0325400, IMG submission 205662) | Populus deltoides microbial communities from Bellville, Georgia, United States - Xylem-PdKOR-R1 | ecosystem: Host-associated > Plants > Phyllosphere > Stem > Wood/Secondary xylem... | reverse complement strand
GCCCCGGGCCGTCTGGCACGATCGGCCGGACGCCGCCGCAGTAGCTCAGCCGGTCAGAGCAGGGGACTCATAATCCCTGGGTCGTGGGTTCGAGCCCCACCTGCGGCACTCACCTCCTCGTTCTGGCTGGTCAGCGGCCCGCAGGTCGACTGCGGGAACCTGGTCGGCGGGAGTACCCACCGAAAACTCGGCGGAAACGACCTCGAACTGCTCGAGGACGTCCGTGAGGTCGGGGCCCAGCGGGGACCGCTCCACGTAGTGGTCGGTGGTGATCCGCTCGCTGGTGTGACCCAGCTGCGCCGCGGCCATCGCCGTCCCGCGTTGGCGGTCGACGTGGGTGGCCACCGTCTTGCGGAACACGTGGAGCCGTACCCAAGCCCACTGCGGGTGGCGCTCGCGGAAGGCACGCCACTGCTTCTCCACCGTGTGGACCTCTCGCAGCCCTCCGGTGGATGACGGGAAGACGAGGTGGTGCGCTCCCCCATCGAGCCCACGGGCGTACTGCCCAGCGATCACGGCGACCGCGAAGGGAGGCAGCTGGAGTCGGCGCGGACGGTGCCCCTTGGTCGTGTCCTGCCGGACGAGTCGGCCAGGACCGCCCTCGGACGGCTTGATGCGCACCACGGTTCCCGTCAGGGCCAGAGTGCCCGAGCCGGAGACAGCGTCGACCTCGACCTCGGACCAGCGCAGCGCCAGGGCCTCCCCCAAGCGGGCGCCGGTCCCCAGAAGCACCGCGACGAGCTGCGGCAGGTCTACCGACGCGGCCGCCGGGTCCGTGGCAAGGTCCGCGCGCAGCTGACCCACCTCGGCCATCGACAGTGCCCGCACCTCCGACCTGACCTGACGCGGGGTAGCGACTTCCCGCATCGGATTGACGCTCACCGCACCGTGACGCACAGCGACCGCCAGCGCCCCCGAGAGGACCGTCTTCGCCAACTTCGCGGTCGGGACACCGACGTCCGCGGCAACCCTCCTGACGAAGGTGTCTAGTCGAGGCGTGGTGCTCTCACGAACGAGGAGTCCGCCGACGCCGGGAACGACATGCAGCTCGGCGACTTCCCGGTAGCGCTGACGGGTGTTCGTTGCGCGATCGCTGTCGTCGATCTCGGTGCGCAGCCAGTAGTCGACCAGCGCGCTCATCCGGGTTTCGGCGGTGATCTCGTCTGCCCGAGCGGACCCACGCCGGCCCAGCGCCGCAATGAGGTTGCGCTCGGCCTCAGCGCCGGACTTACCGCGGGCTTCGACCTTGCGGGTGGCACCGTCGTCATCGCGGTACCGCGCGCGAGCAACCCACTGGCGCGGACCAAGCTGCTGACGGGCGATCCGGCCCCATGAGCCGATAGGAAGCGGCGGTCGCGCCATTAGCGGTCCCTCTTCTTCGGCGGCTCGAAAGAGGCGCCGATCGAGGCGAAGAAGCGGGTGGCCGCCGCGGACCCCAACTGCTCGCCCCGCTTGAGGACTTGCTCGCGACCCTCGGCCTCAAAAGCCTGCTCAATCTCAGCCAGCAGCCTGCGCGTGGCGTGGCCACGCAGAGCTTGAGCGCGGCGTGGCGGGGTGTCTTCATCGACGCCGGCCTGCGCGTCTCTGACGCGAAGGAAGCCGCTTCGACCGAAGACCGCCATGGTGGCGTCGGACAGCTGGTCGGCGTCCAAGTCGAGCTTGCGCGCGATCCGCGTCTCCTCTTCCTGATCAAAGTAGATCATCGGTAGAGGCGAACCCACGATCTCAGTATTTCTCGGCTCCGCTCCGATCTCGGGGCCGAGCATCGCGCCGCGAACCCGCTCCAGGGGCACGGTCTCGCCGCTGGGCAGGTCGATGTTGTCCTCGCCCGCGAGGAGCTCGTTCAGATCCACCTGGAGTGCCCAGCACAGAGTCGCGAGATCGAGGACATCTCGCCCGCGCTTGCCCTGGCTTTCAAGGGCGGTCACGGCCACCCGACTCCACTTGCCGCCGAGCTGATCGAGGCGCTCGGCGAGCTGTCGTTGGGACCACCCCCGCTTCACGCGGAGATCGCGCACGTTGCGTGCGACCACCTCAGGCAGACCCGTCATGAGGAGGAGAGTGCCACAAGACGTGCCTCAGGGAAACACTTGACGTTCCCCCATTCGGCCCTCATGCTCCTCAATAGGCGCCCTCAGACACCTGTTGAGCGAAGGGGAAGACCCCTGACCGCCACCACGCCACCGCCCGCCCTCTGGGACACGAAAGACCTGGCTGAGTTCCTCGGCGTCTCGGTCCGCACCATCGAAGCTTGGCGCCTCAAGGGCGCCGGCCCGGAGGCGATGCGCATCGGGAAGCACCTCCGCTGGGACCCGGCCGTCGTGATGACCTGGGCTCGCGGGCAGAGCGACAGCCGCCGGAGCGCCACCGCATGAGCCCGGGACGACGAAGCGGCCTCGAACCGAAGCCCGAGACCGCCGAGACAGGGTTCGCCGCCACCGTCTCATCCATCATGCCCCGCACCGCCGGGGACGACCAGCCCCTCGGCGGGCACCCCGTCTTCCTCACGGTCGCGGAGGTTCGAGAGGACCGCGTCACCCGACGCGTCTTCCTCACCCTCGCCCCAGCGCAGCGCGTCGTCGAGGCGGCTCGAGCGCGTGGCGTCCAGGCCCGCCTGTACGTGCTCGAGGCGCACCCCGCTGCCGAGGTCGCCGTCGGGGACAGGGCGGTAGCCCGGTGAGCGCACTGACGCCCGAGGTGGCCAGGATCCGGACAACCCTCGACGAGCTCGTCCTGGCTGCCCCGGACCCGAACGCCACCATGGCCGCACTCGTCAAGGTGTGGTGCTTCGGCGGCGCGGCCGGCGACGACTTCCTTGACGACCTCGAGCACCTGGCCGTCAGCGCTGCACTGCACCGCGGGATCGAATTGACGGCCCCAGAGCTGCTCGAGGCTGCTGGCCATCTCGAGCGCGCCCAGCGCATCCGCGACGCGGTCGACGCCGGCCGTGCCGCGTGGTGGGCCGCCGCGGAGCGCGTGGAGCGACTCCGCGACCTCACCGCCGCTCGGGAGGCCGCATGAGCACCGACACCTGGGGCTCCATCACCGAGCCCGGCACCGGGGCACCGCTCCACGACAACGCCCCCGACGACCCCCTCCGCAAGGTCGGCGTCCGCACCCTCAGCGACGTCACTCGACAGCGCATCAGCTGGCTCTGGCACCGCCGCCTGCCCATTGGCAAGGTCGTCGTCCTCGACGGGGACCCATCTGTGGGCAAGTCCACGCTCACCAGCGATATCGCCGCCCGCGTCAGCGCCGGCAAGCCATGGCCCGACGGCGCAGAGGGCTGCGAGCCTGCCGACGTCCTACTGATGAGCGCCGAGGACGGCCTCGGCGACACCGTCCGCCCCCGCCTGGAAGCCGCCGGCGCCGACCTCACCCGCATCCACGCGCTGTGCAGCGTCCCGGCCATCACCGACGACGGAGAGTCTCGGCAGGTCCCCCCCTCGCTGCCACGGGACCTGCCGCGCATCGAGGCGATCATCCGGCGTCACGGCGTGAAGCTCGTCGTGGTCGACGTGCTGATGGCTTACCTCGATGGGCGCACCAATTCCAACAGCGACCAAGACGTGCGCGGCGTCCTGCACCAGGTCGCCGACGTCGCCGAGCGCACCGGGTGCTGCATCATCCTCATCCGCCACCTGAACAAGTCCGGTGGTTCCTCACCGCTATACCGCGGCGGGGGCTCCATCGGAATCATCGGCGCCGCCCGGGTTGCCTTCATCGTCGCCCGCGACCCCGAGGACCACGAGCGCCGCATCCTGGCCGTCTCCAAGATCAATATTGACGTCGAGCCCCCGTCACTGGCCTACCGGCTCGTCAGCGACGAGTTCCACGGCTGCGCCCGCATCGAGTGGGAAGCCAACCCCGTCGAGCACACAGCTGCTCAGCTCCTCAGCCTGCCGGTGGATGAGGAGGAGCGTTCCGAGCGTGACGCTGCGGTGGAGTGGTTGGAGAACCACCTCGAGCAGAACGGGTGGGAGGCCGAGGCCAAGGACGTCAAGAAGGCGGCGCGTGCGGCGGATATCGCCGAGCGCACCCTGCAGCGAGCCCGACAGCGCCTGGGAGTCCAGGTCGAGCGAAGCGGGTTCCCGGCCCGCTCGGTGTGGAAGCTACCGGCGTCCGGGTCCAGTGGTGCCACAGTCGTGCCAGTTGTGCCGCCCCTGAGAGAAGGCACAACAGGCACAACTGGTGGCACCACTGGCGCAGCAGGGCAGCCGCCCTGTCGCGTCTGCGGCTTCCCCATGGAGGTCATCACCCTGGGGCAGACCACTCACCCGGCTTGCGCGGTGGTCGAGTGATCTCCGCGGCCCACCTCCTGGTCATCGCCTTCGACGTGGACATTCCGGCCGTCGTCAAGCTCGTCCGGGACCACGCCGTCGCCTGCCGAAGCCACCCCGGCACCTACAGCACAGCCGAGGTCGCGGTCCTGGCCGAAGCCGTCCGCTGGAGACGCACCGACCCACGGCCCCCCGTACCTACCGCCTTCGCCGAGGCCCTCACCGAGGCGCTGCACCGAGAGATACCGGGGACCGACCTTGCCCGGGCCCGCCGGCTCGCGGAGGGCTGCATCGTCCAAGCCACCGCACTGCGGTCGAGCGCCCGATGACCGAGCCCGTCATCCCGGTGCCGGCCCCCGTTGCCGCCTGGTTGCACCGCCGCCTCCCCCACGGCCTGGCGGTCCTCGTCGCCGGCCGAGACCCAGCCCTGGACCGGGTCCTCGCAGCCTTCCGCAGCGCAGCCCTCGTCCAGCTCGAGCAGCAGCAGCGCACCGTGCAGGTAACAAGACCATCCCCGTCCGCGGAACAGCAGCAACGCTGGGTAAACACCACGACGGCAGCCCACCGCCTCGGTATCAGTCCCCACGGGGTCCGGATCGCCGTCCGCCGCGGCCGACTTCACGCCCGAGAAGTCGACGGCCGTCTGCACTTCGCCATCGCAGACCTCGACACCTACGCCGCCCACCGCCACGAACGGAGGACCGCATGACCGCCGACCAGACGCTCGCCACCGCAAACCTCGAGCTCGACCGCCTCCAGGCCCGCATCGAGGCCCACCACGAGGCCCTCGCCGACCTGAACACCAACAGGGATGTGTCCGAGGAGTACCGCGACCGCGCCCGCGGCGAGCAGCAGGAGGACCACCTACAGGCCATCGCCGCCGTCCGGCGCCGCGTAGACGATCTCCTCACCCGGACCGCCTCTGAGGCAGACGCCGCCCTCGCCGCACCCCCGAGCGCCGCGGACCCCACCGCAGCCGCCCGCGTTCAGGCAGCCCTGGCCACCATGGCCCCGGCCGACGTCGCCGACGTCCTCGCCGAGATGGGCGACCTCGAGGGGCTGCGCCACCTGCGCCGCCAGGTGCCGCTGTTCGTTGCCGCCCGCGAGTCCGAGCCCATGGCCCGCGCCCGGTTCACCCGCCAGGTCCTCGACACCATCGACGAGCGCCTCGCCTCAGCCGGCGGAGAGAACGAGCGCGGCGCCCTGGCCGCCCGCACCGGCATCGAGGCCACCCGCGCCCGCCTGGAGTCGCTGTGGGACTTCAACGCCCGGCCCACCGGCGTGCGGCGGATGAACCTCGCCTACGCCAGCCCCCAGGGCGCCGCGTGAGCCTCGCCCACGAGACCGGCTGCCCCGCGACCCGCACCGAGGTCGACGAGGTCGAGGGACCCCGCGGAGGACTCGGCCGCGTCAACCGGTGCCTGGACTGCGGAGCCCGCGAACTGCACTGGCTGACCCCGCCCGCACCCAAGGTCCCCGAGCCCGAACACGCCCCCCTCGACGACCCCGACGCCGAGCGGGAGAACAACTTCCGCGAGGCCGTCCTGGCCCACGTCCAGGGCCGAGGAGCACCGCCCCCGTCCCTGCAGACGTGGTCGAGCATCGAACGCCGCGCGCAGCAGCTGCGGACTTCCGGCGCCTGGTGACCCCGATGACCAACAACCCCACCCCCGAGGAGAACATGATGGCCACTGAAGCCCGCCCCCACGTCACGGGCGCCGCCGACCGCGCCGCCGCCGGGCCCTCCGTGAATACCGTGGCCACCGCCGGCCTGCTCGGCACCCCGGGCCAGCCGGACTGGATCACCCAGGCTGACCCCGAGGACCTCCTGGTCAGCAGCTCGGTCGACAACAGCCACGCCAAGGACATCAACGCCCCCACCGGCCAGGCCTACTCAGCCGTCCAGGTCATCGGCGTCGCACCCCAGCCGCGCACCACATGGCTGCCCACCGACCGCATCGAGCGGGAGACCAAGACCAGGCCGAACGGCACCACCTTCACCGTCGAGCGCAACCTCGAGACCGGCGTGACCCGCACGGTCTAACCAACCCCGGCCCACGGCGTCAACGTCACCCCAGGCTCAGCGACGGGCTGAGACCGGGGATCGAAGGCAAGCAGCTGCAGCAGCGCGGTCCTTCCTCCGCGTGCTCCCCTGCGCCGTGGTGCCGGCCTCTGGCGCCCCCACCTCCCCCCGCCCGGTCGCCCGCCATTCCCGGCAGTGGCGTCTTACACACACAGAGCGCTCCACCAATTAGGGCCTCCCGGCCGCTGGCTTCCGACACCGCAGACGAGGTGCCCCCGATGACCGACACCAGCAACGTCACCCCGCTGCCGCCGCGGCGCGGACCCAAGCCCAAGAGCCACAGCGGACCCGGGGCGCCGACGGGGATGACAGCGGCCGCGAACTCCAACGACCAGCACGAGCTGCTCAAGGCGATGCGCGACCGGATCGCCTACGAGATCGACCGCGGTGTCTCCCCGCGAGACCTCGCGCCGCTGACCCGCCGGCTGATGGAGATCGTCTCCGAGCTGCAGCACTACGAGCAGGCGGAGAATGACCAGGTGCGCCGCGCAGCCCGCGTCAGGGACGTCGCCTGGGACCCGAGCGCCATCTGAACTGCCACAACTGGTGGTCCTGCGGAGAGGGACACCGCCAGAGCCGGGAATGGCAGGAGCAGACCGGCCCCCCGGGGTGGGGGCCACCCCTCGACCTTGATCGTCCCGGGCACCGCTGGTGAGGACTCCCGGACCCGCGAATGCCTGGAACGAACCGGCCTATCACTGACTGTTATGGAGGTAACTGAACGTGTCTGACACCGGGGAGACCATTCTGAAGTTCGCCGGCCGCCGGCTGTGGTCCTCCGTGGCCGATGAGTACGACCTCGACGAGCACGAGACTGCGATGCTGCTGGAGGCGTGCCGCACCGTGGACGTCCTCAACGACCTCGAGGCCGCGGTGCGTCGGGATGGGCCGCTCGTGTCCTCCCCGCAGGGCGTGAAGGCTCACCCGGCGGCGGTGGAGGCCCGCCAGCAGCGCATCGCTCTCGCTCGGCTCCTGGCCGTGCTGCGTCTGCCCACCGGGGAGGGCGCGGATGCCAAGCAGGGCGCTCGACCGCAGCGCCGGGTGGGTGCGCGCGGCGCCTACGGGGTCAAGGGCTTGGTCAAGTGAGGCGGAAGGTCCCCGTCGTCTCAGCTGAGGACGGGGAGGTCCCGCAGTGGGTGCTGGACGCCGGCTCCATGCGGGGCGCCATCAAGGTCGTCGGGGAGCTGGTCGCCCAGGACCAGCGCAACTACTACCGGTACGACGTTCGAGCGGTCATGGCACTGCGGCGGGAGCAGGAGGCCGCCGCACGGCAGTGGTGCGCCGAGCGCGGGCTGTCCTTCCACATGACCGTGCAAAGCGCCTCCCGGCCGACCGAGACCGAGGCCCTCGCTGGTCTGATGCGCGGCGCCGGCCCGAGGTACGCCGCCGCGGAGCGGTCCCGGCGGGAGCACCGGCGGTGATGACGCGGGGTCGATGGCCCTGCGCCCGCACGCGTGGACCACTGCAAGAAGCGCAGCCGGCTCGGAGTGCATCTCCCCAGGTCGCGCGGTGCAATCTGCCCGCCCGTTGAGCACCACCGTGTATCTGGTTGGCGGTTGATCGCCGCTGTCCCTTCAAGACCGCCGCCCGGTCTCCTCGTCAACGTCACCCGCCGGGTCCATGCCTGACCGGGAGCGAAGGTTCACAGCGCTTCGGCGCAGCGCCGCCAGGGGACGGGGCGCGGACCTGCGAGAAGACCGGACGGCTCACGGTTCTCGGCGGGCAACGGCGAGTGGAGCTGGAGCGGGGTGCAAAGTCCGAGGGCGAGGCCAGTCGGACGAGTACCCGGGCATGGTGCATCAGGCTCACCTTGAAACGGCGGTTGCTACCCCACTGGGGAGCACGTTCCGGCGCGCATCTAGTTTCTCATCGCTACCCCGCGTCACCTCCGCGGACAGTTCTTAGGGCACATGGGCGGCAGCCAGACCCCCACCTCGGAGGCGATAGAGCCCACTACCACTACCCGACCGCTATGTCTAGCCTTTGGGCTGATTGGGTGGGTGTTTCTCTTGCCCCACGGGGTTCGTGACCGATACTCTCATCATGCTCGCGGCAGTAGCTGCGGGAAGTGAGCCCGGCTCCTCTCCGGACGGTGAGCAGCCGGGCTTCGCGCTGTCTATGAGCCAGTGACGTCTCTCACCTGCACCGCGATGGCCTCGATGGCGCGGCGGCGCGACCCGCCATGCGTGAAGGACCAGGCCAGAGCGTCGGCGACCCAGAGCAGTGGATCCTCGTGCGGCTGTAGATGCACGTGCGGCAGGCCGCACCCGGCCAGAATCTGACGATCTTGATGGTTACGACTCTCCCGAGACTCCAGGACGAGCCGGTCCAGTGAGACGGCCTGCTGATCGACCACGAGGCGCTGCAGGCAACGTGGCCGAATGACTGGCTCGGCCCCGTGGCCATGAGCCACCCACACGCTGAACAGGTCGCGATCAAGAATCTTCTTCAGTACCGCCTTGCGGTAGTCGTCATGCTCCTTGGTCATGTGGAGCCGCCTGGCGCCCCTCTTGCTGAGGGACCGGGCAAAGGTGCGCGCTTCGTCCACTCGACTGGTCGGCACGCGCGCGACGAGCACGGCGTAGTGGCCGGCTTTCGCAGACTCGTCGCCGAAGCCGCTGTGCCTCACCAGGTCACGCTCAGGCGTCGGTGTCGCTAGCCGGCTCGCTGTCGCGCCCGGAGCGGTTCCCACGCACGATGACGCCAGTGCTCTTGAGGTCGACACGCAAGATCCCGTCGTCCCAAGTGGGGGCGTAACGCCTTGAGACGGGCGTGTCGATGCCGTAGTACTGCGTGAAGGCGAGGCTCGAGACAGCCAGCGTTGAGGCGGGGTTGTTGGGCACCTGGGGCCGCAGGACGTATGCGTTGGGGGCGTCTTCCTCGGTCGGCTTGAGGCCGATCACCCGTGCCTCGCGGTCGTAGAGCAGGACCACGGCGACGGGCTCGCCCATGAGCTTGTGGGCGGGGCGGTTGAGCGAGATGGTCCCGCGCTTCTGAATGGTGACGGTGGGGTTCTTCCCGAGGGGGGACATCCGCTTGTCGAACTCTTCAAATCCCATGTGGCACCTCCGGGGGTGAGAGTACTCCCGGCGGACCGCAGAGCAACGGGCTAAGCGCTGGTGCGAAGGTTGGGTACGTACCCGTTTGGGTGGTGTCACGGGTTCTATGCGGTGACTCTTGGCATCACGTTCTGTTGTGACTGGAGGACTCGGCTCCTGAAGAGTCATGCCAGATGTATGACCAGCACGTACACCGATCGTCCATTCCGCCGCTCCCCAGTCCGCGTGCAGTGCCCCTGCACCTCGAGCCGGGACAGCGCCCCGGACGATGACCCGTCGCGGATCTTCAGTCGGCGCGAGACCTCGACCAGCGTGAGCCCGTCGGTGCCGGCGGCCGCGAGGGCGTCGAGGACGCGGAGGGAGACCGGGCGGGCGAGATCTTCTCCGCGGGCAGAAGTAGATCTCGCAGGTCGCCGTCGACCGTCGAGGCTGAGGACGACGGCCGGGGTGTGCGGCTGAGGCACACCCTCATCAGTGGTAAGGGGGTCGGTACTACCGACCCCCTTAGGGGGGTCAGCACTGTTGACCCCCTCCACAGTGTGGAGATCGCTGGACACCGTGCCGGCGGAGACGCCGAGCGCGCTGGCGATGGCCCGCACCGATGCGCCCTCGGCCCTCCACGCGCCCACCTCGGCGCGACGGTCGTCGACCGGCAGCTTGAGCCGGATATCACCCAGCTCGGTGGCCACGAAGTCGTCCCAGGAGGCGTGACCTAGCGGGACCCAGATCCGCTGACGCCAGGCGAGCCGCAGCAGGTCCTGAGCCGCGGAGATCGCGGCGCGGATGTCGGCGAGCAGCTCCCGGGCGCCGGCCTCGGTGAGGACCTCCGCCCGGACGGCGTCGAGGGTCTGCGCGCTCATGCGTCCTGCACCTTCTCGACGTAGTGGACCAGGTGGTGGGAGACCACTCCGGCGCGGTGGAACTCCGCGGTCTGGGTCTTGGACTTCGAGGTCCACTTGCAGCTGCAGGTGAACTCCTCGAGGGGGGTGTGCTCGCGGATCATGAACTCCACCAGGGTCTGCAGCGTCTTCTCGGCCTGGCGCAGCTCGGCCTCGCTGATCTCCATCCACCCGTCGTAGTAGGCGTCGGTGATGGCGTCGCAGTCTTCGCACTCGCACGTGGGGTTGTGCGGGGACTGGCAGGCCTTCAGCACCTCCTCGGCGGTGGGCACCCCGTCGTAGTGCAGGGGGTGCTGGTCGGGGTAGAGCAGGGCGTGCTCGCCGCCGAGGATGGTGGCGCGGCCGATGGCCAGGGCGCGCTTGGCGGTGTTCACGCCTGGCCGCCGGCACGCGCGACGTCGACCAGCACCGGAATGCCGTAGACGCAGAACAGGGTGAAGGCGGAGCCTGGCGCGAAGCGCTTGAAGCACCACCAGCTGATGGTGCGGGTGGAGAGGGCCTCGACGGTGTTAACGGTCTTCTTGGCGGCCACGGTGGTTCTCCTTCGGGAAGTGCCCGTGAGGGCTCGGTGGGGGGTGGAGCGGGGGGACCTGTCGGTGGTCCCGACGGGTCGAGTTCTTGCGGTTTCCGCGGGGTCCTTGGCGCGCGGGCGCGGAGGGTTCAGGCGGCGAGGTCGAGCTGCTCGAGCAGGGCCAGCAGGTGGTCCCACTCGGCCTGCTGCTGGGCCGGGGTGAGGTCGGCGGCGTGACGGCCCGCCCGGCGCGGCAGCGGCGCCGGGCGCGACTGAGGGCGGTGGACCACCAGCTCACGGGCCCGCTCCTCGGCGAGCTCGTCGGTGGCTAGGCGGCCGGCGGCGGCGCGCAGGGTCCCGAGGTGGGTGGAGGTGCCGTCGTCCTCGGCGGCGGCGCGGGCGAGGTCGAGCAGCCCGGTGGCCCACTGACGGGCGGGGTGGCGCAGCACGACGGCCTCGTCGGGCAGGTCAGCGGTGGGCAGGTCGCGGATGACCTCCAGGTGGCCGTCGACCTCGATGAGGGCGGCGGTGAAGGAGGAGGTCTGCAGGTCGCGGATGTGGGTGGCGGTGACCCGGAGGGCCGGGGCGGTTGCGGTCATACCTCTACATCGGCAGTGATCCGGTTTCGGATCAGGACTTGAGAGGTGGCGTCACTCACATGGCGTAACGCTCAAGTTCGGCGCCGTCAGAGCCGACGCCGAGCCTCCTCGAGGAGGTCCTCCAACCGGTTGTCCCCGAGGGCGGCGGCGAGTGCGTCCCACTCCTCGAGGCCAATGACGCCTTCGCCCTTGAGACGTCGGTTGATGTTCGTGTACGGCAGCCCGGACTTTTCCGCCAGACCCCGCATGGACAGCCCCTGCTCCTCCATGCGGTCACGCACGATGTCGAGCATCGTCTCGGTCAGTTCGCGCTCGGACACCTGAACACCGTAGCCAGGACCCGTTGTCGCACGTCGGTGGTTGCATCCGCCCATGCCATGGGACGAGCGGACGCACGAGGGCGACTTCGAGCTCAGGAGCTGGTCCAACGCTCTCCAGGTGCTGGGGCAGATCTGGCCAGCCGTCGAGCGCGCAGACAACGGCGCCCGAGGCCGCTATCTGTCGGCGCGGGCCTTCGATGAGGCGCAGGTGGGTGGCGAGCGCCTCTACATCAACGTGCACATGCAGCTGATGTCGGCCCGAGAGCACCTCCAGGCCCTCTTGGCCTTGCTGGAGCACCACGGAGCTGGCCCGATGGCTCCGTGGACCATGCTCCGCCCAGTGCTCCTCGGCGCCTTCCACGCTCTGTGGGCGCTTGACCCAGAAGAAGGCCCAGAGCGAAGGCGGCGCGGCCTGCGCCTTGAGGTCATCAGCTACTCCCAGCGCCTCAAGTGGCTGGGCGAGTACGTCTCCTCCCCTGGGCTCTCGAAGCTGGTGGCGAAGGAGATCGCCGAGACGAAGGCCACCGTGGGCAAGAAGTATCGAGACGAGGCCGATGCGCTGGGGATCGACTGGGGACTGGCCCAGCAGGCCGTCGACGTCACCGGCGAGATCAAGAAGCTTCGGAGCATCACCCAGCTCGGTGGCGTGGGCCCCGCGCACTACGCAGCCACCTGGCGAAGCCTGTCCGGCTTCAGCCACGGCTACGGCTACGCCCTCGTCGCCAACTCCAACTTGAGCGCCGACATCCCCATCCCGGGCGGTTCCTTCGTCAAGGCAGTCATCAAGGAGGATGCCTTCGAGATGCAGGGACTGGTCTCGATCTACTTGTTGCTGGAGGCCTGCCGGCTGTTCGTCGGGCGCTCGACCGGGCGCTGAGATGGCCGGCGGCACCAACAAGAAGACCACCGGGCTCCCCGCCTGGTTGGTGGCCGCGAACGCAGAGACCCGGGCAGCCGCCGAGGAAGCGATGCGACAGCGGCGCCCGCAACGGAAGGTCCACGTCTGGGTCCACGGCTCCGCAGGTGACTGGCCGGGCATCGTTCTGGACTGGCGCCGGGAGGGCGCCGGGTGGGCAGCACTGGCCCTGTGGACCAAGGACGACGGCGACTTCGTCAGTGCGTGGGTCGACGCCGAGAGCCTGAGTCCGGTCGTACTCTCTGACGAGATCACGAACGGGAACTAGCGGTCCCCGATCCTCCGGCGACGAGCCTCAGAGCGGTCCGAGCGAACCCACGGGTCACTAGCGACCTGCTCGCGGGAAGCGACGATCTCGATCAGGTGCGCCTGGGTGAACCGCCGGGAGCGCCCGAACTTCACGTGCGGGACTAGGCCGGCTCGGGCCTGCCGAGCTAGCCAGTCCTCTCCGCACCCAAGTCGAGCCGCCGCTTCGCCGGTCGACATCGTCATCGGCTCCTCAGCGTCCACGCCGCTCTGCCTCCCGCTGCAGCGCCCTCAGCGAGCCCGTCGTCAGCCCGGTCCTGACCCGGACCTCAGCTGCCGCGAGAATCTCGACGAGGTGGCGCTCGAGGAAGAGGCGGCGCTGGCCGAGCTTGATGCTGGGTACGCGCCCGGCGGCGGCCTCCTTGCGCAGCCATTGCGCACTCACCCTCAGGCGGGTAGCCGCCTCGTCGACAGTAAGGGGCTCATCCGCGGGTTCCACAGGGTTCACCGTGGTGCACGGCGGTTCTGCGATGGTCGCCGGCATGGCCTCCCACCCCGATATCCCCGAGAAGGACCGCGTCGCCTACTCCATCTACGAGGCGGCCGCGGCGTGCGGCGTCTCCGACGCCACCATCCGCCGGGCCATCCGCGACGGGTACCTCGCGGCGTACTACCCCACGACCCGAGCGGTGATCCTGCGCGAGGAGCTCGTGGCCTGGATCAAGTCCACGCCGTCCGAGCGCAAGCACTGGAAGTCCCGGACGTGACGACGCCCCGCCACCCTCCGAGGGTGGCGGGGCGTCGTCTGTTCAGTTCTGAACAGTCGCCAGGCAGTACCTGACCCTCAGGTCAGCGGCCTCGAACAGCTCGTCCACCGTGACCCCCAGCCTCAGAGCAGCGAACCAGAGGTCGTCGGTTGTGGGGTGGTCCACCGCGGTCACCCCCGAGGAGCGGATGAGGTCCCCGACGGCCTGCAGCCAGGTCCCGTCCCGGTAGGTCACCGGTCCACCTCATCGCCGTCGTGCGCCGGCCCACCGCAGTCCGGGCAGGGGCGGCCACGCCACCCGGGGTCAATCGCTTCGGCCAGCGTCTCCAGCTGCTCTCGGGTGTAGGCCAGGCCGAGGTATCGCCCCCTCATCCAGTTCCGGACGATGTCGCTGACGACGTCCGGCGTCAGGGTGATCCAGACGTCCCCAGGCTGCAGAAGGAGAGCCGCGTTCACCGCGCCGCCTCCATCGCCTCGACGGAGGCAAAACCGCTCTCGGCCAGCAGTCGGTCGCGCTCAACTTGGATGGCGGCCGCGACAAGCAGCTTCTCCTCGTGGCTCAGGGGCCCGCCGTCGTCCTCGCCGAGCACCGTGTGGAAGAAGAGGTCGAGGATCCCCCGGTACATCGGACGTTCCGCGACCGGGCGGCCGGCGGAGATGCGGTCGAGCGCTTCGGCGCGGGTCTCGGTACTCATCGGGTCACCTCCAGCGCGGCGCCCTGCGCGGCCAGCACCAAGGAGGCCTGCTGCACGAGGACCTCAGCCAGGCGCAGGGCCTGACGCGGAGTGAGGGTGAAGTTGTCCGTCTGGCCGTAGGTGCTGACGACGGACACCGCGACGGAGCGGGGGTAGCAGCTGCGGCCCGTCTCGCACAGGTAGGCCTCTGAGCGGACGGTGATGTTGTTGACCAGGCCAGGTGCCACGGTCTCGTCGGTGTAGACGACGTCCTCGCGGCCTTCGTGGAGCGCGTTCCACTCCCCGGTGGGCCTCGTCACCAGCCAGTCGTGCGTGTGGGTGGAGACGCACCAGTCGGGGCACGTCGCGGCGGGGTTGATGGCAGGGTTGTTCACGGTCTCGCTCCTCATCACAGATCAGCGGGATCACGGCCCTCACCGGTTGCACCCGGTGAGGGCCACGTACTTGCAGCTCGAACATCAGGTCCGGATGGGAAGACCACCGTTTACTCGGCGGATTGGTTGCGTAGGCGACGCGTACCAAGCCGTCCCCGATGAGTGGTCAAGCTGCCTATTTGTGCTGCTCAGACGGCCCTATCGCGTACTGGGGCGTCCCTACTGAGTGGGTCCGGTCTCTAATCCCTGGGTCGTGGGTTCGAGCCCCACCTGCGGCACCTCTCCGGTGCGGGCCAGCTGGGCGAACCAGCGGGCGCTGTCCTTGGGGGTGCGCTCCTGG
>Ga0325400_1002985_pt1 | contig 15093 bp, 13 predicted proteins | sample PopdelMetagenome_2_FD_205662 | JGI IMG/M metagenome (GOLD analysis project Ga0325400, IMG submission 205662) | Populus deltoides microbial communities from Bellville, Georgia, United States - Xylem-PdKOR-R1 | ecosystem: Host-associated > Plants > Phyllosphere > Stem > Wood/Secondary xylem... | reverse complement strand
ACGGCATGCCGGTCAACGCCGTCCGCGGGTTCCTGGACATGTCGGCCCGGCTGATCGCCGCGCACCGGCCCGAGCGGTTCGTCGCCTGCTGGGACGACGACTGGCGGCCGGCCTTCCGCACCGACGCGGTGCCCTCGTACAAGGCGCACCGGCAGTCCCCCGAGGGCGGCGAGGAGGTGCCCGACGAGCTGGGCCCCCAGGTGCCGGTGCTGGTGGACGTGCTGGCCGCGGCCGGCATCGCCCGGGTCGGTGCGCCCGGCTACGAGGCCGACGACGTGATCGGCACCCTGGCCACCCGCGCCGAGGGGCCGGTGGACGTCGTCACCGGCGACCGGGACCTGTTCCAGCTGGTGGACGACGCCCGCGGGGTGCGGGTGCTGTACACCGCCCGGGGCGGCATCGGTGACCTGGACGTGGTCGACGAGGGGGCGGTCGCGGCCAAGTACGGCGTGCCCGGGAAGGCCTACGCCGACTTCGCGGTGCTGCGCGGGGACCCCAGCGACGGCCTGCCCGGGGTCAAGGGCGTCGGGGAGAAGACGGCCGCCGCGCTGGTCACCGCGTTCGGCACCCTGCAGGGCATCCGGGAGGCGGCCGCGCGCACCGCCGTCCCCAAGGCCCCGCTGACGGCCTCGGTGCTCAAGAAGCTGCACGAGGCCTCGGCATACCTGGACGTGGCACCGGCCGTCGTCCAGGTGGTCTGCGACATCGACATGCCCGCCGTCGAGGGCCACCTGCCGCGGTCCCCCGCGGACCCGGCGGCCCTCGACGCGCTGGCGCAGCGCTACGGCCTGCAGACCTCGGTGGCCCGGCTGGCGTCGGTGCTGGGCTGGTGAGCTACTCCGACCACTCGTAGGCGCCGTCGTCGCTGGTGATGCGGATGGTGATGGTGACGTCCTCGTCGTCGGCGGTGGTGCCCGAGCAGGTGTAGGTCGCGTCGACGTCGACCTCCATGTCCTCGTCGCAGCTGAGGTCGACCGCGACGTTCTCGCGCTCCTCGAACTGGGCGGCGACGTCGCGCTGCACGGCCTGCGGGTCGAGGGTCTTCGAGCCCAGCACCAGCGGGAGCACGATCGCCGCGGCGACGACCACCAGGCCGAGGACGACCAGGCCGATGATCAGCCCGGTGCGCTTGGGCTTGGCCGGCTGCGAGGTACCCGGGCCCGCCTGCTGGACGTACTGGCCCTGCTGCCCGTACTGACCCTGCTGCCCGTACTGGCCCTGCTGCCCGTACTGACCCTGGCCCTGCTGCCCGTAGCCGGACTGGCCGTACTGGCCCTGGCCGGGCTGGCCGTACCCGGACTGCCCCTGCTGCCCGTACTGGCCCGGGCCGGGCTGGCCGTACCCGGACTGCCCCTGCTGCCCGTACTGGCCCTGGCCCGACTGGCCGTAGCCGGGCTGGCCGTAGCCCGGCTGGCCGTAGGACCCCTGGCCGGAGCCGCTCTGCCCGTAGCCGCCGGCGCCCTGTCCCGAGCCCTGGCCGTAGCCGCCCTGCCCCTGCCCCTGGCCGTAGCCCTGCTGGCCCGACTGGTCCTGCTGCCCGTAGCCGGACTGCCCCTGCCCGTACCCGGGCTGGCCGTACCCGGACTGGCCCTGCTGGCCATGGCCGGGCTGCCCCTGCTGCCCGTACCCGGACTGGCCATGGCCCTGCTGGCCCTGCTGCCCGTACCCCGACTGCCCCTGCGGGCCGGACTGACCGCCCCAGCCCGAGGACGACGGGGTCTGCTGCTGCCCGGGGCCGGACGCACCCTGGTCCTGGCCGCCGCCCTGGCCCCACGCGGGCTGGCCCTGGCCCGGCTGGTCCTGCTGCCTCGAGGAGCTCCACGGCTGTCCCGACGCCGGGGTCGACGACCCGCCCGACCCGCCCGACCCGGACGCCGAGGAGCCCCAGCCCGAGGCGCCGGACGGCGCGCCCGGGGCGGCCGGGCCGTCACCGCGCAGCGGGATCATCCGGGTGCCGCCGTCGCCGGGCCGGGTCTCGTCACCGGTCCCGCGGGCGCCCTCGTCGGCGCCCGGGGTCCTGTCGGCCGGCCGGTCGTCGTCGTGCTGGTCGCCACCCTGCGGCGGGTTGGTCATCGTCGCTCCCTCGTCGTCGCGGGCCGGCCCCGTCGGGGTCACCGGCCACGGGCCGGGCCGATTCTCCACCACGCCGGGTCACCGCCCCACTCGACGCGACAGGTCAGCCGGTGACCGCGACCGCCACGACGCCCCGGCGGGTGCGCTCGACGGCCTGCCGCGCGGTGCGCGCCAGCGCCCCCTCGCTGACCTTGGCGAGCTGGTCGAGCAGGTCGACCAGCTGCCGCGCCCACCGCACGAAGTCCCCGCCGGACAGCTCGGTGCCGGCCTGCTCGGCCCCGGCCAGCACCCGGTCCAGCGACTGCCCGTCGGCCCAGCGGTGGGCCGCCCAGACGAAGCCGAGGTCGAGGTCGCGGCTGGGGCGCACCCCGTGGCCGGTCTCCACCGCGTACAGCTCGGCGTGCACCTGGCGCATACGCACCAGCGCCGCGGAGACCGGCCCCGACGGCACCGGCGGCTGGCCCGGCCCGTCGCGGCGCGCCTCGAACACCAGGGCCGAGGCGCACGCGGCCAGCCCCGGGGCGTCCAGGCCGTCGAAGACCCCGGCGCGCAGGCACTCGGTGGTGAGCAGGTCGGCCTCGGACCAGATCCGGGAGAGCTGCCGGCCGGCCGGGGTGACCACCGGCGCCTCGGCGGCCGGGTGCGGACCGGGGCTGTGCTCCTCCGCGGCCGAGGGTGCGTCGGGCAGCAGGTAGCCCAGCTCCTCGAGGACGTCGCAGGTGCGGTCGAACTGCCGGGTCAGGGACCCGGTGCGCTCCTCCATCTGGCGACGGACCCGGTCGGCGTCCCGGCGGGCGCGCAACCAGCTGTGGGCGCTGCGGACGAGCTCCTCGCGGTCGGGCAGGGTGTGCACCGGGTGCCGGCGCAGGGCGTGCCGGAGGTCGACCAGCACCGGGTCGTCGTCGACCGGTGCGCCGCGGCGGGTCCTGCGCGCGCCGAGGTCGTTCTCCAGCCGGGCGTCGCGGAGCACGGTGGCGAGGTCCCGGCGGGCGTGCGGGCTGCGGTGGTTGAAGTGCTTGGGCACCCGCACCCGGGCCAGCGCCTGCACCGGGGTCGGGAAGTCCAGCGGGCCCAGCCGCCCGGCCCAGCGGTCCTCGGTGAGCACCAGCGGCCGCGGGTCGGCGAGCTCGGTGATGCCGGGGTCCAGCACGACGGCCAGGCCCTGCCGCCGTCCCGAGGGCACCCGGATGACGTCCCCGGGTCGCAGGGCGAGCAGCGTCTCGGCGGCCTCCTGCCGGCGGCGGGCGGCGGTGTCGCGGGAGAGCTCCTTCTCCCGCTCGGAGATCTCCTGCCGCAGCAGCGCGTAGCCGGCGACGTCCCCCTTGCCGGCGGGGACGGCGGACTCCAGCCGGGTGGCGTCCTCCTCGTTGCGGGCGGCCTGGCGGGCCAGGCCCACCACCGACCGGTCGGCCTGGAACTGGGCGAAGGAGGAGGCCAGCAGCTCGCGGGCCCGCTCGCGGCCGTAGGAGCCGACCAGGTTGACGGCCATGTTGTAGCTGGGCCGGAACGACGACCGCAGCGGGTAGGTGCGGGTGCTGGCCAGCCCGGCGACCGAGACCGGGTCCACGCCCGGGCTCCACACCACCGCGGCGTGCCCCTCGACGTCGATGCCGCGGCGGCCGGCCCGGCCGGTGAGCTGGGTGTACTCCCCCGGCGTGATGTCGACGTGGGCCTCGCCGTTCCACTTGGTCAGCTTCTCCAGCACGACCGTGCGGGCGGGCATGTTGATGCCCAGGGCGAGGGTCTCGGTGGCGAACACGGCCTTGACCAGGCCGCGCACGAAGCACTCCTCGACGGCCTCCTTGAACGCGGGCACGAGACCGGCGTGGTGGGCGGCCAGCCCGGCGAGCAGGCCCTCCCGCCACTCCCAGAAGCCCAGCACCTGCAGGTCGGCCTCGTGCAGCGAGCCGGTGTGCCGGTCCACGACCTCGGCGATCGCGGCGCGCTCGGCCTCGTCGGTGAGCCGCAGGCCCGAGCGCAGGCACTGCTCGACGGCGGCGTCGCAGCCCTTGCGGCTGAACACGAAGGTGATGGCCGGGAGCAGCCCGGCGGTGTCCAGGCGGGTGAGCACCTCGGCGCGGCCGGGCGGGGTGTAGCGCGGCCGGTGCTCGTAGCGGTCCTTGCTGCGCCGGCTCGCGCCGCCGTGCCAGGAGTCCAGCCGGCGTTCCTGCTCCTTGACGTAGCGCACCAGCTCGGGGTCGACGACGGCGGCGCCGCGCTCCCGGGTGGACAGCTGGGCCACCCCGGCCAGGTGGGCGGTGGGCCGCAGCGCGAACAGGTCGAACACCCGGCCGCCGACGAGCATGTGCTGCCACAGCGGGATGGGCCGGACCTCGCTGACCACCACGCGGGTGTCGCCGCGGACGGTGACCAGCCAGTCGGCGAACTCCTCGGCGTTGCTGACCGTGGCCGACAGCGAGACCAGGGCGACGTCGTCGGGCAGGTGGATGATCACCTCCTCCCAGACCGCGCCGCGGAACCGGTCGGCCAGGTAGTGCACCTCGTCCATGACCACGTAGCCCAGCCCGCGCAGCGCCGGGGAGTCGGCGTAGAGCATGTTGCGCAGCACCTCGGTGGTCATCACCACCACCGGGGCGTCGCCGTTGACCGCGTTGTCACCGGTCAGCAGGCCGACCCGCTCGGGCCCGTACCGGGCGACCAGGTCGGCGAACTTCTGGTTCGACAGGGCCTTGATCGGGGTCGTGTAGAACGCCTTGCGGCCCTCGGCCAGCGCCTTGTGCACCGCGAACTCGCCGACCACGGTCTTGCCCGCGCCGGTGGGGGCGCAGACCAGCACGCCCGAGCCCTCCTCCAGCGCCTCGCAGGCCTCCTGCTGGAAGGGGTCCAGGGTGAACCCGAGGTCGAGCACGAAGTCCGACAGCAGGGGGAAGCGTCCCCGGCGCCGGGAGGCCGCGTACCGCTCGGACGGGCTCAGGTCGGCGGACATGTCCCCACCGTAGGTCGGTCAGCGGCGCCCTGCGCCGAGCACGACCAGGGCCCCGGGGACGACGGCGCACCGCTGCGGCAGCGGACCGACCGGCTCGCCGTCGGCCCACGTGGTCAGGCCCTCCGCGGCCAGCTCGACGGTGCGGGCCCGCAGCACCCGGACGGCGGGGTGGCTGGTGTGGGTGCCGGCGGCCAGGCGCGGGCGGGTGCGCACCAGCTCCCGGCGGCTCACCGGGCCCACGACGGTGACGTCCAGCCACCCGTCGGACGGGTCGGCGCCCGGGCAGATCCGCAGACCGCCGCCGTAGATGCCGGTGTTGCCGACGGCGACCAGCGCGACGTCGTGGTCGGCCGCCTCGCCGTCCAGGGTCAGCCGGACCCGGCGGGGCCGCAGCCGGGCGAGCTCGAGGGCGATGGCCAGGTCGTAGCGGCGCCGTCCGCGGGGCCAGGCCAGCCGGTTCACCCGGTCGCTGACCGCGGAGTCGAACCCGCAGCACAGCACCGTGGCCCACCAGCGCTCGCCGCCGTCCCAGCTGCTGCGCACCAGGTCCAGGCGGCGCCCGGCGCCGGCGAGCAGGTCGGCCGCGGCGGCGTCGGCCGCGGCGAGGGGGTCGGCGGGGACGCCGAGGGCCAGGGCGAGGTCGTTGCCGGTGCCGGCGGGCAGCACCGCCAGCGGGGTGCCGCTGCCGGCCAGTCCCTGCACCGCGGCGTGCGCGACGCCGTCCCCACCCAGGGCGGCCACCGCGTCGACGTCCCCCGCCGCGGCCCGGACGGCCTGCTCAGCAGCGGTGCGGTCGGTTGCGTGCAGTGGCTGCACGTCGAGGCCGGCGGCGCCCAGCCGGGCCCGGACGGCGTCGGCCGCCGCCCGGGCGCGGCCCCGGCCGGCGGCGGCGTTGACCAGCAGGGCGACGCGGGTCAGCCCGGGCCGTCCAGGCGGGTGGGCCGGGTGTCGAGGGCCGAGGGCCGGGTGTCCAGCGGCGAGGCCTCGTCGTCGTCGAGGTCGCCGTAGAACGCGGTGCCGTCGCGGCGGGCGCGCCGCCGGTCCACGAAGCGGGCGATCTGGATGGCCACCTCGAACAGCACGCACATCGGCAGCGCCATGAGCAGCATCGTGAACGGGTCCTGCGTGGGGGTGATGAAGGCGGCGAACACGATGGTGAGGAAGAAGATCCACCGCCGCGCCTTGGCGAGCGCGGCGTAGGACAGCACCCCGACGAGGTTCAGCGCGACGGCCACCAGCGGGACCTCGAAGGACACCCCGAAGGCGAGCAGGATCGAGATGACGAAGCCGATGTAGTCCTGCGCGGTGAGCGCGATGGCCACGTTGTCCCCGGCCAGGCCCAGCAGCAGGGTGAGCCCGGCCTGCAGCGAGACGTAGGCCAGCGCGGACCCGCCGGCGAACAGCAGGCTGGCGGCCGCGACGAAGGAGACGCCGTAGCGCTTCTCGTTCTGCCTGAGGCCCGGGGTGAGGAAGGCCCAGATCTGCCACAGCCAGAACGGCGCGGACAGCACCACGCCGGCGATGAAGGCGATCTTGAGGCGGATGAGCGCGCCGCCGAAGACGTCGGTGACCAGCAGCCGGCAGTCCCCCACCGTGCCGCCGGTGCCCAGGGCCCGGTCGTCGGAGGGGATCGAGCAGTACGGCGCCCGGATGAACTGGCCCAGGCCGTGGTCGTACCACCAGAAGGCGACCGCGGTGCCGATCAGGATGAACAGCAGTGCGACGGCGATGCGGTTGCGCAGCTCCTTGAGGTGCGCGATCAGCGTCATCGTCGCCGCCTCGTCGCGCGGCGGACGGCGGCGCCGCCGGGTGCGTGGCCGGTCGGCCTCGGCGGTGCTCACGGGCGGCTGCGGGTCAGCGCGGACCGTCGGCCGGGGTGGTGCCCGACCGGGCGGCGTCGGCACGGGCGCGGGCCTCGGCGGCGCGGACCTCGGCGGCGCGGGCCTCGGCCTCGTAGTCCGTGGCGACGGGTGCAGCGGGGGTCACGGGCGGGGCGAGCTGGCCGCGGACGGTGGCGGCGGCGTCCTTGCCGCGGACGTCGTCGTCCTTCATGCCCTTCATCTCGCCCTTGAAGATGCGCAGGGATCGGCCCAGCGAGCGGGAGGCGTCGGGCAGCTTCTTGTAGCCGAACAGCAGCAGCACGGCCAGGATGATCAGGCCGATCTCGAGCGGACCGAGGTTCATGTCTTCTCCGTGGTCGGGTGGCCGGCGGGGTCGAGGTTACGCGTCGGACGGGTGCAGCCGGGCGGCCGCGGCGGCGGCCAGTGACTGCTGCAGCTGCGCCGCGACCGGCGCGACGTCCCGCTGCAGGGCGGCCATCTCGCGGGTGAGGCGGCCGAGCGCGCCCAGCAGGCCGTACGCGAGGACGCCCAGCACGACCAGGGCGAGCACGACGACGACCAGCAGCACGATCAGCACGGGCCCGACCCTAGCCGGGGCCCCCGACGGAACGGCTGTGCCCGCCCTGGGGACCTCGTGTGCGGGAGGGTTCAGTCGCTGTAGCGGGCCAGCGCCGCCCGGGCGGCGGCGCGGACCTGGTCGGCCAGCTCCGGCGGGTCCTCCACCCGGGCCGCGCCGCCCAGCGAGGCGACCAGCCGGCGGGCCCAGGCCGGGTCACCGGTGCGCACGGCGACCGACAGCCCGCCGGGCGGGTCGTCGACCCCGACGACCTCCTCCACGGGGAAGTAGTCGGCCACCCACCGGGCGCTGCGGTCCAGCCGCAGCCGGACCAGCGGCTGGTCCTCGGCCGGCTGGTACAGGCCGTCGTCGAGGTCGCGGGGCCGGGCCTGCTCCGGTGGCGCGGAGGGCTCGTCGAGGACGGTCAGGTCGTCGATGCGGTCCAGCCGGAACAGCCGGGTGCCCTCGACCCGGCGGCACCAGGCCTCGAGGTACCAGTGACCCTCCACCAGCAGCAGCCGCATGGGATCCACCGTGCGCTCGGTGCGCTCGTCCCGGCTGGGCACGTAGTAGTGCAGGTGCAGCGCCCGGCCGGCCTCCAGCGCCTGCCGGACGACGGCGAGGGTCTGCTCGCGGGCGTCGATGCTGACCGTCACCGCACCGGCCAGGTCGGCCGGCTCCCCCGCGGCGGCGGAGACCTTGAGCAGCGCCCGGCTGACCGCGTCGGTCTCGGCGAGGCCGGGCAGCTCCAGCAGGGCGCGCAGCGCCACCACCAGCGCGACCGCCTCGTCGGTGGCCAGCCGCAGCGGCCGGACCAGCCCGGCGGTGTCGGTGACCCGCACCCGGTCGCCCTCGAAGGACAGGTCGACCAGGTCGCCGGGGCCGTGCCCGGGCAGCCCGCACACCCACAGCAGCTCCAGGTCGCGGCGCAGCTGGGCCTCGCCGACCCCGAAGTCGCGGGCGGCGTCGGCCATGAGGACGCCGTCGGGCCGGGCCTCCAAGTAGGGCACCAGGGCCAGCAGCCTGGTCATCCGGTCGGTGGTCGGGGCGCTCACGACGCGGCCAGCCGGGTCAGCCGCTCGACGACGGCGGCGCGCAGCTCGGGCGGGGACTCCACCAGCACGTCGGGGCCGTGGGCGGCGATCTCGTCGGCCAGCGCCCACGGCTCGGTGGTCCGCAGCTCCAGCCGGTCGTCCCCGGCGTCGTCCGGGCCGAGGTCCGTGGCGCGGCGGCGGAGGCCGACCGCGGTCCCCGGGCGGGCGAGGAGGACGACGACGTGCTCGGGCCGGCCGACTTGGCGGGCCACGACGGCGGCCAGGTCGAGGTCGGCGGGCGGGGTGAACGCGTCGGGTGGGCCGCTGGCGCGGGGGGTGCCGCTGATCCGGGAGAGCCGGAAGACCCGGGGGGCGTCGCGGTCGAGGTCGTGGCCCACGAGGTACCAGCGGCCGTGCCAGGACACCACGCCCCACGGCTGCACGCGCCGCTTCACGCCGGTGTCCTCGTCGGGCCGGGCATAGGTGAAGGTGAGCAGCCGGCGGTCGCGGGCGGCGGTGTAGCAGGCGTCGAAGGCGGGCTCGCCGCCGTCCAGCCGGGGCTGCAGCGGCAGGGTGCCGGCGCCGTCGACGTCCACCCCGGCCGCGCGGAGCTTGACCAGCGCGCCCTGCGCCGCGCCGCCGAGCTGGGCGGACTGCCACAGCCGCAGCGCAAGGCCGACGGCGGCGGCCTCGTCGCCGGTCAGGGTGATCTCGGGCAGCTCGTACTCCGAGCGGGCGATCCGGTAGCCGTCCTCGGTGTCGAAGACGCTGGTCCGGCCGGTCTCCAGCGGGACACCGAGCTCGCGGAGGTCGGCCTTGTCGCGCTCGAACATGCGCTTGAACGCCTCGTCGGCGCGGTCGGAGCCGTCGGCGGGCTCGTAGCCGGGCACGATGGCGCGGATCCGCTCCGCGGTCACGTACTGGCGGGTGCCGAGGAGGGCGAAGACCAGGTTCACCAGTCTCTCCGCACGCTTGGCCGACACGGCTCACAGGCTAGTGCGTGACCTAGGTTGGGCCGGGTGAGCAGTCCCCAGGTGCCCGAGTCCCGGATCCGCTGGCGGCGCGGGACGGTGACCGCGCTGGGGCGGACCTGGCGGGACTCGCTGGAGCTGCAGGTCGAGGTCCCCGGGGACGGCGAGCTGCGGGCCCTGGCGCACCCGTCGGTGGTGGGCACGCCGGAGGTGGGCGACGCCGTCCTGCTCAACACCACCGCGTGGGCGCAGCGGCTGGGCACCGGCGGCTACGCGCTGGTGGTCGCCGTCCCCGACCGGCTGCCCCCGGACCCCACCGGGCCCGGGCACCTGGTCAAGGGCCGGTACACGGGGCTGCAGGTGACCGTGCAGGGCGTGGACGAGCAGGACACCCCGCACCACGCGGTCATCGCCGAGGCCGAGGACGTCGACGGCATGCCGGTGGTGGTCGCCGACCTGCACTCGGCGCTGCCGGCGGTGCTGGCCGGCGTGCACGCCACCGACCCCGCGCTGCGGGTGGCCTACGTGATGACCGACGGCGGGGCGCTGCCGGCGGCCTTCTCCCGGACCCTGGACGGGCTGGCCGGGTCGCTGGCCGGCGTCGTCACGGTCGGGCAGGCGTTCGGCGGCGACCTGGAGGCGGTCACCGTGCACACCGGGCTGCTGGCGGCCCGGCACGTGCTGCGCGCCGACGTGGCGGTGGTCGCGCAGGGCCCGGGCAACCTGGGCACCGGGACGCCGTGGGGGTTCTCCGGGGTGGCCGCCGGGGAGGCGTGCAACGCCGCGCACGTCCTGGGCGGGCGGACCGTGGGGGCGTTGCGCATCTCCGACGCCGACCCCCGGCCGCGGCACCGCGGGGTGTCCCACCACTCGCTGACCGCGTTCGGCCGGGTCGCGCTCGGGGGCGTCGCGCTGCCGGTCCCCGCGGAGCTGCCCGACGAGCTGGAACGGCAGGTCGCCGAGGACCTGGCCGGGCAGCCCGACCGCAACCCTGTGGTGGAGGTCGAGGTCGAGGGTCTGGACGACGCGTTGCGCGCCCTGCCCGTCGGGCTGTCGACGATGGGCCGCGGCCTGGACGCCGACCACGCCTACTTCCTGGCCGCCGCCTGTGCGGGCCGGTACGCGGCAGGGCTGGTCACATCGAGCTGATCAGCTTCTCCACGCGCTCGTCGACGGACTTGAACGGGTCCTTGCACAGCACGGTGCGCTGGGCCTGGTCGTTGAGCTTGAGGTGAACCCAGTCGACGGTGAAGTCGCGGCGCTTGTCCTGCGCCTTTCGGATGAACTCCCCGCGCAGCTTGGCCCGGGTGGTCTGCGGCGGCACGTTCTTGGCCTCGAACACCCGCGGGTCGTGGGTGACCCGCTCGACCTGGCCGGCCCGCTCCAGCAGGTAGTACAGGCCCCGGCCGCGGCGGATGTCGTGGTAGGCGAGGTCGAGCTGGGCGACCCGCGCCGAGGACATCGACAGGTCGTGCTTGGCGCGGTAGCGCTCGATGATCGACTGCTTGATCGCCCAGTCGACCTCGCGGTCGATGAGCGAGTGGTCGCCGGTGTCGACGGCCTTGAGGGTGCGGCCCCACAGCTCGAGCATCTGCCGGTGCACCGGGCCCAGGCCCTCGCGGTCGACGTACTCGGCGGCGCGGTCGTGGTACTCGGTCTGGATCTCCAGCGCCGACATCTCGCGGCCGTTGGACAGCCGCACCTTGCGCCGGCCGGTGAGGTCGTGGCTGATCTCGCGGATGGCCCGGATCGGGTTCTCCAGCGTCATGTCCCGCACCGGGACGCCGTCCTCGATCATCCGCAGCACCAGGTCGGTGGCGGCCACCTTGAGCAGCGTGGTGGTCTCGCTCATGTTGGAGTCGCCGACGATGACGTGCAGCCGGCGGTAGCGCTCGGCGTCGGCGTGCGGCTCGTCGCGGGTGTTGATGATCGGCCGGGAGCGGGTGGTCGCCGAGGAGACGCCCTCCCAGATGTGCTCGGCGCGCTGGCTGACGCAGTAGACCGCGCCGCGCGGGGTCTGCAGCACCTTGCCCGCACCCACCACGATCTGCCGGGTGACCAGGAACGGGATGAGCACGTCGGCGAGCCGGGAGAACTCGCCGTGCCGGCCCACCAGGTAGTTCTCGTGGCACCCGTAGCTGTTGCCGGCGGAGTCGGTGTTGTTCTTGAACAGGTAGATGTCGCCGGTGACGCCCTCGTCGGCCAGCCGCTGCTCGGCGTCGACGAGCAGGCCCTCGAGGATCCGCTCCCCCGCCTTGTCGTGGACGACCAGCTCGGTCAGGTCGTCGCACTCGGCGGTGGCGTACTCGGGGTGGCTGCCGACGTCGAGGTAGAGCCGGGCCCCGTTGCGCAGGAAGACGTTGGAGCTGCGACCCCAGGACACCACCCGCCGGAACAGGTAGCGGGCGACCTCGTCGGGTGAGAGCCGGCGCTGGCCCTCGAAGGTGCACGTGACGCCGTACTCGGTCTCGATGCCGAAGATCCTGCGGTCCACGGGACCGAGCCTAGGCCGGTGTACCGGGATCGGGGTCGACGCCGCCGGCGGTGTCGGGCGCCCCCGGGTCGCCGAGCCCCGGCGGGGTCCCCGGGGCCGGCTCGGTCGGGGCGGCCGGGGCCGGGGTGTCCTCGGTCGCGGGGGCCACGCTCGCGGGGGCCTCGCTCACGGGGGCCTCGGGCGCGCCGGGCCCGAGCAGGGTGCGCAGCGCGCCGCCGGTGATCCGCCGGAAGGTGCGCTTGGGGCGCGCCCGGTCGAGGACCGCGACCTCCAGCTGCTCGGCGGGCAGGGTGGTGTGCTCGCCGCCGTTGGCCTGGGTGGACGCGCTGGCCGCCGACAGGGCGGCGACGCCCACCTCGAGGGCCTCGCGCAGCTCGACGCCGGGGCGGAAGTGCTCCCGGAGGTGGGCGCTCACCGCCTCGGCCTGCCCGCCCATGACGACGAAGTCGGGCTCGTCGACGACCGAACCGTCGAAGGTGAGCCGGTAGAGCTGGTCGGCCTCGGAGGTGGCGCCGACCTCGGCCACGCAGAGCTCGACCTCGAAGGGCTTCATCTGCTCGGTGAAGATCGAGCCCAGGGTCTGGGCGTAGGCGTTGGCGACCACGCGGCCGGTGACGTCGCGGCGGTTGTAGGAGTAGCCGCGGACGTCGGCCAGCCGCACACCGGCCACCCGCAGGCTCTCGAACTCCGAGTACCGGCCGACGGCGGCGAAGCCGATGCGGTCGTAGATCTCGCCGACCTTGTGCAGCGTCGAGCTGGGGTTCTCCGCGATGAGCAGCACCCCGCCGGAGTAGGTGAGGACGACGACCGAGCGGCCGCGGGAGATGCCCTTGCGGGCGTACTCGGAGCGGTCGCGCATGACCTGCTCGGCGGAGGCGTAGTACGGCATGGTCATGGCTCAGGCCTCCCGGTTCTCGGCGCCGGCGGAGCGGTCGGCGGTGATGGCTGCGGCGACCTCGGCCACCTCGGTGTCGGAGAGCCGGACCGCGCCCTCGGCGTCGACCCGGTAGACGATCGGGTACAGCCGGCGGACGGCGTCGGGGCCACCGGTGGCGGAGTCGTCGTCGGCGGCGTCGTAGAGCGCCTCGACCAGGCTGCGGGTGGCGGCCTCGGCGGACAGGCCGGGCCGCCACGTCTTCTTCAGCGAGCCCCGGGCGAACAGGGAGCCGGAGCCGACGCTGGCGTACCCGCGCTCCTCGTAGTTCCCGCCCGTGACGTCGTAGCTGAAGATGCGCCCGGCGCGGGCGCCCTCGGCGGCGTCGAGGTCGTAGCCGGCGAACAGCGGAACGACGGCCAGGCCCTGCATGGCGGCGCCGAGGTTGCCGCGGATCATCGCGGCGAGCCGGTTGGCCTTCCCGTCGAGGGAGAGCGTCATCCCCTCGATCTTCTCGTAGTGCTCGAGCTCGACCTGGTAGAGCCGGACCATCTCGATGGCGATGCCCGCGGCGCCGGCGATGCCGATGACCGACCAGGAGTCGGCGGCGTAGACCTTCTCGATGTCGCGGCTGGAGATCAGGTTGCCCATGGTGGCGCGCCGGTCGCCGCCCATGAGGACGCCGCCGTCGTAGGTCGCCGCGACGATCGTGGTGCCGTGGGGGGCGAGGTCGGCCGCGGACACCGCGGGCAGCGGACGCCTGCCGGGGAGCAGGTCGGGCGCGGTGGCACCGAGGAAGTCGGTGAACGAGGACCCCACCCGGTCCAGGTAGGCGGGGGTGAACCCGCTCCGTCCGGCGATCTGCTCGCTCACCCGTGCGCCTCCTCCGCCGGCCCGCCGGTGGCGGGCCGATGTGGTGCCGCCGGCCCGTGGTGGGGCCGGTCGGTGCTGCGCCGACCGGGCCGGGTGCCCCGTCGGTCTCGTCGATCCGACCCTAGTGGTGGTGTCGTGGTGCAGCCCGTCGCCGGGTGCACCGCATCCCCGCGGTGCTTCTCCAGGTAGGCGACGGCGGCGAGGAGGCGGCCGGGCTCGTCCAGGAAGAGACCCAGGCCCATGTTGCAGCGGCTGCACAACAACGCCCGGACCGCCCCGGTGCTGTGCGCGTGGTCCAGATGAGCAGCACCCTGATCGCCGCAGATCGCGCAGCGGTCACCCTGCGCGGCGCGCATCGCGCTCACCTCCGCGCGGGTGAGGCCGTAGCGACGGACGAAGTAGGCCTCGTTCTGGGAGCTCCGCCGGCACGGTCGGCACTCGGCCCCGAAACCGGACGGCGTCGAGGCGTTGCGGCTGTAGTCCGCCTCGTCGACGGCTGTCCGGCACGTCGGGCACCACCGCTTCCCCTCGGGCACCCAGGACAGTCCCGGACCTCGTGGCCCTGCTCACGGCGGGAGTTCCGGTACCAGCGCCGGTTACGAGCGCGGTTGCAGTCCCGGCAGTAGAAGGACAGCCCGCCGGGCAGTGCCCTGTTCCGTCCGTAGGACTCCGGCGGCAGCCGTCGCCCACAGTCCGGGCAGTCCTTCATGTCCGGCACGTGGAGTGATCAGGCGATCACTGGCCGCCCTTCTGCACGTACGATTTGACGAACTCCTCGGCGTTGGCCTCGAGGACCCCGTCGATCTCGTCCAGGATGTCGTCGACGTCCTCGCCCAGCTTCTCGCGGCGCTCGCTGCCCTCCGCGTCGACGGAGGCCTCGACCTCGTCGGTCTCCTCGCGCGACCGCGTGGCCTTCTGCTGCCCGCCGGTGTCCCTGGTGGCCATCTGATCCTCCGCACTCGAGTGGGTGTGGTGCCCTGCTGCGCAAGCTACCCGCGGGGTACGACAACCGGGTGTCAGGCCTCCCAGCCGCCGAGGTGGCCGTGCAGCCCGTCGGCGAGGGCGTGCAGGCCGGCGATGCGGGCGTCGAAGGCCGGCGACATCGGCGGCTCGGTGACCCGCACGGTCACCTGCCACTGCACCTCGTCCACCCACCGGCCCTCCTCGGCCGGCACGGGCCCGGTGACCTCGTCCCCGGCCCGGCGGGCCGCACCGACGGCGAAGGCGTCGGCCTGCTCGCGGGTGGCGAACCCGACCAGGTGGCGGGTCTCCCCCGACACCCCGGGCGCGGCGCCCCCGCTGCGCAGCCGGGCGGCGAGGTCGTCCAGGGCGAGCAGCACGTCGGCGGGGGTGGCGCCGGGCTCCAGCAGACCCGCGGTGACCAGGTGCCGGCCCAGCGACGACGTCAGCTGCGGTGGCACGTCGCCGGA
>Ga0325400_1002983_pt1 | contig 15104 bp, 6 predicted proteins | sample PopdelMetagenome_2_FD_205662 | JGI IMG/M metagenome (GOLD analysis project Ga0325400, IMG submission 205662) | Populus deltoides microbial communities from Bellville, Georgia, United States - Xylem-PdKOR-R1 | ecosystem: Host-associated > Plants > Phyllosphere > Stem > Wood/Secondary xylem... | reverse complement strand
TTTTTTTTTAATTCTAAAAAAATAAGTCTTAAAGATTGTGTTTAGTTAAAATTGTTATAAAATGAATTTTTCTTGTAAAATAAATTATTTTAGCTACTATAAAATTAAAATTTAAAACGTAATTATATATGAGATTTAGTATAAAAATCAGATATAGAATGCTTTTATGAGATCTAGAAATAGGTTTTAAAAACAATGCTAAGAATCGTTGGATAACTATTTGCTTTTACTTTTTGAAATATTTCATAGCAATCCAATATAGAATTGATATATAACAAAAATCAAGAACTTTAGAAGGTGTTTGAAATAGAGATATGGTTGTTTTTTTTTTTTTAATGTACAACCCATTTAATGCAAAAAAAGTTATCACCAAAAGCAAGTTTTTCTTGCTTTTTGTGTGGATTCCATAAAAAAAAAAAACAAACTACATCTTCCCATATCTTTATCTCAAACACCTCCTTAGTTCAGAATTATAACCTTGTTCTAGTGTTCACACATAAAAAAAATGTGTCAATAATTTAGCACAATAGACAAATCAAGCATCTCTCAAATGATCAATCAAGTCATGCACAATCAATCTGGTTTCCATGTCTAACGAACGAAGGCTCCCCAACCATATCTTAAACAATACGTGTTTAATTTGTTAGAAATTTGTTTTAAAACATGATTAATAATTATATTTGAGGTTATACTAAAAATAAGTTTCCACTCATTTCGGGTTAAGAATTTATAATATTATGCAACAAAAGTTTTTTTTAACATGAAACATTAATATGATTAAAATAAATCAAGTAAATAAAAAACTCATCTACAAAAACCCTTGGTTGATATGTTTTTTGAAATTCAAAACTCTCTACCCCAATCAAAGTGGATTTGGGTTGAAGCTACATGCATGCTTGCTTGGCCTGGCTTGGGCTCAGGTCTAGGGTCAGTGGTCCCGAGTCCCGGGTGTTTTTATCAATCTATTTTGAACTTGAATTTGAGTTTATTATAAAATAATTTTTTGGTCCATAAAGAATTATTTTTTGCTAGCTCATTTATTTATCTAGTAATGAATAAAGAGTGTGAACAATCTTTTTTTTTAACATGAACAATTTTATTTATACATAAAATTTCAGATTTTAAAGAAAAAAAACTATCATGATAATTTTTTTTATGAGGAGTAATTAAAGTAAAATAATAGAATTAATTCTGCATACATTTTGATTCTAAAAAAACAACATAAAAAAAGGATTAAGGGGGAGATTTTCTATAAACTTTGTAGCAGATCTCCAGCCCTTTTCTATACTATTTTTCACAACTTTGTTTACGCTTTTTTCCTTTGTTCTAGACAAGTTCCAGCCATTCAAAGAGCGACTTTGAGTTTCTTTTTTTCTTTGGCCTGTATCCTTTAAAAGTATCGTTGTTGAAAACAGAAAAGATTATTTATAACAAGGTCGTCTGCACTAAGTGATGAACAATTTAATTTTAAAGACAAAAGGTCCAATCTTTGACAACAACATTGTTGAAAATTTGTTTAAAGAACATGATTAATGAGTACATTTGAGGCTAAATCAAAAGTAAGTCTCACTCACTTTTAGGGTTAAAACTTTATTGAAACTTAAGTTTCTTTATTTCTTTGGCCTGTATCCTTTAAAAGTATCGTTGTTGAAAACATAAAAGATTATTTATAACAAGATTGTTTGCACTAAGTAATGAACAATTTAGTTTTAAAGACAAAAGGTCCAGTCTTTGACAATAACATTGTTGGAAATTTGTTTAAAGAACATGATTAATGAGTACATTTGAGGCCAAATCAAAAGTGAGTCTCATTCACTTTTAGGGTTAAAACTTTATTGAAACTTAATCTTTAACATATGCTTTTTAATATATAATATCAACATGATTTAAAAAAATTATGGGTGAATGAGAAATTGATCTAAAAAAAACCTTGGTTGACATGTTTTGGTGAAATTCAAAACCCTTTAAAAAACTTTATCCCACATTTGAAAAAAAAAAGACTTTTATAGTGTTTATAAAATAAATAGTTGAAAAGTTAAAATTAGGCTCATAAAGCCACACTTTTAGAGAGGAGAGGTCTTAGACAAAATTGACTTTTTGCTTAAACCCACACATGCTCTGGTTCGGCTCAAATTGTACTCGAGCTTCAGACTCGAGCTTGGATTTTTCATAAAATAATATTTTGGATCACAAAAGATTATTTTTTATCAACTAAAATTTGGACTTGGGCTTGGTCCATAAAGAACTATTTCTTTCAACCCATGAATGTTAACAATACCTGAGTTTGGATTTATTGTAAAATAATATTTTGGATCACAAAAGATTATTTTTTGTCAACTAAAATTTAGACTTGGACTTGGTCTATGAAGAACTATTTCTTTCAACTCATGAATGTTAACAATCTCTTCTAAAAGCTTTTGTTAAAAATACAGATTTGTAGCCACTATATTAAGATTTAATTCTTAATTTATGGTGGCTAATCAAAGGTTGATAATGTGAGAATTAATTGTAATTATTATCAGAATTAATTCTTTAACTTTTTAGTTTTCAAAATCCACTATAAAAAGGAGGGGTAAAAGAAGAGTTTAAAATAATGTTTTTTAAGTTTTCATATACTCTTCCTTACCTTATATTTTAATATTTTCTTTTTTTATTTTCTTTTTCTATTTAGTTTTCATCCGAAATCTAAAGTTTAGGTTCTCCTTATTAAGAGATATTTAAGTTATATAATTTTTGGTTTAAAGATCATGTTTAGAAGTGCACTAAACCAAGATGGTATTGTTGTAATCTTGAAAGACATACTCTAATCATTCTAGTTGCTCAAGTGAGGAGTAATAAAGCTTTAAGAACAAAGAAATCATCCTTTAAAGTGCTTCAATAAGTAAGTACTTTTATTTGTTTTAATTTAAGCATAGTTATTTTTATTATTAGTATGCATTCTAGGACTTTAATTTTATATCAATTACAAGTCAGAACACATGCTTAGTATGCATGCTAATATTCTTTTATTATATTTATGTTGAAAACATGTTTGTCTTGGGTTTGCTTTTTACATGTTTATAGATTTAAAATTGTATGCACTATAGGTTTTTCTTGAATAATTTTTTTTATGTTTTGAATGCTCTTGTTATGAGAAACTAAATATTTTTGCTCATTATTTCAATATATTTATATCTTTGGCAAACAAACATATTCTTATTCTTCATTTCTTTCAATCATCTCTAGCAAGTAAGTATGAAATATTGTCATAACCAAATTATTGACCCCTCTAAATACATATATTTTAACCAAAAAGGCAAAAAACATATTTTAATAAAAAATTATTTTAAACAAATATTAAAAAATTAAAAAGAAATTAAAATAGAAAAGAAAAAAAATGCAATTAGAGATGAAATTGATAAGAAAAATTAAGGAAAAAGTTGAAATTGATAAAATAAAAAATAAAAAACATAAAACATAAAACATGTGGACTGAATTAAAAAAGGCGAGGAAATTAAAGTACCTCTTTGAAAAAAAATCCCTTTTATTTCAAAATGATGTCAATAAAAAAAACTTAAATGAAATTGTGCATTTCACAAAAGTAAACGACACCATTTCACTCATTAGTTAAAAAAAAATGTCGTTTTGGTGCATAGGATAAATAGTCCTTCCTCTTATATGAACAACGTTGCTGCTATTTTCTCTCTCTTACAACTTTTAGAAAGGCCAAACAACACTCCATTCCTCTCCCGTACATGTGAACTATATTCTCAACCAAAAAACACATGCTCCCACCCTTTAAAATCACTACAAACTAGTGTAAAGAAGCCAACCCAAACATGCTGGTTAAAAGGTACAACCATAATGGATGGTTGTGATTAACCTAAAAAAAAAAACGGCCACGATAATTCCATTAATAAAAGTTCCAAAAGCTTTATCATTGCAGAACAAGAAATAAGGGTAGCTAAACTAGAGAGAGAAAATGCCAAGTTTGAGAGAGAGAGATAGAGAGAAAGAGTTTGAGTTGAGAGAAGTGATAGTATACTTATTCAGAAGGTAGAAGAGGTGAAAAAAAAGAGAAAGAGAAAGAAAAGAGAGAATAAAACCAAAACCACCCCCCAAGAAAAAAAGAAAAAAAGAGAGGAGAGTTTTGAGCTAGAAATGGAGGTGTTGTGAACCAAGAGGTAGTAGAGGATACAAGAAGATAAAAAAAAAAAGTAAAGAAAAAGAATGACAAAAAAGAGAGAAACCCAATGTAGAGAGAGAAAAACACCCTAAAACCATCTTACTATGGGCACATCACCGTCTCTGCCACCACAACACCTTCTTCCTCATCTAGAACCAGCCCCTAGGTGACCCAAATCCTTCTTCCTTCTCTTCCCCCTCGAAACTTGTGCACGATTTACAATTCACAAATGCAAATAAGGAACATGTTACTATTCATGTATGGTCATTATTCGTTCATGCTTTTTTTTTTTTATTGTTTTATCTTTTTAGTGTTAGTTTCATTTTGTAAAACTATGCTTTCATCTTTTTATGTATGTCTCTATGTGTAAAGATTTATTTTTGAAAAAGAACAAAAACAATGTTGACAAGTTGTTCATCAAGTTTTTTATAAAACTTGGGTTTTGCTAGTTAGATCAATATGTCTTATAGTTTTTAGAGACTTGCATGAGCCTAGCGTTATGTTTTAAAATAAAAAAGAGGTCAATAATACATCCACGAGTCTCCTCCGAGTAGGGACCAACATGGGAGAAACATAGTATTTCGCTCAATTTTTTTCTTCATAAAAAAAAATAACAATAAAAAGGTTAAGAAATATTGATAAATAAATAAATAAAAGCAAAAAAATCATTGATTTGCAAGACTCTTGATTTAAGGCCCGACGCTAACTTGACAAACATCCACCAATATTAAATAACTTGTAAGTAAGATTATAAAATAATTTGGACAGTTAATGACACGTGTAAAATAAATTTAGGAGAAAACACAGAAAACATAACATTTTCTAGGAAAAGATACAATACTGGTGATTTTTATCTTTTCTTAATCATAACCAAATTCTTACTCAAATCTTCGGAGTCAACATATATTTTAGGATTCTTAGTCTCTTTAAAGAACTAGGTGGTGGCTTTATTTTTCCATATATTCCCTTTAATATTTTAAGGTCCCATTCTTAACTTGGAAGTAAACCGTTAGGACATAAGTAGATCTTTAAAATAAAAATGAAAGATAATGGAATTATTGAGATATTCGAAGTAAGACTTGTTATTAAAGGATTCAAGAAGGTATGAAATATTCTAATACATGTTCACTTGTGTCAATAATAACTTCTATACAAATATTAATAGTCATTACAATTATTAACAAATTTTAAAAACATCATATGAATCTAAAAATAGCTTTCTTAAATGGTAATTTTGATGAAGAAGTTTATTTTGAATAACCTCTAGAGTTTGTTGTTAAAGGATAAGAAAAAAAGTTTGTAAGCTTAACATGACATTATATATTTTGAAAGAAGTACCTAAACAATGACATGAAAATTTTTACAAGAGTATGTTGTCAAATGAGTTCAAAATAACAAATTTGGTAAATGTGTTTATATGAAAAAATAATACAAATAAAGGTTGTGTCATAATATATCCCCATTTGGATGATATATTTATTTTAGGAAACAATGATTACATATCAAGTTTACTAAGCAAATGTTAACAAGAAAAACAAGGAATAAAAATCACTAACACATTTGATGGATTGATATTGTTCTAATCTTATTATGTTGAGAAAATTATCGATAAATTTTCTACAAGTAAAAATAGCACAAATGAAAACACCAATAAACATAACTGTACATCTGTCTAATAATAAAGGTAAGAGAATAAATCTGTTGAAATATTCTTGAATAATTGAAAGGTTGATGTATGTTATAAACTACACAAAACTAGATATCACATACTTAATTACTAAATTAAATGGATTTACTAGTAATCCAAGTATGGATCATTGAAAAGTAATAAATAAGGAACTTAGATATTCTAGATACTCCTTGAACTATGAGCCACACTACATTAGATACCTAGTGGTACTATAAATGTGTAGTGATGTAAATTGAATATCCAACACTAAAGATTTCAAATCCACTAGTTGTTATGTCTTCACACTTGATGAAGCAGTTATGTCATCGGAATCGCCTAAAAAAAGGTGTATTGTAAGGTCCACGATGAACTCAAATTTTATTGCTTTTAATAAATCTAAAGAGGAAATCGAGTGACTTTATAATTTCTTAGAGGATATTTTATGCTAGCCAAAATCAATGCTACCAATTTATGTCCACTATGATAATTAGTCATCAATAGGAAGCAATAAGAAGGAAACTAAGTAACACGTATAATAGTAAGTCTAAACATATATATTGACTAAATAAAATTGTTAAATACTTGCTCTTAGATGAGATTATTCTATTAACTATGTAAAGTCAAAGAAAAATATTGTGGATCTGCTAACAAAAGGTTTGTTGAAATAGTTTGTATATAACTCATTGAGGGGAACAAGCCTAAATCCTTTAAAGATAAAATATTGTAATCATGGTAACCCTACCTAATGTATTAGAGATCCTAAGATCTAGGTTCAAAGAAAAAACAAAGTCATATAACAATCTTAATAGCACTGAAAAATGGTTTCCTACCTATTTCTATGATGAAAAAGGTGCTAGTTGTAGCATGATAAAGAACAAGGTATTCTCTTATTGATTTTCATATTTTAATATACCAAGTGAAGTATAACATAATATTTTTAATAAAAGATCACATACATGAGTAAAAATATATGAAATTTCTTTAAGAATTTACAAAAAAAGAGTTAATTTCTCTAAAGCACATGAAACCAGAAATTGTTTAGCGATAAAATAACCATAAATATGAGAATAAAAAGAAATATCTAATTAGAAAATTATATAAGTACTATTATCTTAGTTTACATAAAAAGATGAATAGTTTAAGATATCGTGTGTACTATTTAGTCCAGTAATTTGATAATATTTTATTATGAAATGTTCAAAGTCAAAAGCTACCTATCCTAATGTACATCCACCATATCATTCTCTCTATGAATTTTTGAATCTTTATATACTTATTAGACAATTTCTATTCATGTAGGGGATTGTTAAAATGTTTTTTTAAAATATAGTTAATGGATGTATTTGAGACCAAATTAATACTGGAACCCATTTACTCTTAGGGTTAAAACTTTATTAGGAATTATTCTTCAACAAAAATTCTTTAACTTGGAACATGAACACGATAAAAAAATATTTAATCCTTCCATTAAGTTCAACAACTGGGGTCCATACACTAGGTTAATTATGTTGCATGCTGATTATAGTTGTCCAATATATGAACTTAATTAGTTGATATTCAAGGCCCATTATCCTAGACCGTGAATCTAACATATTTTTGTTCATGAACATTCATGGAGTTAAAATCAGTCCATGAGATTTAATATGAGTTAGCTTAGTCATTTGTGTATATTTCACATGAATTTAAATATTAGCATGCCATAACCTGAAATCTATTGATTTGTTATAGCTTTCTTGTATTATTTCACCATGCGCGCTAGCAAGAGGAAGATTGCATTCGTTGGCTTTGCATGTAATGAATTGGACCATTATTTTTTCTATCTTATAAACAGATGTGATTTAAGTATGAATTTGTAGGAATTTCTTTTGATATTGATGGCTACATGTGTTAGTGTATATACCCTATAGCTAATTGGTTGATTACACGTGATATTGATTTTATTCATGTAAATATATTTAAGGATAAATAAAGGTTTATTTATCTTTAATATTCATCAAATATTTAATTAATGAATCGAGAGTAAAAATAAAGTTCCTAGAACAAAAATATTTTGTAAATGAAATTATAAAGTTGTTATAATTATGAAATTTCTAGTACATCAAAACATTGCTCCTAAATATTTCTAGTTAATATTCTATTAAGATTGATTATTAATTAGAGTCATTGAGGCTAATACATAATATATTATTTTCTTTATGAAATGAAGTAGTTGTTCTCATAAGGTGATGTATGATGAATATCTAGAACTAATATATAGATGCATGTTAGATGACATATATAATGAACTAACTCGTATAAGAATTTCATATGGAGAGATTATTTGTGTCTACGAAAAGGCTTATATGATAGTTGTGTAAGTGATCTTTAGATTTCAGATCACTAAGTTATCTTATATAAAAAATGTTATGCTTTGACCATGCTATATTTTATCCTAATCAAAGGTAGCAAATGAGCATATATTGGATATAACATAAACTATTAAAAGATATTTAAGTAATCAAGAGATAATTCATCACGAGAGGTGAATTAGATAAATTTCTTCATAAGTTCTCAAATGGTATTGATTATAAATCTTTACACAAGTGAAATAAGATTTGAAAAGAGCTTCAAATCTTATTAAAAGAATCAATGACTATGATATTGAAAATAAACATGATTTGATAGAATAAACATACCCCATGCTATAATGTCTAAATCAGAATATCATCAATGAAGGGATAATAATTACACTGAAAAACTTGTCACTGAAATGTTAAGTTAAACCACCTATAACTTTCCTAATATTGGGAGGATCATGACGGGTTATTAGACATTATACTTGATCTCTAAATATAAATCAAATGATTATTGAATTGATAATAAATAAATTTATTTAATTCTATTTTATTTAGGATTGTGATTTATATTTGGATCTACTTATTAGGGAACCTAATGGGTCACACATATAAAAACCATTGGTCACAAATTATACTCAGATGATTAATAAAGTGTGACTTAATTATAAATAAATTTTAAAAATTAGAGATTAGAATGTAATTAATGAATGAATTTCTAAAATTTTCCTGAAATAATATGTGATATTATTCAATGGGAAAATTAATATTTTTCCATTTATAAGGTTTTTAGGTTTCTCTATAAATAGAATGTTATATCTTTTATTTTCTGAATAGTAAATAATATAGTACACAACATATGAAAAACACAAAAGGAAAGATTTAGTTCTCAAAGTCATAACAATTCCTCTCTCTTAAAAGGGTTTATGAAAAAAATTTACTGGTGGTTCGTATAGATTACCATTACAGGCGGGACACTTGAATGACTTATAATTTATGACAATCCAGTATTTAAGTAATTATTTAAAGCCAAAAAGAATATTTGATCTTTAAGTAATCTTTGTATAAATTATAAACAACTTTAGATATGTCTAACGAGATCTTTGAGACTCTTAAAAATTTTAAATTTACCGTTTTTATTATGTATATGTGTTTTGGAAAACCTAACAACATGAATACTTTATAACAAGGACATAAGCATGGCATCGTGAAAAATAAGTTATTTTCTCAGATTTTCCTTTCCATCATTCATTCATTTTATTATTATTATTATTAATTTTTGCTTTAAAAAATTTATTTATGTAATTCTATCTGTGCTTTATATTTAAATTTATTTAATAAATTGTTCATTTAATATTGCTTGCTGGGTGGGTTTATTGAATCAATTTTTTCTTTCAATATTACTCTAAGCTAGCACTGGTAGAGGATGTGCCTAGCCTAAGCACGTGGAAGTGCCTTACACCATTTCCTACTAGTTTTATACTTGCGTATCCAATCTCTAGCTAGTATTTCAAGAATTGGTCTCTCTATAAGGGTCACGTTTACCTTGTTTTAGGGTTTTATTTATAAGTTATTTGAAACTCTTTTAATTGAATTAAATTCTAAAATTTAAATTAATTTATGTGTTTAGAAGTCTTTTAATCATATTTATTTAAATTCCAAACGAGATTTAAATCTTTTAAAATAGGCAAAATCAAATTAGAAAGAAGATCATCTGATTTGCTATAATAGCTCCAAATATAAAATAGTTTTTCAAGAATTCCTTTTCTTTCTCTCAAAAACCCTATAACTTCTCTTTATTGTGTCTTTCTTTTCTTCAACAAAAGCTGTGGTTTTTCGGTTAAGAAAATTGCCTCCGTCATATTATTCCATCATATTATTGTTTTGTGGAGGTGTTTCAAGTTTGTCTCTAAAGTGATAGTGTTGGGGAAAAAAAAAAAACAGAAAGAGAAAAAGAAAAACGAAGCCGTATATTTAGCAGTGAATTAAATAGAAATTGCATTTTAATAATCAAATAAATATTGGAAAAGAAGGTATCCATCCTCGTTTTTCTTTTCTTCTGTCGCATGCCTGCTTGAAGCTTATTAATGTTTTGATTTGGTGACATGCGAGAACGCATCAATGCAAGTTACAAACCGTTTATATAAATATAAGAAAATTAAAATGAACACAACATGCATGAACGAACACACAAGACCTAAGGGATGGTCCTGGAAAGCGGATTAACCAAGAACATATATAGATTCAACCGGAAAAGAAAAGAAAAGAAAAGAACTCAAGGTCTTAAGAAAACATTTTGAGCAACATTAATGATCAATTAATTAAGATCTTCACTTATTGAAGGTGGCTGAACTTCCCCGGGATGATGAGTCATAGGTGGATCAGGGAAATGGTAGTGGAGGAAATGGCTGAGCGTATCCACACATCCCATAAACACACCGGACCTTCCGGGGGCATCTATTCCTGCACCGGCCACAATGAAACGGGTTGCGATTTGTATCAACACAGAACCCGTGGCAACATTGCCGAGCGAACCGGCATCTAATTCCGCAGAAACCGCAGTTACTAACATCCCAAGAGACATCAACACATTGGTTTCTACAACACCGCATTCGAGCTGAAGATGGATGCAGTCCCTCTCTGCATATCCACGGCGTACTCCGGCACCCGGGGGGCCGTGGTCGTGGGCCATGGTTCATTACTTTCTTTAGCCATGGGGATGTTGATGAGCCAGTTGTGAAGTTGTTCTCTTCTTCGAGTATTGAATTTCCTTCTGTTAACTTTGATATCATGGATACGAGCAAGATAGCAATTACAGCTTTGCCGAACCGCATGATTTAGACGCACAAGCAGGCACTGGACACACACCCAAAACACACGAAGGTAGTATATATAATAGTTCAATTCAGTTTTGATCTTCGCCGTCCACAGATACTTGAAGGGGCGTTCATGTTTTCCTTGCATGGCTAAGCAAATGAATTCTCGTGTTATGAGAGGTGAAATTGCTAACTACGTGATTTGGAGAGGGTTGTTTCCTTTGCTCTGCTCCTAAAGGCTTTTACAAATCCCTGATTAAAGGATCTGTGTAACTGATGTGACCCAAACCTTTTTTTCTCAGTATTAATTAAATATTATTCCAACATAAAGAAGGGCGGCCATTGTTCGTTAGATTTGATAGAATTAAGGGGCTTTTCCTTTTCTTTGGTCTCTGGTTCCATATGGTAAACATGAGCTTCATCACATTCCATGCAACCCTATTCCCTCTGCTGTCAGCAACCTGACATAAACAGTCATTGAATGATTTTAGTCGAGAACTAGCCGTTTAATCCGCGATTCACAGCGGATTATAAACTTTTTTTTAAAAAAAAAAATATTAGGTATAAAAGTTACTTTAATATGTTTTTATATATAAAAAAAAAATTCAGTATAAATTGAAAAGTCTATACAAGCAACATCAAGATATACATAAAATAAGACATGCATCCGATTATGTTTAATGATTTTATTTATTTAAATAAATAAGAGATAAATCTACACTTTAAAAAACTCGTGACTTAAAAGATAAATACAAATAGAATTGACTAAATAAACTCACGTCATAAAAAAATATTACGCAAGGCCGAACACACCAACAATATAATTTAAAAATGATTATTTTTAATTTTAAAAATTAAACTTCATTTGTATAAAAAAAAAACATTATAGATGAATTAGAATAATACCTTGAAAAGTAGAATAGAAACAGAACAACTAAAAAAATTATATTAAAAAAAGACATGCAAAAATCATAACCTAAATAATGAGACCAGGATAAACTTATACAAAAAAACTTGAAGATAATCACAACTAATGTTAAAAAAAAATAATGCAAAACAATAAAATCGTACGAAGCTGAATTCCCAACAAATTAAATGTCAAAAGATAAAATCAGAAAAAAAAAATTAATTACACAAAAGTATCAAAGAAAAATGAGGGTGAGAAAAAACATTAATTAGAGGGATAAAAATTTTCAATCGGAGAGTTTAATTGAATTACAAAATGGCTTTAATAAAAAAAATCAAAAGAATGAGGGTCAACTAAAAAAATAAAACAATAGAAAATTTGATTGAAGCATGAAATTGAAAGAAAAAAACTTCAACAAAAGTGCCAAGGAAAAAATTAGAAAATTTTAAAAATAAAGACCGAAATGAAAAACCAAACATATAAGAAATTGCAATTGAAGTACTAAATTGAAAATAATAAAAACATCTATAAATGATAAAGAAACGACATAAGAACTTAATAGATTAAGGACTGAATTTGAAAAGTAAGAAACAAAAAGGATAATAATGTACATTACCTATCTGGAGAGAGAAAAGAAGGAAAAAAATAAAATGACCACCGCGACAATCCGACTATCGTCAGTTGCCACACGCCACTCCAAATAAAAGAGGACACAATGAGAATGACGCATCTAAGAAGACAACGAAAAGCTATTTATGTCTACCAGGTGGCGTCACACGTGCTGCCTGAATGGCGCAGACACTACCCACGCATTAAGGCGTGCTGAGCAAGCTCCATCAACTTTAAGCATTAAAAAAATTCAAAAAATTGAAAATATAAAAATACCCCCATGACCCCAATAATTACACAAAATACCCATATAAAGGTACAAAAATACCCCCAAATGCTAAGCTTATATTTTGTCTTTTTCAAGGTTAAAGATGTAATTGCATTGTATATTAAAATTCAAAAACCCTAAAACACATTATCCAGCAACACAATAGTTTTTTGACTTTAGGGGAAAATATGTATTTTTACTGTCAAGAAGCTTACACAAAGTCAAGAAAGTTTTTGGTCAACAGTTCAATATTTTGTTGATTTTGAGGGCAAATAGTATTTTTACTATGTAAAAAAATAATGAAAAAGACATCAACACCCCCAACCAAGAGGCTTAATTTGTTTGGATAAAAGGGCACAAAGATAATATTACTGTAGCTCAAGACACATTATACTATGGATTGGGCTACAATAAAACACTCATGTCATTTAGTCATTTATAACTTTTTTAATATTTTAGGGATCATGACGGGCTGCTAGACATTGTAATTGATCTTCAAATATAAATCAATCAATTGCTGAATTGATAATAAACTAATTTGTTTAATCCTATTTTATTTAAGATTATGATTTATATTTAAGCAAACTTATTAGGGAATCTAATGGGTTACACATATAAGAACCATTGGTCAGAAATTAAAATGTGACGATTAATCAAGTGTGACTTGATTGTAAATAAGTTTTGAAAATTAAAGACTAAAATGTAATTAATACATGAGATTATAAAATTAAGGCCTTGATTGAATAAATTTCTAAAATTAGCAACTTGGGTGACATTATAAAGGGAGATAAGAACAAACAATATTATTTAAGGGGAAAATTAATATTTTGTCATTTATAAGGTTTTTAGGTTTTTCTATAAATAGAAAATTATGCCTTTTATTTCTTAAGGTGAGAAAAGTATAGTACGTAAACACCTAAAATATAAAATAAAAAAGTTAGCACTCTAAAGTATAACAATTTTTATCTTCTAAAAGGGTTTAGGAGTTTTTTTTTTATTAGTGGTCCTTGTGGATTATTGTTAGAGGTTAGACACTTGGATGACTTGTGGTTTATGATAACCTACCTTTGAAACAAATATTTAAAACCAAAAAGAACATCTAATCTTCAAGATCCTTAGGACTCCTGAAAATATTTTAAATTTATAGTTTGTGCTCATATATCATATATGTGTTTTGGAAAACCCAACATTAGGTGAATATAAGGAAGGAAAGGTTTCCTGAACAAATGAGATCAAAATTGATACCTCAAGAAGATGGTCCTTTTCAAATCATAAAGAGGATTAATGACAGTGCATACAAAGTGGATCTATCAGGTGAGTATGAATGTTTCTAATCTTTTTTCATTTGATGCAAGTGATGATTTGAGAATGGATCCTTTCAATGAGAAAGGGAATTATGTGATCCAAGCAACACTGAACTATCCATTACAGGTTTCAATTGGTCTAGTGATAAAACTTACGGCTAAAAGGTTCAAATAGGCTTTCAATGGACTTCTTCAAGACTGGACTTCAAGAAGATATTAAATAATGAAGAGCAAGACTTGATTAATTTAATTCATGTTCGAGAATGGCCTATTGGTGGACATTCAGGCATTACAAAAAGATTTAAATAAATAGATTTAAATTTGCTAATTTTGACATTCACTATTATTTTGGTCATAACTGGAGCTAAAAAAATAATTTTAATGCTATTCAACTTGCATTGGAAAGTAAACATCCATATCTTTCTAGTAATAAATGGCATTTCTTCTAATTCATTAAGATGAGAGAGAACCATACATTTGAAGTTGGGCTTTGATTCTATTAACTAATTACATAAACAACTTTAGTCTTATTTAAATTAGTTTGTCTATTGCTTTATTTATCTTTTATATATTACTAGGCTTTTTAGAGATATTAGAGCCTTTATTTAAATTTAGATTCAATGGATTATTATTATTATTTATTAGGTTTATCCATATCCAAGAGGGATATCCTATTAGACTTAGGATTTTTTTTAGTATAAATACTTTTTTGTAGAGACTTTTAGAGTTTAGATTGTTTTTAATTAAAAAATCGCTATTCTTGTTATATTTTGTGTGGTTAAGTGATTCTCATACTAAGTTCTTGATTGTACTTGCAAACGTTTCAAAGGATTGATCAACTTCATTCTGATTTTATATTACTCGTTCACATCTCTTTATAGACGTAAAATGGGGGTGATCATTACATATAACTTTGGTTCTCTAAGGCGGATTCTTATTAGATGAAGTTGCAAACTATTCAAATATAGTTTTAGCGTATCTTAGGAGGTGTTCGCATCATGTTAGGTGGGGGTTCTGTTTCTATAGTTTTTGT
>Ga0325400_1002982_pt1 | contig 15109 bp, 15 predicted proteins | sample PopdelMetagenome_2_FD_205662 | JGI IMG/M metagenome (GOLD analysis project Ga0325400, IMG submission 205662) | Populus deltoides microbial communities from Bellville, Georgia, United States - Xylem-PdKOR-R1 | ecosystem: Host-associated > Plants > Phyllosphere > Stem > Wood/Secondary xylem... | reverse complement strand
GCCCGGGAAGCCGAACTGGCTCAGGAAGGCTACCTGCAGACGACCATGCGCCAGCAGGTAGCCGCGGCCAGTGCGGCCTACAGCCAGATGCCGGTGTCGACCCTGACCATGCTGCTCCAAAGCCAGATCGAAGGGGCGCAGGAAATGCTGGCCTCGGCGGAAGACGCCGATAAAGCCGAACTCACCAGGAACCTGACTCAGTGGAAACGCCTGCAGGCCCTCTCGAAAACCAAACCGGAGGAGTTCAGAAAGCAGTACGTCGCCAACCTGTCCCAAACGCTCAACCAGCAACTGGATGCGGAGATGGACCGGCACACCGGCGATGCAGCCAGGGCCAAAGCCGAAGCGCAGGAGTACGAGCAACGCCTGGCCGATTACAAAGCGGCTTCGGATGTCAACAAGCTCCTCAAACAACGGTTGCAGGCCTTTATCGCCCTGACGCGCTCGATTGATTTTGACGCTCCGCTGACCAAACGGGGCTCGCATATGGTGTTTGTTAATCCGGCCTACGAAAGCAAACCGGCGCACTGGAAACAACTTTATCGAATGGGTAAAGAGCCCGTGTCTACCGCTCAATCAATTGCCCAGGAATGGCTTGCCCAATTAGAGCAAAAACGGTAGATTTTAGCCATGCTCATTCGTCACGTTGATCTGCTCACCAACGACCTGGCCGAAACGGAACTGTTCTACGGCCAGGTTCTTCGGTTTCCAATAACCGGTTCGTCCGCCCATCACCGATCGTTTGCCGTTGGTCACTCAGCGCTGACCTTCTGGCTGACCCATGAGAGTCAACCCTTCTACCACCTGGCGTTTGGCATTCCCGGCAACCAGCTGGAAACGGCCCACGCCTGGCTTTCGACCCGCACGTCCATTCTTCCTTTCTCGGCAACCAGCTGGCGGGCCAACTTTGATAACTGGAACGCACAGGCATTTTACTTCCACGATCCGACGGGCAACATTCTGGAGTTTATTACGCGTCTGAACGCCATGCCGTCTTCCAGCGAGCCATTCGACGAAAACCAGATTTTAGGCATCAATGAGGTGGGATTACCGGTCGACAGCCTTGTCCGGGAGCGGGAAAGACTTTACACGCGTTACCAAATTCCTTATTTTGTGAAGGGGCCCCAGCTGGATGATATTTCGGCAATGGGCGACGAAAACGGCCTGTTGATCCTGGTTAAAACCGATCGGGGCTGGCTACCCACCCAACGGCCCGCCGAGAAGCACCCGCTGGGCGTTTCGCTGGTGACCAATGACTTTAAACTGGTCCGATTACAGTGGGGTTATGAAACAATGGTGGAGCCTCAATTCAGCGCCGTCTGACTCCTCGATGAAACAAAGGCGCTGGGTTTCTGGCCCGTCCAGCGTTTGAAAGCCCGGCGGAACGAACTGGGCTCGTCGTAGCCAACCAGACAGGATACTTCATTGAAATTATGTTGCCCGGTTTGGATCAACCGCAGGGCCACTTCTTTACGGGCTTCTTCGGCGATGCGCTGAAAACTGGTCTGTTCGCTTTCGAGCCGCCGTTGTACCGATCGTACCGACAATCCCAGTTCGTCCGCGACCACATCGGCGCTGATAGACTGGTACTGATTGAGCCGGCGCAGCAGGCTGTTGCGAACCGTATCCGCGAAAGATTCTGTTCGGGGCGTCGCACTGAACTGAGGCAGCAACTGCTGGAAATGCCGGTACAAGACCGGATCGGCGTTGCGGGTTGCCACGTCCATTTCCCGCGCGCCCAGAAACAGTTTATTGCTGGTATGACCGAAAGTCATCGGTGCGCCGAAAACCGTTTTGTGCAACTCCAGGTGCGAAGGCTCGGGGCCCATCCATTCCAGCTTCACCGGCCGAATGGGCTGGGGAGCCAGTTGCCCCAGCACGTTCAGGAAACCCGTAAAAAAGCACTCGGCGTTCTGCTGGGTGGCAAACGGATACTGCCGGTAAACGGATGGAACCGGGCTCAATTCAAGGATCAGAAAACCCTTTTCTTCGTACACGTTCAATCGTTCGTAGGGCGCCGAACTAATCACTCGTTCAAAGTGCTGCGCGATGTGTTCAATGGCCCGCCGAAGCGTCGGGGCGACCCGTACCAACTGGTTGACCAGCCCACCCATCGTTAACGGAAGCTGCCGACCGATCACCAGTCCCGGATGGGCCGATCCCAGCAGGCGGCTCAGTTCGCGCCAGCTTTTTTCGGCCAGTGAGGGGCCGTAGGGTCGGGTGGGATGCGCCAGCTCCTGCGGACATAAATCAATCCGTCGGCAGAACTGGCGGGTCGCTTCCTGATCAGCCCCAAACACGGTGTTTAAAATCGTTTTCAGGGAGTTAGCGCTAGTTGAATAGACGGGCATGGCGGTCGGTGGAATCAGGTGAATCGTGGAATAGTGACCGCAAATAATCGAAAAGACGCACCTGCCTCAATTTTGGGATGGCTGGAGTGTCAGAAAAAGGGCATGAACCGTAACTACCTTTTGATCAACCGACGCCCCGATTGTCCAAAAGGGGTGCGTTGTCTCAGTGAGTGAGTCGTGCCACCACTCACTCACTGAGACGCCCGTAAAACATTAATACAGACTGAACCATTCAGCAACCATCTGGCCGGACCGGGCACTTTCTAGTTTCCGCTCCATATCATCCGGAATTTTAGGAAAGAAATCGATTCCGGTCTGGCGCTCAATCTCGTCGACGCTCACCACAAACTGCTTCAGCGACTTTTCGGAGCCTTCATTTTTCATCAGAAAACCAATCATCCGAATGTCGGGGTTGTTGCAGTACAGAATCACCTTGTAAAAATAGTCCGGTACGGCAACCTGATTCTGGCGGCCAATCGTTGGCAGACCCCGGCGCAGCACCGGCCCCGTGATCACGTAGAGCCCCTTGTCCCGCACGGCCCAGGTCCGCACCTGTTCCTCCAGTTCTTTCCAGATACCCCGGTTAAATTCGGGCACCTGTGGACTGATGTTGCTCATAAAAAACGTCTGCTTCATCATTCGCTGCGAATACTTAAAATCGCCAGCCGGCGCCAGGTGGCCGCGGTCGTAGCCCGAGCGGGTGTAATCCGACGGCACGGCCGACCCCGTGGGCACCGCCGGATCGGGCTGAAACTGTTCGTTTTTTCGCTCGGCATCCCCCGTAATCTCGTTTTCCAGCAGCGGATACGCGACCCAGTCGGCCAGCTTGTATTCATCCCGAAAACGGAGTGTGTAGCCGTCGTGCCGCACAATCTCGTCGTTGTAGCTCGATGCGGGCAGAATAAAATCGACTAACTTCTCAAACGGAAACAGCTTATTTTGCGTCGGCTGGGTTGCCTTGCGGCCCGACCGGTTATCGGTGGCTTCGTTGTCGGCCTCGTCCGATGCGGTTCTATCCGACGGCTCGGGTGCCTTGTAGGGATTGGTCTGGCGATGGGTGTGCCGGGATTTAAGACCGACTGCACTCCGCAGGTCATCCCAGAACGCAACCACAGGCCTGGTCCGTCCGCCATAGTGCAGAAACAGACCAATCAGAAAAAAGAAAAAAAGCAGTACCAGCGTATTGCCCCGCATCCGGAAGCCCTGCCGGTAGTACGATTTTCTGGACGATTTATAACCGCGACGACGCGGACCAAACGAATTAAATGGCGAAAACATGCGGTAAAAGTACAAAGGAGTTGCTGTTTAGCATTAACTAAGTTTAAACCGGTATGTCGGGGGTATTTTACGGATAAAGGATCGAATTAGTATGACTGGGTCAGGGGTGGCAAACAAACTATCTGTCAGCAATTGCTGTTCCAATCGTATGACCTCTTTGCGTATTGTCGTCATTGGTGGAGGAGCCGCCGGCTTTTTCGGAGCCATTACCGCGGCTGAAGCTTTTCCCACCGCCCAGGTGACGATTCTTGAAAAAAATAATACCGTACTGAACAAAGTCCGCATTTCCGGTGGAGGACGCTGCAACGTCACGCACGCGTGTTTTGACAACCGAAAGCTGGCCAAAAACTACCCGCGCGGAGAAGCTTTTCTGCGTCCGCTGCTGAAGCATTTTGACGCCGGCGCCACCGTCCGCTGGTTCGAGAGCCGGGGGGTTCCGCTGAAGACGGAGGCCGACGGGCGCATGTTCCCCGTTACCGACTCGTCCGAAACCATCATCGACTGTCTGCAGCGCGAAGCCTGGCGACTGGGAGTTCAGATTCGCACCAGCTGTGGCGTTAAAACATTGACGGCCGGCTCCGGAGGCTGGGCGATTAATCTGGCCAACGGCGAGACGATGCAGGCCGACCGGGTATTGCTGGCGGTGGGCGGTTATCCGCAGGCGCCCTCCTACGGCTGGATGCCGGGTCTGACGGCTAACGCGCTGGTATCGCCGGTGCCGTCGCTGTTTACGTTTAACACCCCCGAAAATCCGCTCCTGACGCTGGCGGGCGTGGCGGTGCCCGACGCGCTGGTGAAAATCGCCGGCACCCGGCACGAGCAGCGCGGGCCCGTCCTGATCACCCACTGGGGTTTCAGCGGCCCGGCGGTGCTGCGGCTGTCGGCCTGGGGCGCCCGTGAACTGGCCGAATGCAATTACTGCCACGAACTCCGGATCAACTGGCTACCGGCCTTCAACGAAAACACCATCCGGGAGCAGATGCAAGCCTTCCGGCAGGCCCATCCGAAGAAACAGGTAACGTCCCAGGCGCTGTTCAACCTACCCGGCCGGTTGTGGGCTGCGCTGGCCCTGGAAGCCGAAATTGCGGAGGCTACCCGCTGGGGCGACCTGCCGGCCAAACAGCAGAATCGTTTCATTAATTTACTGACGAACAGCTCCTTCTCGGTTTCCGGCAAAAGTACGTTTAAGGATGAATTTGTCACCTGCGGAGGCGTTTCGATGGAAGCCATCAACCCCGAAACGCTGGAAAGCCGGGCGCAAAAAGGCTTGTTCTTTGCCGGAGAACTCCTGAACGTAGATGGCATCACGGGCGGGTTCAATTTCCAGAACGCCTGGACGACGGGCTACGTCGCCGGAAAAACAATCGGGGTGTAAGTCGATTGTTTTTCGGCGCTTCCCGTAAGGAGTCGCGTTTTTGGTATACTTGTGGTCAATTCATTTCCCAGCGCGTTTCGTTTATGCTTGAACTCATCCAGGAAGCGACCGATTTTATTCAATCGCTGACGACCATCCAGCCCACCGTTGGCATTATTCTCGGTACAGGTCTGGGTGCTTTAGCCAAAGAAGTGGACATTTCAATTGAAATTCCGTACGAAACCATCCCGCACTTTCCACTGTCGACGGTTGAATTTCACTCCGGCAAGCTGATTCTGGGCCATCTGTCGGGTCGGCCCGTGGTGGTCATGCAGGGGCGCTTTCACTTTTACGAAGGTTACACCATGCAGCAGGTGACGTTTCCGGTGCGGGTCATGAAGGGGCTGGGCGTCGAGACGCTGCTTATATCCAATGCCGCCGGCGGACTCAATCCCGCTTTTCAGACCACGGATCTAATGCTGATCGAGGACCATATCAGTCTGCTCCTGCCGCAGAATCCCCTGACGGGACCGAATCACCGCCAATTCGGGGATCGCTTTCCGGACATGAGCGAGCCTTATGACGCCGGGCTTATCCAGCAGGCCGAAGCCATTGCGCGGGAACTGGCTTTCCCCATTCAGAAGGGCGTTTACGTCAGCGTGACCGGGCCGCAACTGGAAACCAAAGCCGAGTACCGGATGCTCCGGCAATGGGGCGCCGATGCGGTTGGTATGTCGACGGTGCCCGAAGTGATCGTCGCGAGCCAGATGGGCATGCGGATTCTGGGCTGTTCGGTGATTACCGACCTGTGTATTCCGGAAACCCTGGAAAAAGCGGAGATCCGTAAAATTCTGGCCGCGGCTGCCGTGGCCGAACCCCGGCTGACGGCGCTCATGAAAGAACTGATTAACCGTTTGTAGGCTCGACTATGCTTCCTTCTTTTCTGGAAAATTATAATGTCCACCGAGACGAGTCCGCGCAGACAATCACGGTCTACGCCGATCTGTATTTTTACGGCACGGTTGCCACGCAGGACCTCGCCGACGCCATTGCCCATAACGTACGCCGGTTGTGGAACGACGCCGAGGTTGTTCTTGACCTCGATGAACAATCCTACGTCATCCGCTTCGGGATTGAAGGCTATTTTGTTGAAGATCCTCTCGTTCTGCTCTACGATAATCCGGATTACAAAAAGTTCTTTATTCGTCTGGAAGCGGCCACGGACAATCCGCTGGGTGGTATCTCGTACATGGACGGGCGCAACTGCAACACCGGTTTTTTCCGGCTGGATAACGTGGCTTACGACGGAGCGACCACCGAAGCCCACGAGCTAGGCCACGGCTGGGGGCTGGTTCCCGGCACGGCTGATGGGCACCCCCTCAACTTGAACTTGATTGGTCAGGGACAGCCGGGTATCATGTACCCCCGCGGGACGCTGGTGGATCCGGCGTACCAATGGAACCCGAAGGTTGGGCCGGGAGAATACGGCGGAACGCTTAAACCTGATAAACGAATTGTCACCATGGAGGACGTGGCTATGCTGGGGCTGGATCGGCTGGATTACGACAGTCAGGGCCGGGCGCTGCTGGGTGGTCTGTCCAACTACTTTCATGCGCTGCCCGGCGAATCGCCCTTGTATTACGCCTGAATGAACAGGTCCTTTGGAGGAACCCCTGACAAACCCTACGACGAGCCGGTTTGCCAGGGGTCCGGGCCTAAATCGATTTTAGATAAGCCAGGCTCTGCGGCACCTGCTGCTGCGCCGACGGGCTTTCGTCTTCGATGTAGTAGTATTCAATTGCTGTTTTACGGGCCGCTTTCAGGACATCGGGCAGATTGACCTGACCGGTTCCTAAGGCTACGTCGTTTTCCACCGGCGTGCCACCGGACATATTGCCCTGAACGCCTTTTTTCAGATCTTTGAGGTGCATGAGCTTAAACCGTTTTGGGTATTTCGCCAGCAGCTTAGCCGGATCCTGACCCGGAAAAAAGGTCCACAGCACATCCATTTCGTAGCTGACATCCTCGGGCTTGGTTTCCTTCATCAGCACGTCAAACAGCGTACCGTCGCCGTAGGGCTGAAACTCGTACCCGTGGTTGTGGTAAACAAACGTTAGCCCATTGTCTTTCAACCGCTTACCAAACCGATTAAAGTCCGCGGCTGCTTTTTGGATACCCGCCAGATCCATAGCGCCTTTGTGCGGAATCCAGGCAATTCGCACGTATTTAGCGCCCAGCGCCTTGGCGTTCTGAATAACCGTATCCATCTTGTTGTCCAGATCATCGAAACCAACGCCGTAGCTGGTGCAGCGCATTCCGCGTTCGTCCAGTGCCTTGCGGATGTAAGTCGCCGTTTGTCCGAACAGGTTCGACATTTCCATGTTTGTAATGCCCATCGCTTTGATCTTATCCAGCGTAGCGGGCATATCCTGGGCAAATTCGTGGCGCATGGTGTACGAAACCATACCGGGTGTATCTTTTAAAGTTGATCCGAAACGTTGCGCAAAAGACGACTGGCAAAAGACAATCAGGCTAATGAATAGAAAAAAAGGCTGCTTCATGGTCATTGACTTGTTTTCCCCATAAGCCCTTTATCCGTCGTTAATACTCATCATCCTCGTCCTGAAACGCCCGGTACGCCCGCTGCAATTCGCCAAATATCTTGTCGTTTTTCTGATCGCGCGCCAGTTCCAGGCCCTGCTGGTAGAGCATTTCGGCTTTCGGACGGTCGGTCTGTTCCTGATACAGACTGGCGGCCTGGTAATACGTGGGCAGATACTGGGGAAACTGCTCCAGAAGCATTTCCAGGTAATGCACTGACTGGGAAGGATTTTCCTGCAGGTACTCCATCGCCAAGGCGTACAGGTTGAATGGCTCGTTGGGTTGTTCCTGGACAAACTGCAATAGCTGCTGAATTCGTTCGTTGTTCATTCAAGTAAGAAATTAGTATGCAAGCATACGTTTGTATAGATCAAGTTTGTAATTTAGCGGCAGAAAATTGTCCCAATCTGGGACGGTTGGCTGGAGGAATAAAGCCGGCAACGGAACGCTGCCAGCCTATTACCGGGGCTTAATTCGGCGAATCCGTCCTGGAGATAACTAATTTCCACTAAAATCACTTTTAAAGGCATGAAAATTTTAGTGTGTGTCACGAGTGTTCCCGATACAACCACTCGAATTACGTTCACCGACAATAATACAAAATTCAACAAGACCGGTGTTCAGTTCATCACCGGTCCCTACGACGATTATGCCCTTTCGCGGGCGGTTGAGTTGAAAGAACAGCTGGGGGGTACGGTAACCGTCCTGAACGTGGGTGAAGCCGAAACCGAGCCGGTGATCCGCAAATGCCTCGCCGTGGGAGCCGACGACGCTATTCGCGTGAACGCCGAACCCACGGATGCCTATTTCGTGGCCGAGCAGATTGCCGCCATTGCCCGCGAAAATCAGTACGACCTCATTCTGATGGGCCGCGAATCCATTGATTACAATGGCGGACAGGTTCACGGCATTGTCGGCGAACTCCTGGGTATTCCGTCCATTTCGCCGGTCATGAAATTGGCGATTGAAGGCAGCACCGCCCAGATTACCCGCGAGATTGAAGGCGGTAAGGACGAACTGGAAGCCGCGCTCCCGCTGGTGCTGGGCTGTCAGGAACCCATTGCTGAGTGGAAAATTCCGAACATGCGGGGTATCATGAGCGCCCGTACCAAGCCGCTGAAAGTCGTCCAGCCAACGGGCAACGACACGCTCACGACCGTGGCCCAATACGAACTGCCTGCGCCACGGGGAGCCTGCAAAATGATTCCGGCCGGCGAAGCCGAAACGCTCATCCGGCTGCTGCGGACGGAAGCAAAAGTCATTTAACCTTGTTTCGCGGAGCTGATCGAAGCACATTTCTGCCAAACTCCGCGAAAAAGATATCCCCAGAACCTCCAAAATCTTCATACCATGTCCGTTCTTGTTTTTGTCGAGTTAGATGAGGGAGCGTTAAAGAAGTCATCGCTCGAAGCTATCTATTATGGTTCAAAAGTAGCCGACATGCTAGGCACATCCACGACGGCCGTTGCCCTGGGCGAAGCCACTGAGGGCGCCTTGGCAGAGGCTGGCCGGTACGGTGCAGCGAAAGTACTGCACGCCGGCGACGCCAAGCTGAACGAAGGCAATAGTCTGGCCTACGCCAGCGCCGTAGCCGAAGCAGCCACTAAGGAAGGCGCCACGGTTATTGTCCTGGCGAAATCGTCGCTGGGCGATGCGATGGCAGCCCGGCTGGCGGGTAAGCTAAAGGCGGGACTGGCTTCCAACGCCGTTGAACTCCCTGATTTGTCGAATGGATTTCGGGTTAAGCGGAGTATCTACACCAATAAAGCCTTCGCCTTTACAGAGCTGACCGCCGACAAGAAGATTATCACCATTAAAAAAAATACGCTTACGCCGGAAGAAAGCGGAGCTACGCCATCGGTGGAGGCATTCCAGCCCACGCTGAACGACGCCGATTTTGTAGTCCGGGTGAAAAGTACCGAGAAAGCAACCGGCGAGGTGCTGCTGCCCGAAGCCGACCTGGTGGTGTCGGGTGGCCGGGGGATGAAAGGCCCCGAGAACTGGGGGGTGCTGGAAGACCTCGCCCACGCCCTTCACGCGGCAACGGCCTGTTCCAAACCCGTTTCGGACCTCGACTGGCGGCCGCACCACGAGCACGTCGGTCAGACCGGCATCAAGGTGAGTCCTAATCTGTACATCGCCTGCGGCATTTCGGGAGCCATCCAGCACCTGGCGGGGGTCAACTCGTCCAAAGTTATCGTGGTGATCAACAAGGATGCGGAAGCGCCGTTCTTCAAGTCGGCGGATTACGGCATTGTCGGCGACGTATTCGATGTTCTGCCGCGGCTGACCAAAGCCGTGCAGGAGTTGGGCTAAGCCGGGCATTGGAGAGTTTAGGCGTGAACGAGCTGTTTATTGGGGTTATTCTGACCGTTGATCCAAATAGTTCACGCCTTTCACAAAAAAAAGCCTAAACTCTCGAACCCCTCCCGTTCGCAATTGTTATATATCGACCCCATTACCTAAATTTGCGTTGTGGAGAAGATTAAACTTGAAATATTAGGATTGTCGCCCAGCCAGTCGCAGTCGGGCTCGTTTGCACTGGTGTTAGGTGAAGAGTACGGCAATCGTCGGCTACCGATTATTATCGGTATGTTTGAAGCCCAGGCCATCGCCATCGAGATCGAAAAAATCGTCCCGAACCGCCCGATGACCCACGATCTCTTTAAGTCGTTTGCCGAAAAATTTGGGTTTACCGTCCGCGAGATTGTTATTTCTGCCCTGCAGGAAGGTATCTTTTTCGCCCGCATCGTCTGCACCGACGGTACCCGCGAAACTGTCATTGACGCCCGTCCCTCCGACGCCATTGCGATCGGAATCCGCTTCAATGTCCCTATCTATACCTACGAATCCATCCTGTCCGAAGCCGGGATTACGGCCAGTGCCGCCGACGAAGCCGAGGAACAGGAAGAACTGGTTCCTCAGTCGTCCAGTCGGTCATCCCGTTCGCTGATGGATCAGCTTAAGGACATGACGCATGACGAATTGCAACGGGCCCTGGATGAAGCGCTGGGTAAGGAGGAGTACGAGAAGGCCGCCAAAATCCGCGACGAGATGAGCCGTCGGAACTAAGTCATTCACTCATAGATTTTTAATAAAGAGCCCCGGTATGGGGCTTTTTTGTTCGCATTCTGCCCCTATCCTCAATTTATCGTTTAGATGCGTTAGAACGTTTGTACAATATACGCCCGGGGCTTGTCAATGAGTACTTCGCCATTGGTTAGTTTACTGATAAACCAGACTCCATCCAGGGTCAGCGCTACGTTAATTAAAATTTCCTCTTCTGACATAGTAGCCCGTTGCTTTTTTGATAATGTAAAGTGAAGACGGGGGTCTAGCGGGTGGAAGAAGACAAAATCTTCTTCCAGGGCTTTAATCAACAGCGGCCTTATTAATTCTCTAAGCTTCTCCTTACTGGCCGCGGAAAAGGCATCAGCCCGTCCGCCTTTTAACCAGCGAAAAGTCTCATCATAAAGCAGAACCAACCGATTCTCGACAAAGGTGTAAAAGGGTGGATAGTAGTCGCCATTGAATGCGATAGCTTCAACCCTATCCAGGAGGGCATAGCTGGCTAAATGAATCGTGTAGGTCATCATCGTATCCGCGTTCTTTCTATCCCCTAACGCACTCAGCGAGTTTATTCGCTGGGTTCTATAATCTCTAAAGCGAATGCTTTCCACTACCACGTAGCCGTAACCGCCCTTAAAAAGAGCGGAGCTATCTGTTTTTTCGAGAATAAACTTTTTAATCTGAGGAAATAATTCCGAAGCACTGATGTCTATATATTGAATGTCCTCGCTACGGGCTGGTGTGAAAGGCAAGTTATTTTGAGCGAATAAATAACTACTCAAGACAATCAGATTAAGTATCGTCAAGCACAGCTTTATCATAAAGGTGGAGCTGAATTAGTGAGACCTACTGGCCATTTTTATGCCGTCGATAGAAACAGCATCAACTAATCAAAGAACCTCGACTTTAATTTAGTCATTAATGTGTCGAGTTCAAAACCATCGCTGCCAAGGTAGGTTTTGTCTGTTTATACGCCGAAGTACGTAGCATTTCAGGGGTTTCTACGCTATTATTTCTGCTACAACGTGTAGACCTTTGAGGCATTAAACACCTTTACAATGAACATTCCATCTACATCATTGAAGACCGGCCTTGGCGTGATCCTTTTCCTGAGTTTATTATGGGTCGGTGCCTCACACGTAAGTCATTTGCAAAGCGTGTTACAAACCAAAACTGGTTTGAATCAACCTTAATTGATCGGCGCAGCCGCGCCTTTTCTCTGTCCGTTAAAAAACCATTTTCTCTGTCCTGCTTAATTGATTCTTTTACCCGCAAGTTTACCCAACACAAAGCCTTAAGACTTCCTACCGGCATTGACGCCGGTAGGTTTTTTTTTACGAAACGGCTTATCTTCGTGACAGATAACCCCTTTCGCCATGAACCGACTGCTCTCCTTGCTGCTTTGTTTCACCGTTATTGCTTCTTTTGCCCAGAAACAACCCGGCCACCCTATTTTACTGGAAGCCAAACCCGAATCGGCTGGCCTAAGCAGTGAGCGGCTCGAACGACTGGACCGCGTTCTGCAGGAGTACATTGATAAAGGACGACAGGCGGGGATTGTGGCTTTTATCGCCCGCAACGGCAAAATCGTCTACTACAAAGGATTTGGGGTCAATGACCTGAACACCAAAACGCCCCTCAAACGCGACGCTATTTTCCGGATTGCCTCCCAGACCAAAGCCATTACCAGCACCGCCGTTATGATGCTTTACGAAGAAGGGAAATTCCTGCTGGACGAACCCATCTCGAAGTACATTCCGACTTTCAAAAGTCCGAAGGTGCTGAGCAAATTCAACGAAAAAGATACCACCTATTCCACCGTTCCGGCTAAGCGGGAAGTGACCATTCGTGACCTCCTGACGCATACCTCCGGCATTGGCTACGCACAGATCGGCACCAAGGAGAGCAACGCTATCTACGCCAAAGCCAGGATTTCGAGCGGAATTGGCACCCCTAACGACCGGTTGAGCGAGAAAATTCCGGCGCTGGGCCCCCTGCCGCTTGTCCACCAGCCCGGCGAACGCTGGACTTACGGCCTGAACACCGACGTTCTGGGCTACCTGGTCGAAGTGGTTTCCGGCCAGACGCTGGACCAGTTTATGCGCCAGCGCATCTTTGAGCCGCTCGGTATGAAAGACACTTATTTTTACATTCCCGCCGACAAACAAACCCGCCTGGCGACCTTATTCACGGAAGATTCGACCACGACCGCCGTTCGTAACGTACCCGCGGTTCTGAGCCGCAACGCCAATTACCCCAAAGCGCAGGGTACCTACTACTCCGGCGGAGCGGGTCTGACCGCCACGGCCTACGACTACGCCATTTTCCTGCAAATGCTGCTGAACGGCGGGGAATACAATGGCAAACGCATTCTGAGCCCGTCGACCGTTCGGTTAATGACCACCAATCAAATCGGTGATTTATACACTGGCCTTCAGAAGTTTGGCCTTGGCTTTGGCATCACGACGCCGAAAGAAGCCGCCAAACTACCACTCTCCATCGGCTCGTTTGGCTGGGGCGGTTACTTTGGTACGACGTACTGGGCGGATCCGAAGGAAGGCATCATCGGGATGATCATGACCCAGAAAGTGCCCAACAGTTCCTACGATCTGTCCGATAAATTCCGGGTCCTGCTTTATCAGTCGATTACGGATTCGGAACAGCCGGTCTTTAAACTGGATCAGTAAACGAGTCCTTTGGCGTTTGGCAGTAGCCCGCAGACCGGCTGGCGATTTCTTAAATTTTCCTAAAACTGCCCCCTAGTTTGGGCGTGAACGATAAGCGTTCGGGCAAAATTCCTATTTTTGCATCAGCTAATAGCAGCTGGTACACTGATTGATCGGCTGCTAAGTGTCTGCGCGGTTTAGTATGGCAAAGAAGAAAGTGGGTTCGTATCCGAGCGGGATGATTTTATTCAGCCTCACCTCGGCGTTATTTCTGATTGGTTTCTGCGGCATGCTCGTGCTTCAATCCAAGAAGCTGGTGCGGTATATCCGCGAGAACAATGAGGTGCGCGTTTTTCTGGATAAAGACCTCGGTGACTCGAAGATTAAGGCGCTCTACACGACCATTGCGCAGAAGCCGTATGTGCTGTACGAGGGCTCGGCGCCCCAGGTCAATTTTGTCTCCAAAGACGTAGCGGCCAAGGAGTTTATCGCCGAAACAAAAGAAGACTTTAACAATTTCCTGAGCGAGAACCCCCTGCGCGACAGCTACCGCATTAAGCTGCGGGAAGATTATTTTGAGGAATCCAAACTGCAGGAAATCAAGTCGGACCTGGAAGACGTTAACGGCGTTTTTGAAGTCGTTTATCAGGAGAATATCGTCGACGAAATCAACAAGAACATTACGAAGATTTACATTGTCATGTCTTTCTTCGCCATTGTATTGCTGCTGATTATCATTGTTTTGATGAACAACACCATCCGGCTGGCGCTTTATTCACAGCGGCTCCTGATTCGCAGTATGCAACTGGTGGGCGCCACGAATGGCTTTATCCAGCGGCCTTTTCTCCGGCGGGGCATGACCCAGGGATTAATCAGCGGACTCGTTGCCGCCACGCTGTTATTCGTTGTCCTCCAGGTTGCGCTGCAAAACATTGAAGGACTGGCGGCTCTGCAGGAACCCGAAAAAATGGCCATGCTGCTCGGAGGTGTTATTTTGTTAGGCATTATTATTGGTCTGGTCAGTACGCTCCAGGCCGTTCACCGCTACCTGCGACTATCGCTGGATGAATTGTATTAAATTGATGGTCGATTAAGGCCAATCGCTAGGATCCATTAATTAAGTTAAGCCTGTTTACTTATGAATAAATTACCTTTTGGACGCACCAACTATCTGCTGATGATCGTCGGTGTGGTTATCATTCTCATTGGCTTTATCGTCATGAGTCTCGATACCGAAACCTTTGGTTTCGGAACCCTGGGACTTACCATCGGCCCCCTGATTGTTATGGGTGGTTTTATCCTTGAATTTTTTGCTATTCTTCGCCGTCCTACAAATCAATGAGTCTTATTCACGCCATTATCCTCGCCATCATCGAGGGATTGACGGAGTTTTTGCCGGTATCGTCAACGGGCCACATGATCATTTACTCGTCGCTGGTGGGTATCAGCCAGTCGGAGTTTGTGAAACTGTTCACCATTAACATTCAGTTTGGGTGTATCCTGTCCGTTCTGGTGTTGTACCGGCGCCGTTTTCTGCAAACGACCTCTTTTTACTTAAAACTGTTCGTGGCCTTTCTGCCAGCCGCCGTCATTGGTTTTCTGCTCAACGACTTTATTGACTCGCTGCTGGAAAACGTTACGGTGGTGGCCATCACGCTGCTGCTGGGCGGTGTCGTGCTGATTTACATCGACCGCATTTTCAAAGAGTTTCCCCGCGATTACGACATCACGTTTCCGGAAGCGCTCAAGGTTGGGTTTTTCCAGTGTATTGCCATGATTCCGGGCGTTTC
>Ga0325400_1002981_pt1 | contig 15112 bp, 5 predicted proteins | sample PopdelMetagenome_2_FD_205662 | JGI IMG/M metagenome (GOLD analysis project Ga0325400, IMG submission 205662) | Populus deltoides microbial communities from Bellville, Georgia, United States - Xylem-PdKOR-R1 | ecosystem: Host-associated > Plants > Phyllosphere > Stem > Wood/Secondary xylem... | reverse complement strand
TGATTTAACAGGATATGACGCTATAAGAATAAGCAAATAGCATAAATGTTTTTTTTATTATTATTATTAATGTAGAAGTCTAGCTAGAATGGAACTCAATTAATTCTATAAATCATGAAATTAATAATTATATAAATCTTTAATAATTATTATATTAACAATTACATATCTTAAATTTAATATTATAATAAAAATATAAATAAATTTAATCTCAGGTCATTATCATTGACCGCTTGTCAGATGTATAAATAATCTTCCAGATGTTTAAATAATCTTCCAAGGTAATTGTAGCCAAATCACATCAATGTAACGTTTTAAGAAACCTCTAGTATTTAATAGACTCGTTTAGGAGGGGTGTAATTATTATTTTTTTTAAGATTAAAGTGGAATAAATGCTACTTAGATGAATCTCAAGACGAGTAAGCTCAAAAGAACCGGGGATATCTTTGGAATTGCAAAATTAAGAAACTAAAAGGGACGTGGATTAGAATAGTAAACTTATGATGATTTTACTCTTCTTAACATAAATAATTGCCTTGACAACAGCGTAGAAAGGTTTTTTTTTTCTATTTTTTATAAAATAAAATAACTAAAATATCTTTAAAAAAATATATTGCACTGATACGCAGGGGTTTTTTTATTTTATTAATTTTAAAAAAAATAATAAAATGACTATAATATCATTAATTTCAATTATATTTAATTTGGATCCAGGGGTTATCGAGTTTGATTAAGGACAATTTGATATATTAGTATATGTAAAATATTATTCAATATTAAAAAGTTGACGGCAAGTACAGTTCATGCGGATACGCGTGAATACATCCACGCTCTTCGGACGACATGTTTGATGTCATCCAACAGCCAAACTCCAACTTTCACGATATCATTTGAATCCTCAAGGCGGCCCTTTTATCCTTAAGTAGCTCGTGTGACCAATAGATCTTGGCTTTTTCATCGGCTGTCATTTTTTTTTTCTCTTTTCCTTGATTTTTATGTTTGTCCCTATACATTTTCAAAGCATCCATTTGATTTGTATTTCTTTTATATTTGATGATTTTTTTTAATTGCTATTTTTTTTTATTTTAAATAATTAATAAAATTGTTTCAATTTCATCATCCTTTAATTTTTTTTTACCTATTAGATTTGGTCTTCATTCTTTTGATTGCTATTTTTTTTTATCATTTTCTAAATTGAATTATTTTCTCAATTACATCCCTCAACGTTTCATTTCATTTTATTTTTATGTTAGACTTGGTCCTTATAATCGCTATTTATTTTCTTTTGGATTCTTTTTATCATGAATTTTTTATTTCAATTTTATCTCTTAATATTTTATTAATTAATAATTTGACATCATGATTTTTATAGTTGTTATTGTTCTCTTGATAGATGAATTGGTTGATTGATTCATATTGGTTAGGACAAACAGTCAATCAATTCCTACAGATTCTCAGGTGTTTATCTCCGATGAACAAACGGTCGACCAGTTCAACTTAAAACTCAAATTTAATAGTTTTAAACCTAATGAATTTTAAATCGACTAAATGCATATCAATTCTATAATGCAAGCAATGTGAAATGTGTATATTTATTTTCATAAAGACTTACATAATTAGCACTTGAATGAATTCTCAAGAACCGAGTTTTCATTTACTTTGTATTTTGAACTTGTTGATTTATTTATTAATTTAATTTTTCATGATTGTTGATGATCTTCGTATAAACATGATTAAATTTAATCTCAATCAAAATATTATTTGTTTATTTTTATTTAATTGTTATTATCAAACTATATAAATATCATTATGCGACTACGTGGCAACATGGTTGTCAGCTTACCTAACAAAATTTAGTGACATTAATGAAGATAATGTTTATCAAGTGTTTTTCTTGGAAAAGTTTAACATGCCGAGTCCAGATTTCAATATTAAGCATCTAATAAAGAAAAAATAAAAGAGATCAATAAGTACCTGAATTTCAATAATTAATCTCTTAAAAAAAATTAAAAAATCAACTTGCCAAAAAGATGTTGTAGACAAAGCCAAGGAGTCAATATATAGACGATAGTGATACCAGATGATACATGGCGATAACAAGAAAAAATGTGATGATAAGCAACTGAAGCAGATGAAGAAACAAAAAAGTTACAAGAGATAATTAATTGCATGAGTTAAAATAAATCATAAAAGGGTTCGACAGACCAAAACTTGATGTTCATGTGTGTAGGGTGTCAGCTAAAGAAAAAAGAAATTAACCGCTCACCAGTGATAAAAAAAAAACCCAAAAATAGAAGCTCTCTAAAAAGGTGAAAGCAACCCACAACAATAAAGGCATATACAGTTAGATTTTTTTTAAAAAAAAGTTATTTTATCATTTTTTTTATAAATGTTATTTCTATATCTTGAAAAAAATCTAAAATATTATTTATTATAATAATGTTTTTTTACTAGTTTTTTTCTTTTGATTTTTTTTAAATCTATATTTTTTGATTTATTTTTTATAAGATTATTTTGATCTCATAACCCGTATCACGAGTTTTGAGAGTTTACCTGGGTTGATTTAAGTTATTTTTTTAATTGATTTTTTTTCAATTTCATACTTTAATATTTGGTTGATTGAGAATCATTCGAGTTGTGTTGAGATGCATCAAGTCAATTGAGTCATTTCAGGTTGTTAAAATAGTTTTGTATTAAGTATATTAAAATACAATTGTCTTTTCTAAATGTTTTTTTTTATCATTAAAATGCACATAAGTAAAAAAGCTTTATTTACATCATTCAAATAACCATATTATTAATTTGGCTCTTCCAAATAACATCTTCTATTGAAGATGCTCTAGAAATAGAAAGGGTAAAAAATAGCAAAAAAAACCCTATTATACAATGAATATGTAATAAATCGAGTCTATGTTAACAATGAAATATAATAATGCTTTAGTTGATTTTAGAATTTGAATTAGAAATTCTCTAATCTTGACATAAACTTTGATGGAGCTTCATTTGTGATATTTTTAATATCATTATAAAGATATTGATGGGACAAGTTTAATTATACCTTGGAAGATCAATGGTAGGAGTGCTTTCACATGCCGCCCGAAGATGACATGTCAACCCACTCTTTAGCGTATGCAATGCTCATACCAAAAGGGAAAGAAAGAGAGTATTTTTAGATGTTCTGACCAGGCTCAAAAATCTAGAAATTGGTCCAAAAGACTAGGTTTCTTCTTTTCAGCCTCTCACACATTTTCTCCCTCTTTTTCTCAGCATGTGAATTGTTCAATACATAACACAACTGGACATTTTTTTAGGATTCATAAAGTGACGTTGTGCACCGTCCATGCCGAAAAATTTTTATATGCTTTGCTGACAAATTCTTTATAGATACACATTTTTATACAGGGTTGGCATCATATTTCTAGCAAATGGTAGAAGTGTAAACACGTGCAATATGTTTTTGCAAAACAACCGCCTCCTTTTCTCACTAATGATTATTTTCTACCAAGGTGTCATTAACAATCACCAATCTCTCCACCAATGGTAAGGCTAAACACTTCAACTAATGGTGGACATCAATATTTCCACCAATCAATTATTTTGCAACTCTAACATCATGAGGTGAGTTAACGTAACCAAGATCTATAAATATCCCGGGTCACAAGGTAAATAGAACAAGTTCTTTGATTGATTCAAATACAATACACATTTTTACTGGCTTTTCATATTATTTCTCTTGTACATTATCTTTTCTTTTTCATTTGCTAACTTAAGTATAAAAGAATCTCTTGTTCTATGAAGAACTTATTTTTTAGGAACAATGAAGCACTAATATAAAGCCCATGTTCAAGCCTACAAATCTCGGCCTACGAGTGAAGTCCATAGAAAGTATAATTTTTTAATATAGTTTTTTCACGACTTCATCGCGAAACTCATTTAAGAAGGAAAATAAAAAATAACACAGGTTGACCTATGTTTAACTATAACAAAAGACAAAGGCGGATGCATGTTAAAGGCTTGGGTGGGCTATAACATAGATCAAGATTTTATCAATATTTTTTTACTAGTTTTATGTAAAAACAAATTCGTAATTCACAATTGAGATATCAAAATATTCTGAAAATTTGCGTGTAGCCTTTTAATATAATGCTTTAGCTTGGGTTAAAATTTCATATTTTTTTGGAGAAATTCAGAAATTTGATGAAAAATCACAATTTGACTAGTTTTATATTATAGGACGTAATTTTCAATCCAATCATCGGATTGAGCTGAAATTTTATGAGGTATCTTAAAATATATTGAATAAAATTCGATTAAAATTTTAGGATGAACGGAGTTTGATAGTGCTTAAAACAAAAGACCGTCAAATAAAAGCAAAACGACTCATTAAGGGTAAAATGATTATTTGCCATTAAAAAGTAAAACAAATGAGCTCTTCCTTCGTTTTATATGTTGCCGACTGGGCAGAAGCAGTATAAGAAAAGAAAAAAAAGAAAAGGCAAGAGAGAAAAGCAAGGGAAAAACATAAAAAACAATCCAAGGAAAAAAAATATAAAAAATAAGAGAATAACCTTGTAAACTTACAAAGTCCAACTTATAAAACACTAATCTAAGGAAGAATCAAGTGAAGGAATGAGGAATTGAAAGAGAAAAAAAATTTAATTACTTTATTTTTCAGTTGACATGAGATTGTTATTTTATCTTTGTTGAGGGGTTGTTACAATATCGATTCAGATTTGATTATAACATGAATTATATTTCACAAAACATCAAAGGATGTAACTTCAATAGTGAGTTTATTTTTACTTTCATTTTAATTTTATGTATTTTCAAATTTATTTTTTAATATTTTATATAATGTATTTAAATTAAATCTTTACTGTTAACTTTAAAAATTTATATACATTAATTAATAATTAATCTTAAAAAAATTTATATATTTATTTAATAACTCAGGGCAAGAAAAATTCCCGGCCCTCGACAAAAGAGGCGGATTTCACTTTTATTCATGCAAATTGACATAGCTATACAATTTAATCATGACACCATGGATTTTAAGTCTTAATCTTAGATGTACATGTACCATATTGATTATTCTTAGCATTTCTTTGTTGTGATTATTGAACTAGTGTTATTAGCTTCCTGAGTTCTATAGAATCGAGGAAGCTAGCAAGTGAATTTGATGAGAGGTTGTATAATAGCTACCAATCTCTCATAGCCGACCGCAGTGTCAATACAAACTTATGAATTCTCGTAGCCTATTAGATATTGTTAAGTGATAAAAAAATATTTTTTTATCATGATATTTTATAAAAATATTTTTTAATTAAAAATATATTAAATAATATTTTTTTTAATTTTTTTTTAATACTAGCACAATAAAACTATAAAAAACATCAATTTAATATTATTTCAAGAGAAAAATAATTTAAAATATATTTTAAGAAGCGAGAGTTAAACAGTAAAACCAAACACATCAGAAAAAGTATGCTTGTGGATTTTATGTGACATTACTTATTAGCTTCATAATCTCCCATGATAATCAATGAGGTGTTACATTCTAAAAAAAGAGAGGAGCAATTACATTACCAGAATCACAAAAATAGATTCTTTGCACGCACCATTGTAACAATAGTGTATTGATCTCAAGAGAATAATAATAAAAAGGAAACAACTATAGAAGAAAAAAAAAAGCGTCACTTTCCAACCTGAAAACTGCTCATCAATCACAGAGAATCTCAATGCACTGAAGATCTGATAAAATCCTTTTCCATTGAGAGAAACAACATCCAATGCATAGAAGTGGTAAATTAATCATTCAATTACAATTTCCACACAAGATTATAGTCATGTCATGTTCCATTAAGAGAAATCACGTGCACTGCACAACTGCAGTAAAATCATGCACTTCTCCATGTACCATCACATATTTTGATAGCTATAGCTATGGTGTAAACAAGCAAACATTGTAACAGGAACAATACCACAAGAGGATGTCTAAAAGCAGGTAAAAAAAACTAGATGTGCAGATAGTCGGATCGGACACTTCACCAGAACCGTTCCCTACAAAATCATGTTGCTGTAGGATTAGTTGCCTCGTGCCCGTGAATCATTGTGCAAAAAGCAACGAATATTTGTGTCTCTCCATTGACTCGCTCGCTCTCGAGAGAGTAAGAGCTTGTTGTAGTAGTGTGTAGAAAGACGCACAAGATCAAATGAGGAGAAAAAGGAAAAGAAATGAAAGGGAGGACAAATTTTGGAAACATGAACCCGGGTGGTGAGACGTGGCAATATATAAGTGGGTAGGTGCAATTTGACGGGCTTTGGCTAGCGCTCTCTCTCTCTCATGCGCTGCCATGTCAGAGTGTAACCCCGTCCTATGACCCCGGCGAAACCGTATCATTCTCTCTAAAAAGATTAAAAACCTCTCTCTCTAAATGTATTGATTGTGTGTGTGTGTGTGTGTGTTTATATATAAGAGGTGGTGGGGGCTTTTTATTATTTTAGTGTTGATGTTATTGTTGTTGTGGTCTCGTGTCTTTGTGTGTTGTGTCCTTGCCTTCCCCCACCCCCCCCGTCTTTGTCTCTCTCTTTCTCGTATCTCTTATATCTTTCTCCCCTTAACTTCCAAGCCCTAATCCCTCTCTATTTCTATAGTATGTATCTTGCTTAACCTGTCAATTTCTGAGGATTCTAGACAGTGAAGATTGGTTTTTGATCCACAAGAAAGATTGGTGAGCTTGTTTTCCTGTCTGGGTTCTACTTATTTCTTTGATTGAAGTTGGTTTTTGGGTTAATTCTATGTGTTGTTTTGTTATTATGTAGCTTGAGCTAATTTCCTAGCAGTTTTGATGCGTATATTGCTTGATTTTGGAGTTCTTGTGCTTGTTATATTGATTGGTGCTGAATTGTTTGGTGATATGGAGTTATTTGGTACGTAGGTGTTGAAAAGAATGTGGTTTCATCAAATAGTTAATGAAATGGGGTTCTGGGTTTTGAGCGAGTGAATGCATGTGCTTGGTTAACTTCATTATGCTTGGACTCTTCAATTTTGGCACTCCTTTTGGTCTTTTGTTTGACATTTCATGTTTTGATTGTTGAAGTTCAAATAATTAGTTGGTTTCATTACGGAGCTTGTGGTGGCTTGATTCGGCTGTGTTCTTCTAGTGCAGAGGAGAGGTTGGCTTTTGGTTTCTGTATTGCTTGCAGGTGTTTGTTGATGTCGATTCCATTCGGGCATTAAAAAATGGAGCAAATGTCTGTCCTTTTTCTTCTATTAGGTGAACTTATAGTTGGTTGGTGATTAGTCAAGTCATTGGTTTTGGTTGGTTGCGCTTTGATTCTGGTGGTGGGTTGATGTTGCAACACTTACCTTTGGATCATTTCGGCAATTTGAGCCTTGTACTTTACTGAAAGTAAAGTACATGGTTACACTTTAGTGTGAAATGCTGATTTTCAATTTTCAATTGCGTGACTTGATTCTGCTAGTTTAGTGAGAAGATGCAACCCTTGCTATTGTTACCTTGTTTAGGGCTTAAATTTTTGATGGTCTGGTATTATATCCTGTCCTATTTGTGCAGAGTTTTAGCTTTCTCAGAGAGAAATTAATAACCTAAGCTCTTTGATGTAGCAGACATGGATAAATACAGTGATTGGCCAATTTGAATTCAAAACCTTCCATAGTGCTTATTGCTTGTGCTTCTTTCATTGGAGATATCATGTAATTTTAACTTTTTTTTTTCTTCTGTGAGGATTTGACGAGATCTGATTAACTGTATTGAGCACTGATCATGCCTCACACTTTTCTCTGCAGATTGCTGTCATAGCCTGTAGGCAATATGAAAGTTAGTCACCACTGTGGTTCATTCTAATTTGTTATTCAATGTTGCTATTTTCTTATTGGAGCTCCTTTAAAATGTTTAACAGGATGCTGAGGGTTTGTAGTGGCTTAGATTTCTCTTTTGGAGCTTTGATGCAACTTCCTCACTGATGCATGGCATGCTTTGTGGGCACGCTTGTGGTAAATTTAAAATACAAGATTGAAAGATGAAGGATAACAGTTCAACAAGTAGTAAAATGATTAGCAGAAACTGGGTCTTGAAGCGAAAACGAAAAAAGATTCTGTATGGACGAGTTGTTTCTACTGGTAAAGAAGATAACTTGGAATCTCCAAGGAATACATCTGCTGCTAAACGCCGGCCAAAGAGTGAACAAAGTTCTGATCTATCTTCATCCAAGAAGAAAGGAAATGATGGGGTGAGTTATCCTTTTGTTCTGTTTAGCTTTCTGTTAGATAGATGTTTCTTCAGCTCAGAAGTATATTATAAATTCTTGATAGAGATAGTTTGTGAACACATTTTGCTCTGATTTTTAATTGAACAGGCAGTTTACGTCTCATCTTTTTGAACTATAAAACCTTTTATGTGAGCAATAAATTATGGAGCACATTTTAATTGTATTATTTTTGTCACATGTTTTGGGTTTCTTCTTCTATGCCCAGTTGCATGGCTGTTTATGTTCAACATATGGATCCAATTTGTCTTACAAAATCATTCATGTGGGTTTGAAGTCCTATATGTTTGGAACCAAATTCCCTTTATGAAACAGGCTTTCTTCCATTCAAATTTTGATTCAACTCCGGGCATTTTTTTCGAGTTAGTTCTTTCTTTTCTTTGAGAAATTGCAAATACTATTTCATCACGGGTTGAAATTACATATATATTACTGATATGGGATTTTGAAAAAGAAAACAACACTTAAACATATATCTAAACTGAAAAAAAGACATCTTGGATGTGACAGGGTCAAATTTGGTTGTAGAGTATGTGCGGTGAAAAACAAAGATCCTCTCAAAATGCTCTTTTCAAATCATGACAGGAAGACCCCCTTGGTGTGAAAAATATTTACATGACACATCACGAATTCTTTCAATTAAAATTTAATTTTATGGTTCACCCCCCCCCCCCCCCCAATCAATTCCAATAAAATTAAGAAAACTGGTAGTAAGTAATTAGAAAAAGCAACCTTTCCTAGCATAGTCTTTTCTCCAATTGAACATAGTTGCTGTCTTTGAGCAAAATAACGACCCAAGGATCCTCTTTTCAGTTGCCTCTAGCCTTTCTTGGAATTATAAATTTTACCAACTTGGGGGCCTTTCAAACTTGAATATGATGCAAGGTTCCCATCTGGTTGTTTTAGTGAGTAACTTTGACCATGGATAATAAGCGAGAACAATATGGGAAGTTTTTTTGATCTCTTTATATGGAAGAGGCGTGTAGCTGGTGTTCACAATCTCTCTCTTTTTTGTTATATTTTCAATAATACCAATAGGATTCAAAATCTGAAGTTGAAATCACATGCCAAGAAAGTTCATTTATGTTGTTCCTAATGTTAACACCTTATTTCAGTGGTTAATCCTTGTAGTTTCAGCAAGCTACTTATCTTTATTGCTATTTGGAGTCGAGTGTCTTGGCTATGTGTTAGCATTCACTAACACCTTGTTGCCTTTTATTCAACTTTGCCTTTCAGTATTACTATGAATGTGTAATCTGTGATCTTGGTGGCAACTTGTTGTGCTGTGATAGCTGTCCCCGGGTGTACCATCTACAGTGCCTTGATCCACCTCTTAAGGTATTTTCAATTGTATTGAAGCTGCATGCTGATATTTTCTTTTTGTTCTTTTTTCTTTCTGCCTTATTTGTTGATATCAATGATTCCCTCTTATTTTTTTAATTTTTTGTTATTTGTGTTCTGAAGCGCATTCCAATGGGGAAATGGCAATGCCCAAAGTGCTCTCAAAAAAGTGACCCACTGAAGTCCATTAGCCCACTGGGTTCCATTTCAAAACGTGCAAGAACAAAAATAATCACTACAAATTCTAGAACTGGATTTAAGTCATCTGGCACTGACAAAGTATCTGCGCTTTTCGGAAGCTCCATTGTCTCCAAGCGAAGGTCTTCCAGCAAAGGGAAATCGACTCTAACAGTTGGATCCAAATCCATTGAAAAGGAACCAGATTCGTCCTCAGATGTATTATGTAGCACTAAGTCATGTGATCCATCTGCTGTTAGTTCTGTAGATGGTACTTCATTGCATGTGAACATTGATGATGAAAAGAAACGTGATGCATCTCCAAAAGAGTCAACTGCAGGGAAGAAAACAATTTCCCTTGCTGATGAACTCTTGTCTCATTCTAAACTTACTGAATCCCAGCCAAATAATGAAGGTTCTGGTGAGAAGCATGTCTTGGCTTGTGATAATGGATCTCCAAGAAAGAAAATTGTTCTTGCAATTGGTGCAGCCTCTGAGAACAGGAAAAGAAAGCTTGAAGGCAATAGTGTGGACAGTGTTAAGAAGCCCAGGACCAACAAGGGAAAGCGCACCTCCATAAAATATAGACCCAAAGCCAATAATGCAAGTTCTGGAACTAGTAAATTGAACCAGAAACGGAAAACCATTAATCATGAAGTTTCATTACTTTTGCCAACAGAAGATGTTGAAGTCAAGAACATAGAATTGCAGAAAAAGGACGAGGTATCTTTATTCTATTATGATTTTTCATTTTCCCGTAATAGATTATGTGGATATTTCATCGTCCAAGGAGATACTCTCGATATTTCTCCTCAAGCATACAATACTATGGTAGATAGTACCAATAATGATTGGTAACTATGACTATGCTCCAGTACCTTAAGCCATTTTGTGCTTGCCCCATGTTATTGGTTCTTGCTACTCTAAATTATCACTCTTCTTTGGTTCTTAGCACTGTGACAATATACCACTTCCATCTGTCTAGCTTTGCAGTATTTTGTGCTGATGTTATGTGCAAGCTGGTGCTATAGTTTGTTGTGGTGTTCCTACTGGCACCATCTACTGTGGGCAGATTATTTCTCTCCATCATCATGTGTAAATACAACACTTACCGTCTGCCTATCTTGGATGCTTAGGCTTCACACTAGCAAAACCGATAAACCATGCAATCCGCCCAACCAGATACCCCCTACACACTCAAGTTCAATATCTTACAATCATTGCCATCTTCTTCATGTCATTACTGTTTCTCATGTCATTCTCAGTACTGTTTCTCTTGGCATTGTCACTTATTACTGTTCCTGTGCATATCTTTGGTGTTATGATTATTATGATTAAAAATATTCGTTTCATCAGAAGAATCCTGTGGAAGTTGCACAACCATTAGAAGAGTCGTATAAAGCAGAGGTTCATGTGGATGAAACCCAGGAATGTGAGGATATTGTCATGACCGAACTTCAGCAGGTGAATCAGCTATTTTCAGAAAATTTGTAGGCTTTCCTCTATTAATATCTTAGACCTAAAATGCTTTCTGCTTGTAATATTTGAATTTATACAATAGAATATATCCACATTACAGGTTGATCGGGTATTGGGGTGTCGGATTGAAGGTGAAAATGCAAGCTTGTCATGCTGTATATCTCTGATTTCAAAAAATGACCGGCCTTCTGATGAATTGCTTATATCAGAGACTGAAAATGGACACTTGGAGGAAAAAGCCGCTGGTGACACATATTCAGATCTCGGGGTTGCTGAAAATCATGTTGAGGGTCATCCTGGTGTTATTGAAAGTTCTGAGAAGGATGAAAGTGTGAAGAATGACATTAGAGTGGATACAATACGTGTATACAGAAGATCTGCTAGCAAAGACTATAAAGGAGGGAACAGCAAGGATTTACTGGGGAAAGATGTAAAAGATTCAGGTTCTGGAGGCATTAGTGGTAAGGATCAAGATGAATCTGCAGTAACAACAGAAGTAACGGTGAAAAGACATGAAAATCCGGTGATTGAAGAAACTACTGATTTTTGTTTGAAAAACTCAGATGCAGATCAAATTTCTGAAGTTTGTGAAATGCATGTCTCTCCTGAAACCAAGGACACAAAAGAAGAAGATACGAAAATCAAAACTTCTAGTAGTGAAAATAAAGTCCCGGAGCCTGCCATGGAAGAACTAGCATGTGCTAACAAAGAGACAACATCATATGAATTCCTAGTTAAGTGGGTAGGGAGGTCTCATATACATAACAGTTGGATCTCAGAATCCCAGCTGAAAGCTCTTGCAAAGAGAAAACTAGAAAATTATAAGGCTAAGTATGGAACAGCTTTGATAAATATCTGCGAGGAAAAGTGGAAGCAGCCCCAGCGAGTAATTGCTCTCCGTGCTTCTGAGGATGGCAGCCGTGAAGCTTTTGTAAAATGGACCGGTCTTCCTTATGATGAATGCACTTGGGAAAGTCTGGATGATCCTGTTCTTAAAAAATCAGTTCATCTAATCAATCAGTTCAATCAGTTTGAGCGCCAGACATTGGAAAAAGATTCTGCGAGGGATGATCTACAAAAAGGGAGGCGTGATGGTCTGCAAAATGAAATTGCTACTCTGATGGAGCAACCAGAGGAACTAAAAGGAGGTTCCTTGTTTCCTCACCAGCTTGAGGCATTGAATTGGTTGCGTAAGTGTTGGCATAAATCCAAAAATGTAATACTTGCTGATGAGATGGGGCTGGGGAAAACAGTATCTGCTTGTGCTTTCCTTTCATCTTTGTATTTTGAGTTCAAAGCTTCTCTCCCGTGCTTGGTCTTGGTTCCACTTTCAACAATGCCTAACTGGTTCTCTGAGTTTGCACTGTGGGCTCCCAACTTAAATGTTGTGGAGTACCATGGGTGTGCAAAAGCAAGGGCCATGATTCGCCTGTATGAATGGCATGCTAGTGATCCCAATAAGATGAACAAGAAAACCACTTCCTACAAATTTAATGTTCTTTTAACCACTTACGAAATGGTTCTTGCGGATTCCACTTATTTGCGTGGAGTTCCTTGGGAAGTTCTTGTGGTTGATGAGGGCCATAGACTTAAGAATTCAGGGAGTAAGCTGTTCAGCTTGCTCAACACATTCTCTTTCCAACACCGTGTTCTTTTGACTGGTACCCCTCTTCAGAATAACATTGGCGAGATGTATAATTTGCTCAATTTCTTACAGCCAGCATCATTTCCTTCTCTAACTTCCTTTGAGGAGAAATTTAATGATCTCACAACAGCCGAAAAAGTCGAAGAATTGAAGAAACTTGTTGCACCACACATGCTTCGAAGGCTTAAAAAGGATGCTATGCAAAATATCCCCCCCAAGACAGAACGGATGGTTCCTGTTGAGTTGTCTTCTATCCAAGCTGAATATTACCGAGCAATGCTAACGAAGAATTATCAAATGTTACGGAATATTGGGAAAGGAGTTGCACAACAATCGATGCTAAACATTGTGATGCAGCTGAGAAAAATTTGCAATCATCCATATCTCATACCAGGTACCGAGCCTGATTCTGGGTCACTAGAATTTCTTCATGAAATGCGAATAAAAGCTTCGGCCAAGTTGACTTTGCTGCATTCCATGCTCAAGATCTTATACAAGGAAGGTCATAGAGTTCTGATTTTTTCACAAATGACCAAGCTGCTTGATATCCTTGAGGATTATTTGACCATAGAGTTTGGCCCTAAAACATATGAAAGGGTGGATGGTTCTGTATCAGTCTCGGATCGCCAGACAGCAATTGCACGTTTTAACCAAGACAAAAGTCGATTTGTCTTCTTGTTATCAACACGCTCTTGTGGCCTTGGAATCAATTTAGCAACCGCAGACACTGTCATTATTTATGATTCTGATTTCAACCCACATGCTGATATCCAAGCTATGAATCGAGCACATCGAATTGGGCAATCCAAAAGACTTCTGGTGTACAGGCTTGTTGTTCGTGCCAGTGTTGAAGAGCGCATCTTGCAACTTGCAAAAAAAAAACTAATGCTTGATCAGCTCTTTGTCAACAAGTCTGGGTCTCAGAAGGAAGTGGAAGATATTCTACGATGGGGAACAGAAGAGCTTTTTAGTGAATCTTCTAGCATGAATGGAAAAGATAATAGTGACAATAATATCAACAAAGATAAAGATGACACAATAGCAGATCTGGAGCAGAAGCAGAGGAAGAGGAGTGGTGGCCTTGGGGATGTGTACCAAGATAAATGTACAGATGGTGGCAACAAGATTGTGTGGGATGACAATGCTATATCAAAGTTACTTGACCGCACAAACCTCCAGTCTGCATCAACTGATGCTGGTGAAGGAGATTTTGAGAATGAAATGCTTGGCTCTGTAAAGGTGAGTGTTGTTACTTTATTTCACTGGAATATGTGCTTCTGCTTCATCAGAATCTTTGGTAGAAATACCATTTCCTTGCGCCTTGGTGCATCTCTCTAAACTGCAGTTTATTTAAATTTGAATTTGTTGAGTTAGATGCTCTGGGCTATGTTCTAATGTTACAAATGGTTGAAAATGGTTTTTAGTTTATAGCTGGACTTCACTCACCACCACAATTGCCAGTGATCATCACTGCAATGGGATCAATGAAGTCAACCTATTTGAAATTTAACTGGCTGCCTTAATCCCTGTTGCTTGCATGTCAAACTGTATAACCACTCTTCATGACTGAATGGTGTATTTTTTCACCCAATTTTAGGATTTAATTATAGCAGGACTCTATGTATTGTTGGCATTTGATTCAGTGTAGTTTCTGTTTAATACATTTCATTTTATTGGTGGGTCTTTCACAATTACTTCGTCTAAAAGTTTGGCTGTCCTTGTAGAAACTAGCAATCTTATTTTCCAGACCTTATTTTATCTGTTGGAACTGTTTGTTGCATCTTGACTCAAATATGATGAAATGATATGACCAAGTTATGTGGGAGAGAATGGCCCGTAGGAGTCAGTATTTAGTTCTTTTCTTAGTTTTGCTTGGTTTTATTTTAACTTTCCTTGTTCCTGTTTTTTTTTTCTAGCCTCCTAAATTTTTCTTCTTTAAAATAGCTATTTGATGAGACTTTCTTTCGGTTTCAAAATGTTTCTGAATATATTCTTTGTATTGTTTTATTCTTGCCTTTTTTGGTTGCAACTTTATTTTTTTTTTCCCTTTACCAGAATGTTGCATCTGTAATGATTAATTCTACAGAGGAATACCCCAAACAAAATCATGTTTACTGTTGGTTTCAATTAAATAACGTCTCTGCATTGTTCTAAGCAGTCCTTGGAATGGAATGATGAAAC
>Ga0325400_1002978_pt1 | contig 15117 bp, 7 predicted proteins | sample PopdelMetagenome_2_FD_205662 | JGI IMG/M metagenome (GOLD analysis project Ga0325400, IMG submission 205662) | Populus deltoides microbial communities from Bellville, Georgia, United States - Xylem-PdKOR-R1 | ecosystem: Host-associated > Plants > Phyllosphere > Stem > Wood/Secondary xylem... | reverse complement strand
AAAAAAAAAAACCTAAAGCATCAGTGTTTTACTGTGGATTGCACTGTGCAGTCCACAATAAAACACTAATCCCTTTTAGTATATGTTACAATTAATTAAAAAGAAAAAAAGGAAAAAAAATTCAGGTTAACTCGTCAAACCCGAGATCCGTGTCATGAAAATATGATAACTAAATAAAAAAATTAACATTAACAAAAAAAATTAAACAAAAAAAATTCATTAAAAGAAAAAAACACAAAGAAAAAAAAACCCATAAATGCTAGAAAACGAAAAAAAAACAGAGAAAAAAAAGAAGAAGAAGACAACTCAGCGTTTCACTGTGGACTTGCACAGTGAAACACTGAGCAGTTTTAGTTTATTGTCAATTAACAAACTAAACTAAACGAAAAAAATTAATTAAAAAGAAAAAAAATTCAGGTTAACTCACCAAACCAGGTTAACCCGTTAAACCCGGGATCCGTGTCATGAAAGTTTAATTACTAAATAAAAAATTAATATTAACAAACTAAATTAAATAAAAAAACAAAAAAAAATTGACAGCCCGTGAAACTAGGTTAACCCGTGAAACCTGAAATATGTGTCATGAAAGTCTAATAACTAAATAAAAAGAAATTTAACATTAACAAACTAAAGTAAATGAAAAAATTTAATGAAAAAGAAAAAAAAAGCAAAAAAAATTTCTAGGTTAACTCGTCAAACCATGTTAACCAGTTAAACCCGGGATCCGTGTCATGAAAGTCTGATAACTGAATAAAAAAAATTTAACAGTAACAAAAAAAATTATTAAAAGAAAAAAAAAGCAAAAAAAAAACTCTAAAAGTGTAAAAAAAAAAAACCCAGCTCATCTTTTACTAAATGGAAAGAAATTTAACATTAACAAACTAAAGTAAACGAAAAAAATTAATTAAAAAGAAAAAAAAAGCAAAAAACAAATTTATGGGTTAACTCGTCAAACCATGTTAACCTATTAAACCCGGGATCCGTGTCATGAAAGTCTGATAACTAAATAAAAAAAATTTAACACTAACAAAAAAAAATATTAAAAAAAACTATAAAAACATAAAAAAAAAAAAAAGAGAAAAGAGAGAGGCTCATCTTTTAATGTGGACTGCACTGTGTAGTCTACAGTAAAAGAATGAGCCCTTTTAGTTATAGTTTAATAAGGACAGTTGTGACAGGGAAGAGTATCATTTTTATTTCCTTTTACGTAGTGGCCACCTGTCTATACATTTCGTGACTGTAAACTTCAGTCCTTGTAGTTTATTGAATTTGATTAATAAAGCCTTACCGGAGCACACATTTAATAGAAAAATATTTCATCATTTTTCCATCTCAACCATTTCTCATTTCTTTTTCTCATTTTTCCATTTCTCATTTCTCATCATTTTTCTATTTTTTTTTGTGATAGCCTCCATTCTCTTTACCTCTCATTGCCAACGACGACCATAACTTCCATCAACGTTGGTGAAATAGCCACCATCTGAATACCGTTGATCCAAATAGACCTGTCACCTCCTCCACCATTGAAAAAGAGAACCACCATTGACAACCATACCCACAGCCGCCAACAACCCCAATCTTATTATCAAAGACACACGAATTATCAGTCTCTTTTTCATCTTTGAACTGCCAACAGTTTCCCTTCACTATGAATTTTTCATTTTCCCAACATATGGTTAATAGTCAATGACCTTTCCCTGTCATTTTTCCTCAAAACAATAGTGACAACACAGTCCCTACCATTAAAAACCACAACTCTTCTCTTAGTGGTCGTTAAACATAACTCAACCATACCCAGCCATGACCAACAATAACAATCATCAGCAACAACATGTGACCCTCACCCTTCTCCTCCCTTTCAACCAAACTAAATCACCCAAGACTAAAACAAACATGACCCATTTATCCTCCCCTCTAACCAAACCAAATCACCCAAGACTAAAACAAACATGACCCATTTATCCTCCCCTCTAACCAAACCAAATCACCTAAACCCGAAACCAACAAGTGACAAACCTACTGTTGTTGTTGACCTAACCATCCTCCATTGTTACCTACAAGATCCATCTCCTCCCGTCACGCCTTTCCCCTGTTGATGCGAACCTCGTGATCACGTGGTCACGTAATCCATAATCAAGATTGAGATCTGATCCTGGAAAGCCGAAATAGGTCTGATAGGAGTGTGACACAATGGAAACCTGTCCCAAAGCACCAATATTATTGGATTGAGTAGAATGATGCCACGAAGCTAGTTAATCTTCGATAAGTCAGATTTAGTTTGTTCAAGAACTGAAGAATGCCAAGAATCACTCTCACACGTTAAAACTGAAAAATTCAGAAGTAATTATCATCAAAGCTGCCAAAATTTAGGTTACATGTGCTTAAATAGTTCTTAAAAGTAACTCTAATGGATCTAACCTTGTGGGCTGAACTGACCCCCATTCAAAGTGACCCAAAAACCCTAAACTGAAAAGCCCATAACCTGATCCAAACAAGCTTTGGATCCTAGCTCAAAACAAAGTTTTACTTAAGCCCAAACATAAAAGAAAATAATAAAAATAATTAATGTGTCATCAAATACCACTCGCCCTTCTTTCCTTGTGTAGTTAGGATGAATAAGGAATCCTTATAAGAAAAGGATTCTGAAACATTAATGAATTCTTGCCACACTTGGAGATTATATTGCAGGTCATTAAAGATCCTTGTGGAACTAGAAAATTCCTAAAACCAGCTGCCACATCCTTGTAGGAAAAGAATCCTAACCAAATAGGAAGTCCATAAGTCAAATGGAAGTAAATAACAAAATTCGTACAGCCTCTGTTGACCAGTATTGTGGTGCCTTCCTGAACTTTGATTGACCTGAAATTTTAACCTATAGTAGGAAAACATGTCTGAAGAGTCCACATAAACCTTTAGCCCGATCCAACGGTCAGATTGAGAATTATGACTGTTGCTGTATACCTGGACTGTTGCGCTTTTTACGCTAAAATCCAAATCTAATCTTACTTGGGTCGTATCACAATGCTGAACCGTATCATTCCCTCCCTCTTCAAGAAGATTCGCCCTCGAATCTTGAATAGGATTAGTAGTAAATTTAGTAGCCTCTTGTTTAAGCCTTCAGAATTCCCTTATTGCTAACACCTTTCTCCAACGACACTGTGTAGAAGTAGTGACTGATAAGAATTTCAAATAAGCACGCCGTACTAATCACTTGCGTATATAATTTTGAATGATAACCACAACGGCTCTCCTTTGTTTTTCATTCTTTTGGCGATGTATCTCCTTTTCCCATGAAGCTTGAAGATCATAGAATAATCTTCTATACTTATCAACTTCTTGTTCTAAAACCCCCAAACCATAGCTTAGTTTTTTCATATTGCTGATCTACAATCCTCCTCTATTCCCTCTCCCTTGGTGAATACATGACACAAATAGGGGAAAAAAACAAGAAGAAGACGAATAGAAGAATAAAGTTTATAATAGGAAGAACATTAATTTAGACTCGAGATTACAAATCTAAATTTTGTTTCGACCAGAACTAATCGAAAACAAACAAATATGAAATTGATAAGAATGAGTCAAACAATAGCCAAATATCCCAAATATGATGATAATATACTGGAAGGAACAAAATCAATAGAAACAAAACAAGATTTGAAAGACAACACAAAACAAACCGTTACAGCAAGACAAAACTTGATTCTGGAAACTAAAGAAAACACAATCCAAATGACCTTGAATTTAATATATAATATTAGGATACCAAGAAAACAAAAAATCTCAGTTTATAGGTCGTTCTATTATGTCTAGGTACCCAAACCACGTGTATGATCATTTTGCAGCAAAATTGAACCTCCAATTAAAACCTCAAGAAAACGGTATCAAAATAAGACCAAATTTTATACATGTTTCGATCTCACCTTCAATAGGCATAATATGGATTTTAAATTGATTCTGAGGTGATTTGCTTATGGTTTACTAAGAATAGTGTTTCTACGGCAGAATTGAAACTCGAATTAAAACCTTAAGAAAACGATATTGAAATAAGCCCAAATTTAATATATGGTTCGATCTCACCCCTAGTAGACATAATATGAAGTTTAAATTGATTCTAAGGTGGTTTTCTTATGGTTCACTAAGAGTAGTATTTCTACGGCAGAATTGAACCTCGAATTAAAACCTCTAGCAAACGATATCAAAATAAGTCCAAATTTGACATATAATACGATCTCACTCCCAATAGACATAATATGAAGTTGAAATTTATTCTGAGGTGAGTTGCTTATGGTTCACTAAGAGTAGTGTTTTTGTGGCAAAATTAAACCATGAATTAAAACCTCAAGCAAAGAATATCAGAATAAGCCCAAATTTGACATATAATGTGATCTCACCTCTAATAGATTGAATGTGAAGTTTCAATTGACTCCGATGTGGTTTGATTATGGTTCATCAAGAGTTGTGTTTCTGCGGTAAAAATTGAATGATCCTTCAAATTTCAACTAATCCCTCCCTCTCTTTCTTTTGTTTTTCTTTTTAATATATTGATATGATTAGAGACGGTAAAAAGATGAAATATAACCCTTTTTTTTGTTTAGATGACGCAGACATAAAGAACAAGAAGATGGATGCAAACATTGAAAAACTTAAAGGAACACTAAAAAAAAACGAAAATAATAGAAGGATATGACCTTGTTTCGGAGCCTAGCTTTGATACCAACTGATGTGAACCTCGTGATCACGTGGTCACACATCCCACAATCAAGATTGAGATCTGATACCGGAAAGCCGAAATAGGTCTGATAGGAGTGTGACACAATGAAAACCTGCCCCAAGGCACCAAAACTATTGGATTAGAATGACACCATGAAACTAGTTAATCTTCGATAAGCCAGATTTAGTTCATTCAAGAACTGAAGAATGCAAGAATCACTCTCACACGTTAAAACTGAAAAATTCAGAAGTAATTATCATCAAAGCTGCCGAAATTTAGGTTACATGTGTTTAAATAATTCTTAAATGTAACCCTAATGGATCTACCCTTGTAGACTGAACTGACCCCCATACAAAAGTGACTCAAAAACCCTAAACTGAAAAGCCCATAACCTGATCCAAATAAGCCTTGGATCCTAGCTCAAAACAAAGTTTAATTAAGCCCAAACATGAAAGAAAATAATAAAAATAACGAATGTGTCATTAAATACCACTAGCTTTTCTTTTCTTGTGTAGCTAGGATGAATAAGGAATCCTTATAAGAAAATGATTCTGAAACATTAATGAATTCTTGCCACACTTGGAGATTATATTGCAGCTCATTAAAGATCCTTGTGGAATTAGAAAATTCCCAAAACCAGCTGCCACATCCTTATAGGAAAAGAATCCTAATCAAATAGGAAGTCCACAAGTCAAATGAAAGTAAATAACAAAATTCATACAGCCTCTGTTGACCAGTATTGTGGTGCCTTCCCAAACTCCGATTGACCTGAAAGTTTAATCCAAGTAGGACAACATGTCTGGAGAGTCCACATAAACTTTTAGCCCGATCTAACAGTCAGATTGAGAATTATGATTGTTGCTATAAACCTGGACTGTTGTGTTTTTTACGCCAAAATCCGAATCTGATCTTACTTGGGTCGTATCACAAGGTTGAACCGTATCACTTATTGATTGTTGAAATAACCAGAAAGGAGAAGTAAAAAAAATATCAAGAAATAAATTTGTAAATAAGGAAAGAAAAGGATGAAAATGAATTTCTTGTGTTCATTCTCTTTTATAGGCATTCGTTTAGACTCATCGCTGGCATAAGAAGGAGGAAGAGTAGGAACCACTACAGATCCACCAGGTCTCTGCCTTCCTTGAGTGGTGGCCTGCGAACCCACGCACCGCTAATGGTGGATACATGTGCCACCACTGTTCCTCCACTTCCCAAAGTCTTCCAACATTGTTTACTTGGTTACAATAGTCTCTCCAATTAATTTCCCACCCTTGAAAGGTCGATCTATTACCTCAAATTAATTTTTTGGAAAATTGCTATATTGTTGTGAAATTTAGGATAAAATGCTTATTATTATGTATAATTTTTGGACTGTTTGGACACTTAATTTGATTTGATGGTGTTGTTTTTTTATCTAAGATTGATTTGATGATTTTTGTTGGATTACGAGTATATTTTTAGGGCTATGATTGCTCCTTGAACATTAAATCTTGATTCAAAGATTATGTTTGGATTTTTGTTGATTTATTTGATCTAGCATGGAATTTGAACAAAGTTTGTGAAATTAATGTTTCATGTGGTTTCTTTTTGGCATTGTTCTGTTTTGAGTTGATGAACGATAATTCATCTTGAATTGATATTGTGGTTAAAATAGCTTTGATAAAAACATGTTATTTGCATTTTTCCAAACATGACCTTAGTTCAATTTTATTAAACTTTCAGATTCTTGGAAGATCATCTTGCAATTAATTTCAAGTTCTCTATATTTGTTTTTTTTATCTCTACATATTTAATATTTAAAATTGTGACCTACACATGAGACACTTTTTTGGTATTAAATAAATCAATTTTCTTTAACAAAAACAACAGAAAAATCTTTCTTTCAAAAATATAATTTTTATTTTAAATCATCAATGGCCAAATCTCTCAAATATATATAAAAAATCATATTTGCATAAAAAAAATACAAGGCATGATTTAACATCTTTAAATACAAAAATTAAAAAAGTAGTTTTGTTGATATATTTGCATATATTTTTGGCTTTAATAACCGGTTTATGAAATCCAAGAGAACTTGGTCTACATTTTAAAAATACCAAAAAAATTATTTTGTTTGTTCGAATATCAAGGATTACGAACTTATACGTAAGACGTATTCCTGATATGAAAAGAAAAATGTAAAAAATATGTTTTGACATTAGAATGATTAGGTTTTAATCTGATCAAATAAAGACATCCATATCGAGGAAGACTTTTCTTAAACCTTAGATAGACCAACGATTAGAAAACACAACAATACCTTAGTTTATATTAGATAAATGAACAATGCAGCTTACTCTAGGTAAGATATACTAGTGGTGATATGTTCTCCCTATACACAACCAGTCACCTTATCTAGTTTATATTAGATAAATGAACAATGCAGTTTACTCTAGGTAAGATATACTAGTGGTGATATGTTCTCCCTATACATAACCAGTCACCTTATCTAGTTTATATTAGATAAATGAACAATTTGCATCGAGTTTATCGATATGAGAATGAGACCAAATAACCATTTCGATAAAGTTGGTTGGAAATGTTGACATCCTTTAAAGAATAAACTAGTCATGCATTCACCAAGACACAACTAAAGAACAAATGAGATGAGTGCAAAAAGAATTGAAGGATATGGACAGAGATGATTTTTAAGTCTAGTGTTGGCTGGAGTAGTGAATTAAAGACTATCTTTGCAAGTGATGAGTGGTGGAAAAAAATTCAAATTATTTTTCATGATCCTTATTCTTTCATTTTTATTTATCTTATTTCAGTAATTCCTAAATTATCTAAATTTGCATTAATAAATTGTATTTGTTTCATGTATGAAATAAAAAGGAGCCAAAAAGTTTAGGCATTTTGGTATTGAACCATTATTATGGTTCAAGTTTGACAAAATGTTCTCAAACATTATTGTTACTGGATAATATGCATGGACACCATCTTCTAGAGTCTTGTTTGAAGATGATACTGGTTATGATGGCAATCATAATGCCAATGATGATGAGTATGTTTTAGAGGAAGAATGTGATGATTAAAAGAAGGATGGCATTCCAAATTTTGCAGATGATATTTGTAACATGGTTGGTGAGGCGTCAATATGTCCATTAATAGTAACACACATAGCTGTTACAAAAGAAAAAAAAGAAAATTTTGAGGTTCGAGCCCAAAAAAAAAGCCTTATAGAATTGGATTATAACTACTATCATATTGGGATCAACTTGTTGACAACATGTCTACCAAGAGTGATTCAACATCTTTTAGTAAGGAAAGGGTGTAGTATTTTCAAGATAATGGCAGAGCTTTACTCTATTAAAAGAATTATTATCGAAGATGACTTGCATTCCTTTGCTACTAAGTACTTGTGTTTAAAGAGGAAGAAAGAGATATGTGTTAGTATGGGAGATCTTGAAAAGAAGCTAAATAGCTATACAAAGTGTATGAGCGAAGTAAAAAAACTTAGATGGAGAGGTACATCTTGTTTTCTTATGCATGATGTTATTTCTTCTTAAAACAATGTAGCTATTACAATTTTTCATATGTTATTTAACATGTTATATATATATATATATATATATTTCTTATCATCTAATTACCTTTGTACTTGAATATGATGTTTGTGCTGAGGAGATGATTGCTCATATCATGACCACTTTATGTTGGTAGAGAATTTTGTAATTGAACATTTAAATTTGTTTATTGTTAGTAACTCTCTTTCGTATTGTTAACTTTCATTATTTTAGAGTTTATTCTATAAACTTATGGAAGGAAGATTAGTAATTTAAATATGATATGTTTTCTAGTTGTTTAGTATGATGAGTTGGTCATTTGGTAACATCTAGTTGATGAGATAATTATGATTACTTTTTATGTCAATTATGTCTACTGTTGGTTTGAGAAAGTTTTTATTTGTTATGAAATTGACCATAATTAGGTGTTGATGGTTTTTTAAAGGAACATGTGTGTTTGCATTAGGATTTATTATTGAATGGCGATGGATATCAATACTAGATAAGAGATGACTTAATTTGTTAAGGTTCTAAATAATTTTATTGTGGACATGTTTGTCCGTCATGATTTTAGTGTTAAAAGCAAAAAGAAAATTGTTAATAGGGACATGAATTTTTTTAAAGTCATATCTTGGATTTTTATGCTTAGATGTTGTTAGCTCAATAACCACAGAATTGTTATGGATGAAGTTAATTTTTAAAAATGATAGTGACCCTGTTTAGCTCTTGTTACACTAATCTCTCGCACATGACACAACATCATCTAGCTTTTCTTGTATTCCTTTCTTTCCCTAATCAAGTTCTAGTACAAAACTATATCTTTATCTAGATGGGCTTAACGGGGAAGATGGCTTGTCTAACATATGCATGAATATTCATTCTTCTACTTAGCACTTCTATATGGGCACTTGATATGGCCAACAGACACTGGCACTATGAGTTTAATAACACCTATTTGGATTAATAAACATAGCTTTTATTGTCAAAATAATACAGATACTCCTAATAGGATCATTATGGGTGGGTCTTAAAATTAGGAATTTGGTGTCAACTATATTGACTGGACTCTCAAGAACAACCCATTTTACTTAAATGATACTTGACAAGTAATTTTTTATCAGGCAGTGTTGTACAACCTTTGGTACGTGCCCACATATGGCTCTATGTTGTCCAAACCCAAATATGGTAAATGGCTTTTTTATAGTGTATTTATTTGATAGTAGCTAGCAGAAAAGATACGAGAGGGAAAAGTGAAAAAAAATAACAAAGTTATGACATTATAGTGGAATCAATGTGTTAGAAATGACAGAGATAAAGATGAAAAAGAATGCTGAGAAACAACAAATAATATTAGTTACAAATGGTACACCAAATCTATATAAAAGATACAATAATTATTTAGCAAATTGAATTATTTCATACAATATCAATAATGTTAAGGACACACCAAACTCAATGTTGACATACACTTACTATTTTATCATTTACATCATTTATTATATCCTATATAAGGCAACACATATTCTTGATAAACAATATCTTTACTACAACAATTACTAATAATACTTCAGAGCATATCCAAAAACGCAAATAAGTCATCAATATATTCTACTTATTTTTTTTTTCCATACATGCATGGTTATTGTTATGGTATTTCATTTGAAACATAACTAAAACATGTATTATATTATTTTACTTGCTTGACATTATAGATATGGAAGTTGCACAATTTAATGATATATTTAATGAAGATTTTGATGATCATTATGAAAATATAATGAACCATATTGTTGATCATATTAATTATCGTAGTGGTGATGTTAGTGGTGGCTTCAGAGGTGTTGGTGACGATGACGATAACAATGACGACAACGATAACAATGACGATGATGATAGTGATGAGGATAGTGAGTTGTTTTGGAGGTGACAATTTGATTAAAAAAAAGTTAATTTTATACACAACTAGGGCTTTAAACATTTATTATATTAATTATATGAATAAAAAACCTTATATGGTATCATACAATATAGGCATGAGAATGTTTATTAAAGTTCTAAAAGGATATTGAAAACGATGTATCCACATGTTTAGGATGAATACTACAACTTTATTAAGCCTATGTAATGATTTAGAAACATAGTATTGGTTAAAACCTATAAGAAGGATGAACATTATTCAAAATGTATATACAATAATATTAGGGGTGTCAAATAAACAAGTTTAGAAAAAATTTTAACATTTAGATGAAACTATTAGTAGATGCATTAAATAAGTCCTAAAAGCGGTATACTTATTCGCGGTAAATGTTATAAAACCAGAAGACCCTGATTTTACAAACACTCCACGAGAAATTACAATGAATCCAAGATATATGCTTCATTTCAAGGTTAATTTTGTTCTTTATTATTAACGCCAAATATTAATTGTTTTCAATATATTGGTAATTACTTACAATCTAATTGTTATTGTTTTTCATGTAAAATTGTGTTGGTATGATTGATGACACACATGTGTGTGCTTACATATCTACCAAAAATAAAATTTCATTTATCAGTAAAAAAAGATGTACTGGTGCAAAACGTAATGGCTGCATAGTTTTGACATGCAATTCATATTTGTTTAGGTAGGATGAGAAGGCAGTGCCCATGATATGCTTTTTTTTTAGGTTATTGACAATACCAATATAAGATTTTCCAAACCACTAAAAGTTAGTTAAATGGTAAAAAAAAATGTTAACTTAACTATAATAAATTGCATCTTTATTTACTAAATTAATTACAAATTCATAACTTGTTTGTAATTAAAGAGAAGTAGTATTTAGTTGATGTTGGATATCCAAATGTGTTGTTCTAGGATCAAGAAAACAATAACACCTAGAGGGTGAATTAGGTGTTCCATTAATATTAACAAATAATGCAATTTAAATTAATTAAGCATATTAAGCATAATAAACACAATAACCATTAATATAATTAAAGTACTTAAAATAAACAGTAAAGTAAGAGAGATTGCAAACTCAGTTTTTAACGTGATTCAGAAAGCCTATATTCACACCTTAAGTACCAGCCGTACTTGAGTATTGTATTATTTTACTAATCCAAGTTAAAGATACAATGAAATGAGAAATTTAAAAAGAGTTGTTAATAATAAGCTCGTTTGAGAGTGTAACAGCGGTTGCTTTTCAAAATATTTTTCACGAAAATGTATCAAAATAATGTTTCTTTTAAAAAAATTATTTTTGATATCAACACATCAAAAAGATCTAAAAACATAAAATAAAAAATTAATTTGAAGTACAGAAAAATATAAAAGTTTTTCAAAACTTTTCAAAAGTGCTTTTCAAGCGCAAAAACAAACGATAAGCTAATCTTCGTTATAGAAATAAAAATAGATTCACATACAACTATTTTTCACTACTTGTCCTTGTATTTTAAATTTTTTCATTTATTTTATCTTAGTAGCTATATGTTATTGCTAATAACAAATGATTTGTTTTATATATATATATAAAAATTCATACAAATACAACTAGTTCATGTAAAATAGAAAAGGAAAAAAACTCGATATAAATCAAATTAATATGTTCAAAGTATCATGCAACTAAAATAATATAAAAAGGTTAATATTTAAATAGAAACAATTAATAAAATTGGGTAAAAAAAGAGGCTAAACGTTGATGGGCTAGGCCCACATGAAGACTTGACCATATGCATAACAAATAAAACACATTTATTGTATTTTTTTGAAATGAGAAAATTTTAGAAAATTTGGAAAGTTTTGAGATTTCAATGAAAAGTAAGTATTTTAATACCATGCCAGCATCTTAGAGTATAAGTCTATAAATCAGATATTAAAATTGGAAAAAATATGCAAGGATAATTTTAAATTGGTCATTGAATTTTTTTAGAATTTTTAAGAATTTTTAAGAATTTATTTAGGGCATGTTTGGAAAAAAAACCATTTTTATTCAAAACATAATTGTCAAAAGCTAATTGTTGGAAGCTTTTGTACTAGGCTAGTTTTGCAATGGTAGTTTTGGTTTTAGGGGTACTTAGTGGTTTTGCTAGACTTGGAGGGCAAGGAGCTATTTTTAACCTTTTGATCTTCAGAGAGAGGTTTTAAAGTCATTGATAAGAACCATTTGAGAAGCTTTAAGTGTTAACACACGAAAAAAAATGGGTGTCATAATGAAGGCTAATTGAGTTGACTACTTTCGAGACCTCATTAGAGCAACTCCGACATAAAAGTTGCCTAACATCACCTGAAATTGGTAGATGAGGTGCGCACGATTCATTTGGATCCAACCTTACTCAATCTTAAAGGTTTGCAGCTTTACATTCATTTGTCCAAAGGTGCTAACTTGGTTAACCCAGAATCTGAAAATGCAAGGAAAGCTGATCAGGGACAAGATATTTGAGACTTCTATTGAAGAATTAGGGAGTAAACATCTAATTTTATAGGCAGGGGTTGTAGATGATGTGTTTTCAGTTGAATAGTGGTGGTTACAACCTTTGAGGTGGTCATAAATGCCACATTCATTCTTATGAAGATGCCTACTCAACCAACCAAAATTGCCAAGGAATGAGATGAAAAGCGGGTGAACGACACGTTGTCTAGGTTAAACCCTAGAAACATAAGGAAATGATAAGGCTAATAATAGACAATGAACCTTGACATTTCCTTTGAATTGAAACGTGAGAGAATAAAAAGATGAAGGGGTATCATGAGATAAATGATGGGCAATGAGCTTTAATATTCTCTTTAAATGTAAGATTGACAATGGAAGGAATGATATGGTTATATGACAATGACTAATAGGAATGAAACTTCTTGAACCATTGATTAAATGAGGTGAAAATTCTTATTAAAAAGAATGGCATGGTTATATGCCAATGTTTGACCTTGATTGATAACATTAAAAGTTTTATATTAATGAAAAGTCATGTTAAGAGGTGAGACATGGTGCTTGATTTTGATTAATGAAAATTTTTTAAAAAAGGTGAAGCATGATTATGTGCCATTGTTTGATTATGATTAATGGAAATGAAGTTTCCTATCCAATTTAGGAAACATGAAATTTTTTTATGAGATATATGGCGTGATTATATGTCATTACGAAAATAACAAAAGAAAAGGAGTGATGTGAATAATTAATGGTGATCTTAGGTCTTTGAAATCCTCAAATATTTTTTGAGCCTATGAATTTCCCTTTCTTTCATAGCTATGAACCATGGTCTGCATTACATGCTTTTAAAAGTCGTTTTTAATCAAGTAAGCGATTTGAATCAATAAATAGCGCTCTCAAAACATAAAGGTTATGGCTTCATGAATTAAACTACTCGTTATTATGTATGATGATAAAATAAATGCTCAAAAGAAACAATATTTCTTGATAGAGCCTCGAGTCTTGACTCGAGTCTCTTTCTGGTTAAATCAATAGAATGTCACCTCGTCACATACCACGAAATGACATGCTCAAAATGAGAGATTAAAATTGACATAAAGAACCATAGAAGAGCCAAACAAATTATTTTAATTCTAGAATGAGCCAATTTTTGTTTTCAAAGTACAAGATAATCAAATAACTGCATGTATTGAATGACGTGTGTTGAGTTTTTTTTTTTTTTCATTTGGAGCAAGTTTTTGGACCCCAAAAACTAAATTTAGCTTGTTTTTACTTATAAACACCTCTAAAATATAATATAAACCTCAACAAATCACTTAACAATCTTAAAACAATATAAAATCACTTTGGCATGTATGTGGAGTGAGATAATAATCAATCATGCACAATTAGTTTTGATGACAAAAATATGTAAGAAAGATAAATAGAAGACATAATAATTATTTTTTAAAAAAGAAATATAACTAGGTATATAAAGATAGATTCTACATAATTCTTAAAATACAAATACATTGAAGCTATTCTCCTGTAACAAATTGAGCAAAAACTCCATACAATATATTTCTTGTTGGTTAATTTTGCTTAAACGAATCAAAATTATATACTTTTCGCTTTAATTTAAGTTCGAAGGCATAAGAAAAAACAAAAAAAGATAAATTTTAATTTGCATGATTTATGTGGTATTTCAATTTAGGATTTGGTTTTTATCTATTAACCTTGTCAACGCCATGTAAATTTCAATATTCTTTTTAAATATATAAAACATCTAAAAGAAAGAACAAATGACTTTAGATTAAAAATATAATTTTTTTTTCGGTAAAACAAAAAATTATAAGAAAGGGTTTTTTCAGTCATGTTTGATTATTTTGTACCATTATTTCAACAAGTTTCCTTAATTTCAAGCAAAATGGTGCAGCAAAATTACAAGCAAATGGTAACTTATATAACAATATGCTCATGAATATTTTTTGGAAATAAAATATCTATTGTTCTTGTAATTGTTTTGCATGATTTTTCATATTAATTATTTCTTTATTTTTTTTTATCACATACAAATCACAAGGTCATGATTTTAATTTTATTGAGCATTATTTTTTAAATTATAATAAGTTTCTGTTTAAAAAGCAATGACTCTCGTAAAATAAATATACTCATCAAAATAAATAAATAAATAAACAAGGTAATGAAGTTTTTATTGAAGAGATACATTTTTCCTTTCTTAATTAAAATGATTGATATTTTTGAATATTTGTTTTAATGGTTTTTAGTATTTTGTTTGAAAAAAACATGTTGCTAGTAAAAAAGATAAGTTTATGTAAGAACAAAAATAATACATTAATAAAAAAATGAAAAATCATCTAATAAAAGTTAATTCTTTTTAAAATTTAAATCATTGCTCTTTTTACAAATATCTATTTTACTAAACCTTAACTAAATAAAAAATAATTTAAAAAAC